>Ga0153928_1000326_pt1 | contig 24459 bp, 14 predicted proteins | sample TSNJ012MetaG_FD_106656 | JGI IMG/M metagenome (GOLD analysis project Ga0153928, IMG submission 106656) | Attine ant fungus gardens microbial communities from New Jersey, USA - TSNJ012 MetaG | ecosystem: Host-associated > Fungi > Mycelium > Unclassified | place: USA: New Jersey, Wharton State... | reverse complement strand
TTACAGACGTGCTGTGTTCCCCGCTAAGCCTTTCGACCGCAGGTAAGTCTGTTGACCATATGAATTTCTCTTTAATTCATAACCCATTATTGGGCGGTATTATGCAATCCTTACGGACGCACGCACGTTTGTCCCGGCACCCATTTTAGCGGTCGAACCCAATAAAAAACGAACCTGTCCGCTTCTTACTTTTGCAAACAAATTCGCTTTCCGGGTATCCGTATTGGCATCATGGATAAAGGTAATCTGCTCCTCTTGCACACCTTTTTCCATTAGCTTTTTCTTTACTTCGTCGTACACATTAAATGTTCCGTCTTTTCTGGGGGTAGAAGAATCACAAAAGATAAGCTGGGCTGCCTTTTTCTCCTTATGCTCTTCAAACAATTCATAGGCTCTATCCACGCAAGCCTGAGCTTTACTATTTGGATCGTCCGGCAGCATATCATCAATCAACCTCTGGTCTAGTGCCAGCTTCCGCCCGTCCGACGTGATCTTAAGCATGTTATCCACTGTTGCATCCACACTCCCGCCACGGACTCTCTCCGCCCGCTCAGCCAGACTTTCTACCAATGCTTTTTGATATTCACTTGGCTCTAATACCACATCCTGATAGTCTGCTTTGGGAATTGGCAGATTCAGCATATCAGCGGTTTGGATATCGGCACTTTCCTTGAACATACTGATCAGCTCCGGCAGGTTAAAAAACCTTGCAAATCGTTTTTTAGCCCGGTAACCCGTACCCTCCGGTGATAACTCCACGGCTGTGACCGTTTCCCCGAAGCTGGCCGCCCAGTTATCAAAATGCCCCATCCCCATCTCCTGTAAACGGCCATACTGCAAGTAACGCATATTGGTATATAGTTCCGTCATCGAGTTTGAGATTGGGGTCCCGGTGGCAAAAGTGGTACCCTTCCCACCGGTAAGCTCATCCATGTACTGGCATTTGGCAAACATATCGCTTGATTTCTGGGCTTCTGTCTGGGCGATACCGGCAACATTACGCATTTTAGTATAGAGGAACAAATTTTTAAAGTTATGACTCTCATCTACAAATAGACGGTCTACTCCCAACTGCTCAAAGGTTACTACATCGTCCTTACGGGACTGATCGTTTAACCGTTCCAACCGACCCTCCAGTGATTTTTTTGTCTTTTCCATCTGCTTGATCGTATATTGTTCTCCCTGCTCTGCTTTTAGTATCTCCAACTCTGTCGTGATCTGACCGATCTGATCCTCTATCATGGCTGCCTGCCGTTCTTTTGACAAGGGAATCTTTTCAAACTGGCTGTGGCCAATAATAACTGCATCATAGTCGCCGGTCGAGATCCGGGAACAAAATTTCTTTCTATTAGCCGGCTCGAAATCCTTTTTGGTAGCTGCCAGAATATTGGCCCCAGGATACAGGCTTAAAAACTCACTTGCCCACTGTCCCGTCAAATGATTGGGCACAACAAAGAGGGGCTTCTGTGCCAATCCTAATCTTCGCATCTCCATTGCCGCTGCTGTCATTTCAAAAGTTTTTCCTGCACCCACGCAATGAGCAAGCAGAGTATTATCTCCATAAAGCTGATGTGCTACCGCATTTTTCTGGTGGAGCTTTAATTCAATGTCCGGCGTCATGCCGGGAAATGTTAAATGACTGCCATCGTATTCACGGGGACGGATTGCATTAAACATCTCATTGTAAGTCTTGCATAAGACCTCCCGCCTTTCCACATCCTGAAAGATCCAATCTGCAAAAGCCGCCTTGATGGCTTCTTGCTTCTGACCTGCCAACATCGTCTGCTCTTTATTTACAACACGCTTCTCCTGCCCGTCTTCATAGACTTTATCCCAGATTTTTGTATCCCTCTGGTTCAGAACATCTTCCAAAATCTTATAAGCATTTGCCCGTTCTGTTCCAAAATTCATGTACGTCAGGATATTTCCCCGATCCGCACTCTTCCCCCGGATATTCCACACTCCATTGACATTTGAGTACTGCACTCCGATAATCTCGTCCTCTAAAAGATGCCCCGGTGTTTCAAATACTTCCCGCATGAAGTCATTGATATAGTCTTTGCTTATCCAATTTGCCCCTAACCGGATTTCAATTTCCGATGCCTCCAGATCCTTTGGCTGCACCGTTTCCAGTGCGCTTACATTAATGGCATACTCCACATGATTTTCTGCAAATGTTTTGGCCGTCTGCAGCTTTCCTCGGACATTGCCGGAAAGATACTCATCGGCTGTTTCCCATTCTTCCGTGATCGGATTTAAGAAAATAACTCCAGCCAGTTTTTCCGCTACCTCTTCTTTTCCAATTCCCGTCAGTCCGGCCATGTATTCCAGATCAACACCGGCTCTTTCGTTCAGTGATACTGTCAATGCTTCTGTCGGAGTATCTACCGCATCCACCACTTCCGGTTTCTTAATCGTCCGTTTTGAAAACATATCTGCTTTTTGTTTCAACGTCCCATCATCATTTAAGACTTCCAGCGAACAGAGCAGACAATAACTGGAATCCTGATTAAAAGCTCTGCGATTGGTCACTGAATTGATCAAACCATGTTCTTTATAAAAGGCATCATATAGCAGATTCAGATCTCTTTGTGTTGCCTTTATCTCCTCCGGGCTATATTCTTCCAACTGATATTCAATCAGTTTCTGGGTACAATCACGAAGTGCCACCATTCCTTTGATGCGCTCCTCCATACTTCCACTGACATCCGCCGGGCGCATGATAGAATCTTCCCGGTAATAGACATTATTATCTACAATGGTATAGCTGTAATTCTTGACCTCCGGATCTGCCGGAATAGACAGCAGATCGGATTCATCCTCAAATTCATCCAGTCCGGCACTCTCGATCATCCCCGTAATATTTTCCATACTCTTACGAAGCTGCTCACCAAGAGATGCATCCGTTATCGGGCTACAGGCAGCTTCTGGCCCATATGGTCCGGATACCATTTCCATTTTTCCGGCAATCATCTCCGGATGATCGACAAAGTATTGATTCATGGTAATTCCATCTTCATTTTCAGCTAAGTGTAACCACTCCGGCGATATCTCCATGACCCGGTCACGCTTCTTTAAAAACAGAATATCCGATGTGACGCTTGTACCGGCGTTTGCTTTAAATGCAGTGTTAGGCAAACGCACCGCTCCTAATAGTTCTGCCCGTTGTGCTATATATTTTCGCACTGCGGAATTTTTCTTATCCATTGTTCCCTTGGTCGTAATGACTGCAACCACGCCGCCACTGCGCACTTTGTCCAGCGATTTTGCAATGAAATAGTCATGGATATTAAAATTATGCTTATCGTATGCCTTATCATAGACTTTGTATTGCCCAAAAGGAACGTTACCGATGACCACATCGAAGAAATCGCTGGGGTAGTTGGTTTCTTCAAATCCCTTTACCTGAATATCTGCTTTTGGATAAAGCTGCTTAGCAATCCTTCCGGTGATGCTGTCAAGCTCCACCCCATATAGCTTACTTTCCTTTAATGCATCCGGCAGCATTCCGAAGAAGTTTCCGGTTCCCATAGACGGCTCTAAGATATTTCCTTTCTCAAATCCCATTCGATTCAGTGTTTCATACATCGCCTGGATAATCACCGGCGATGTGTAATGGGCATTCAGTGTGGAACTTCTTGCTGCCTGATACTCTGATTCACCCAGCAATTCCTTTAAGTGGTGATATTCCTTATGCCAGGATGCGTTGTTTTCATCAAAGGCTTCTGCCAGGCCACCCCATCCAACGTAAGCCGCTAATACCTTTTGCTCTTCCGGGGTAGCAATTCGATGTTCGGCTTCTATTTTCTGCAGCAATGCGATCGCTTCTATGTTTCTGCGGAATTTCTCTTTTGGAGTTCCTTCTCCAAGTGTTTCTTCTTCAATCACAAAGTTTGCCGCATGGGTGCGGTCGATATCCGGCACCGGCATTTCTTCGCTTGCCGGGAAATCCTCTTTTTCTGCAGGCAATGATTCTTCCGTCTGTTCTTCCTGCGGCTCTTCAATACTGCCTTCGGACGTAAACTCTTTAAACTGTTTTTGAACCATACGGTCGCCTGCCATATGTACAATCGCATCGTATCCGATTACCTCTAATTCAGACTCATGCTCCCGGATATATTCGTCAATCCGTTCTTTGTCAACAAAAAATTTGTTTGCTCCCGGATAAGCAACCAGCTCTCCTTCTTCCCCAAGCATTACCAGCCGGTACCGAACCCCCTCACGCCCATCTTGATAGTGATAAGTGTAAAAACCGATACTATAGTCGGTATAATCTTCGCTGCTTTCGATCGCAACAGTCATTTTGTTCCGGGTATCTTTCGCGGCATTTTCTTCTGGAACTTCTGGTATATCCCCCACTTCCAAAATCGACCTGACCACACCTATCGTTGTTGTTTTACTTTCAAAAGGATATCCATTTTTGTATAAGGTGACTTCATCACTATCCTGTTCACCCATAATCCAATGTACGTTATAGGTAATATCACCAAGCGTTATTTCCCGACCGATCAGATTACTGGTTTTATTTAATTCTTGTATCTGTTTCCACTGATCATACTTTTCGATTTCATCTGGCATAAAGTATCGTCCGGAATCAACCAATGTCTGAATACGTTCCGCAACTTTATTCCATTTGAGCAGCATTTTTACATCCGGCTCAAATATATTACCTTTTTTTAATTCAATCCCCTTTGCATCATGGTCTTCCCAGGACTCATCTGAACCTGGCAATGCACCCGATTGTCCTCCGGTTCCATATTCCTTTTTTAAGAAGTCGCTGCATTCCTTTTTCGTATGCTCCCCTAAAAAGAAATCATACACCCGCATTTTCCCCTCGGCAAAGCCGCTGCCTCTGGTCAGCCGCCAATCAATCTCATCCTGGGTAATAAAGCCTTCGGTCAGCACCTTTACATCCTCTGCTAAAGGAAAAACTTTTGGCGCTTTCTGTAAATCCGTCACTCCCGTCTGTACATCTTTAAGTGTATAAACCAACTGAAACCGCTGTTCCCATTCTCCATGCCCTACTTTATCCACTGCTTCATTGACTTTGTCAAGAATAAGCGCTACTCCATCCTCGGTAGCAAGCATGTTACTGAGTCGCTCCATGCTTTCCGGTGCACCATAAATCGAACCAAACTCCTCTGGCCAGTGATTCTCCGAAAAGTTCGTAAAGGTTCCCCATAGCTGCTGCCCCAGTTCTCGCTTTTCATTGTAGACCGCCTGCACTGCGCCGATGACGTCCATATACGCTCCCGACTCAATCAGGATCTGTGTATAATCAGCTACTTCCTCCCAGCTCAATTTTCGTTCATAGTTAAATCTTGCTGCATTTCCATTTGCTATGTACATTCCATCTTTGTCGTACCAGACACTTACCGGATTGTCACCGATCAGAAAACCTTTCCCCCCTCGACCGTATTCTCTTTGTAAAAATGCTGCCATCTCTTCCGTAGACTTTCCTTTTTGATATTGTGCAAAAATCCGAAAGCGGCTGTTGTCCCGTCCACTTCCGGTCAACAGGATATCATTTATCATTTCACCGGAAACTAAAAAAGCAGCAGATAAAGCAAACGATTGATCTGCGTTATCCACTGCTATATTTCCAATCTGTTCATCCATCCCCGGAAACAGACTGATTTGTTCGTACTTTGGTTCTTCTATTCGCTTATTAACCTCTGCGGTTTCCTCGGCAGATAGGAACTCATTATTTTGTATAAGGCCATCTATAATATCTGCTGCCACTTCCCATGAAAGATGTGTTTCACTCTCCCGGCTAAGGTATGACCCTGATCCTTTCCATATGAGAAGTCCATCATCGTCTGTTTTATAACCAAAATGCTCCTGCTTCTCACCAAGCAGCAGCTCGGAAAACTCGTTATTATAATACCGTCTAAGGTAACCCCCTCGCACCATTTCATTTGATTCCTGGGCAAAATATTCCGCAATATCCACCCGGCTTGCTTTTCTGAAATCATCTGCTCGTAATATCTGGTTGATCTCATCCGGCAGCAAAGCGGATTGCTTATCGTCATCCGCTTCCTTAACATTGCTTTTTAAATATAAATCACTTCCACCAGTATAATCTCCTCCGCCCGGTTCTGAATACTGTTCATCTTCTGAACCCAAAGCATCTGATCGCTGGCTTTCAGCTTCTCGGTCACTCCCTCGGTCTGCATCATCTGCGTTACGAGCTGCTCCATTTTCTCCTTCGCCTGCTCCTGAATCTCGCTTAGATGCTCTATCAATGTTCCGTTCAGCATCATCCCGTTGTAAAATCCCTTCTTGTGATCCTTCAGGTATGTCCGGCGCATCAGTCCGTATTTGGTCAGGCTCATCTCGCTCTGGTTGTTCGGTACTACATTCGGGATGTAATAATCGCCGTTCTTCCGATATGTCAGTTCCATGATCTTCTCCTCCTGTTTGATCTTGAATGTTTTCTTGTTTACCCTTTTCACTTTCTCGCTTTAAAGCATTATAGTCTACTCCTTTAGAATTTGCAACACTTTTCTCTGCTTGATTTTGGATCTCTTGTGTCCTGTCATAAGAACGTATTGTTTTCCCGATTTCCATGAGGATAGGCTTGCATAAGTCAGTAGTTGCCGTTCCAAGTTCCGATACCGTCAGCAATGTGTTAAACTCATGGACATAGGGGAACTCTAATTCTTCTTGATATAGCTCCGGATCAATGCCACATCTGGATAACAGCGTATAAGCAATGCTGTTTGATAAGGTGCTGCGAAGATGAATTTTCAGATTTAATTCGTCCAGTTCCTCTAAGTAGCTGTCCTTTGTCGTATAGGCCAGATCTTTCAGTACCTCGTCCGATACATCAAAAGCAATCCACTCGGCTATCTCTATCAAACGGTCTACAAATGAATAGCTGGTATTGGTAGAACCATAGATTTCTTCCAGACGGCTTAATACAACTTCCTGATGCTCCTCTTTCATTTCCCAGAGATACGGATCTCGGCCAATGTATCTTGCTTTATGCACATCGGATACATCGAATACATAGCGCAACCGCTGTGTATCTTCATCCAGTAAGGCAATTCCTTTCGCACCCTTGTTTACCCAGCAGTACATCTTTTGATTCCATACGTCGATACTGGCACAGGCAGTCGCATCCGGACGCTGTGCATAAATCAAAAGCTGGACGGCAAAGGGGTATTTATAAAGCCTGGCCGCTACATCCAGGTAGTGCGTCCAGGCTTCTTTTCCTTTAGTGACTTCGCCAGCAGTGTAGACGGCGGTATCTTTTACTGTATGATATTTATGATATCTGTTCAAAAATTACTCCTCCTTTCAAAAAGCCCTGCCGGGGAGGGCAAGGCTTAGATAATTTATATTAACGTCTAATTAATGCTTACACATTATGACTGTTCCTGTACACCTATATCTCAATATAGGCCATATAAGCATTACCGCTCATGCTATCTAGGAGATCTTTACTATTAACCGATGTATAATCTCCTCTTTTAATTTCAATTCTTTTTAAATTGCTTAGTGCAAACCAACCAAGACATTCTTTCGCCTCATTGTTCCAAATTGAAGGTACTATATAATCAGACGGCGGCCCCATGATAGAATATCTCCCTAAACAATCAACATCAGCATGAATGGCAAAACTACCGTCCTTAGTCATGAGAATAATCTCTTTGATAAAGTCTCTGTATTCAGGTGCTGGTGCTTTATTGATAGTGAAAAGTACTTTTCCACCATTTGCCTGCGCATGAAGGTCATAGACGTTAATTCCTTCCTGTGGGCTTAACGCTCCACCATATCTGGCTCCAAATTTGTAAGCAACTATTAACTTTCTCATCATCTACCTCCCGTATCGTTTAATATATAATCATAATAGCATATATTCTTATTACAGTCAATTTTTAGTCAGGTAATAGTTGTATTTTAGTTTCACTTCAGCTTGTCTTTGGTTTTACTTGCAAAATAAATTTTTTCTTTAATGTTTAATGTTCCATATCTACACTTTTTGATTTCTTTCCCTCTAGCTGCGTGGTCGCCACCTGCTCCTTCTTTGCTTTAAGTGAATCCTTTAGACTTGGTTTCGACTGCAACGCCTTTTTCATCTTCTGCGCTTTCCACTCTTCCCCAATCATCAACTTCTTTTCCACCTTATCATACACATAAACCTGATTGCTCAACACCTCCTCCGGCTTCACCTGCGTTTGATTAATCTCGGCCACCATTGTCTTTAAATCTGACAAGTTCATCTCTGGTACGTAAGGCAGCAAGATCATTTCATGCACAGATGACGGAAGTACCACCATGTCCCGATCAAAAGCCTGTGCGATCTTATCCATAACCCCCGGATAAAATGCCACCGCTGCCCCATAATGTTTCTCGGCATTGCTAAGTATGTACATTCCATCTTCTTTTTGCATTTTTTCTAACACTATGTCCAGGCTCTCTGTTTCTTCCAATGATTGATCAAAAAACATTTTCTCTATCGTATCATTCATATTTTCAAAAAATGGAGGTAACAATCGTGGCATATTTGATATTGCCGCCCGATAAAGCTCATCTTCAGTAACCCCCATTCTCTTTTGTATCAAATCGGTAATCGCATAACTTGCCAGCCCCTCTTCATCTACTTTAAGCAATACCTGATATGTCAGAAGAAGATCTTCTTCATGTCTGCAAGGATAATCTTCCTGATACCCTTGATTCTCCTCACTGCCAACGACTCGAAAGATCACCGTCTCTTTTACACGCTCCCAATTCATGCATTGATCTACATCCAGACTCTGTATGACAGGATTTCGCTCTAAAGCCTGCAAGATTTTCCGGACCATCTCCCGGACATCTGTTCCGTTTTCATATTCCTGATGTAGCAGATTCACATACACCACCGGCGAAACATTAGAATTACCTTTTAATACAAATCCATCCATGCTCACCCCATTATTCTTCATCACATCCTGAAACCCCAGTTTAACATCCAGCCCAAGTTGATAAATCTGTTTCTCAAACTGCGCAATTAATTCTTTCCTGAATTCCTGATAATCCATCATCGTTTTGTCTCCTCTCCGTTCTCCATTAACTTTACTCTTGCTGCATCATAAGCCAACATCCTCTCCATCTGGCTTCTTTTCGTTACTCTTTCCATCTCCACCTGTAATGGTGTTTCCTTTTGTTTCTGCATATGTTTCCTCCTGACTGTTTGCTTCTAAACTTAATATCTTTTTGTTTTTATGTTCCTCTTCCTTAATGTGCTTTTGTAACACAAAGGGGCTAACCAATATCTTCTTAGCCCCTTCATCCTGATTACATAATAGCTGTCTTTCCGATTTTAATTCCTTTAGCTCTTTCTCCAGCTCCTCAATCTTCTTTTCATAATAGCCACGCTTTTTCACACATATCACTTCTTTGATTTCTTCTTATAAAGCACTATCCCAATTCCTGCCGCTGATGCGATCAAAGCCATAAGTAACACAATGATTGAAGTATTATCCCCGGTTTTAACAGAAGATGCAGTCTTTCCCTCTGTCGATGTTGTCATAGTGGCTGCGGTCGGGGTAGTTCCTGGTTTTGTTTCCTCCACCGGCTTCTCCTTTTCGGTTTCTGGTTCAGTCTCCGGCTCTGGCTTGGTATCCGGCTCTTCTGGTATCAATTCATTCGTCAGCTCAAACTGCACTTCAATAATCGGCGTATTACCATCCACATAAGCAAAAACCACTTCATAAACGGTCTTATCTATAGCGTAACCCGCCAATGCTTTGGATTCGATCAGATAATATTGCAGCGGCTCACCAAATACACCATCTTCATAGGTCCCGATCTGATATAGCTGACTGACCGCTTTTCCGCTTTCATCTGTGACCAGTGTTTCCAATACCTTTCCATCGGCATCCAATAATTCATATTCCACACCTGCCAGCGCCTTTTTATTCGCCTTATCCGTCTTATGGAGCAGCACCTGTCCCATTGGTACTTCATCGTGCATGATTACGCTTTGTACCTCCCCGGATTCCTTCACTGTAAACGGTACTTCACTTGCTGCCAGATATCCGGTCGGAACAAGATTTTCTTTCAAAACGTAGTCTCCCGGCGCAAGCTCTTCGATACGATGGGGTTCTTTTCCTGATACCCATGTTTCAATGGTATTGCCCTCGCCATCTGTCAGCTCCATTTCTGCACCTTCGATTTCTTGCTGCCCGGCAATCTCCTGTTTTGAAATATCCACTTTCGTATAATCATTTTCGACCGTCAGCTTTCCAATCCGCTCACCATCTACATACCCATTCTCATCTATGGTAATCTCATAAACCGCATCGTCAAGCAGGAATCCCGGTAAGCTTGATACTTCCTGAAAGCAGTAAGTTCCCGGAACTAAATATTGCAGGATAATAGCGCCCTGCTCATCTGTCGTCAGGATCTCTTTTTCCAACGCCTCATTCTCTTCATTTACTTTATTCCAGAAAGCAAATTTCACACCAGACAGGGTACGCTCCGGCTGTCCTGCCTTAATCTTTGTCAGAATAATCTTCGTTGGATGATTTACTACTTCTACAACTTCTCTTACCAGTGCCACCTCCTGGTTTTCATATTTCAGTTCTACCGTTTTTGTAGTTGCCGGCTTTACATATCCCGCCGGGATTTTCGTTTCCTCAACCTCGTAAATACCTAAAAACAGCTTATCAGTGACTGCCATACCATTTTTATTGGAAGTGATTACCGCCGCAGGCTCACCGGCCTTCAGGCGAATAGTTCCATCTGCTGTCACGATATCCTCTTTGGCTGTAATGGTAAATTCCGCACCTTCTATGTTCCCCTCTGTATCAGAATCGGTCTTATGCACAACGATTTTTCCCATTGCCGGTTCATCGGAATATTCTACGATAAATGGTTCCTCCCACTTGTGCCCTTTCTCAATCTTAATCTCCAACAACGCCCCTTTTAAGTATCCATCCGGGGCCTGTACCTCTTCCAGATAGTAAATACCATAGGCCAGCTTCTCTGGAAATGTAAACTGCCCGTTATCACCTGTTTTAAAAGTCTCATGCACAACTTTATTCGGATAATAAGTCGTCATTGTCACCACTTCTTTATTTTCATCCAGCAGACGAAACTCTGTATCTGCCACCGGGATGACATTTCCCGTTGTGCTGTCCTTTTTCACGATGCTCAACGGACTCATGATATTCTTATCTTCAATGATAAAGTAATGGGTAACACCCTCCTCTGATATGGTTACTTCAAACGGTTCTATGACTTTCACACCCTCGGGAACCGTATCTGCAACCTCTTCTACCAAATAAGTATCGTATACCAATCCACCCCGTGGATGCTCTTTTGTTGCCGTGGATGCATACCCATTCTTATCCGTGGTGATGGTTCGTACCACTTTCCCGGTGGTCTTTGAGGTAAAGGTAAACGCAATCCCCTCCAGTGGTGTTTTTATCTCCTCTTCACTATCCAGACTTTCCCGAAACTTCACAAGCTGCACATCGCCCCGGATGATATCCTCCTCTGATGTAACCCCTTTTACAAACAACGGTGTTACCCGGTCGGCAGACTCGATCTTGACGGTGTATGTTTTCTGGTCGATCAAATGCCCTTCCGAAGAAATGACCTCTTTTATCGTATAGGTTCCCAGCGGATATTTGTCGGATACTGCTTTCCCCTCCTTGTCAGTTGTCAGGGTTTCCAACAACTTTCCGGCAGAGTTATGGAGTTGATACGACGCTTTTTCTAATGATGCTGCGCCTTGTGGTTCGCTCTTCCCGGTTTCTGAATCCACTTTTTTAAGCTCGATCTGTCCATATTGGGGCTGCTCTTTTACCGTTACGGACGCTGAAATGCTCTCTAATTCAACGCTTGCATCGGCAGCAAACAAGTAACCTGTCGGATTCTTTGTTTCCACCAGTTTGTAATTGCCATATGGAAGTAATACCGAGGTCGCTTCTCCTTTCTCATCTGTAACCAAGGTATCCACCACCGTACCACTACTATTTCTGACTTCAAAAGTTGCTCCCTTTAGCGAGTAGTAACTATCATCCACGCCATCTGCTGTCGCACTGGTGTCAGAACTCATTTTCTTTAAGCTGATCTGTCCCATATCAAGCCACTTTACCGAAAATGATACGGGTTCTACCTCGCCGGCGATGGTGTAAGACCAACTTCCGACAGTCTGAGTGGAATCTCCCTCATTAATGACCAGTGCCTTATACTGATCCGTGATTGCCCCATAGATACTCCCGGTTTTCCATGTGCCGGTAACGGTCAGTGGTGCCGTAAAATAGAATTTATCACCGCCGCTGATCTTCACCTTTCCAGTGCCATTCTTATCCGTCGTCTGATTATGGATAGTCACATCATCTGGTAGTGTAATGGTAATATAGTTTTTATCATCTCCAGTAAGTTTAAAGCTGCCCGTTTTCTGAATCCCGTCACTTTTCACGTAACTGCTCTCCTGACTGGACGGTGATAAGCTAAGTTCTGCATCCGGTGCTGCCTCCAATCCCTGAATGATCGCGGTGATATCTTTCACTTGCTGTAGTGTTGCCGAACTTACTCCGGTAAAAGCATCACCACTCGCGCTGCAGTTATCGTAGATATAACTCAGCACAACATGGGAAATACAATAATTTCTCTCCTGATTTCCTACACTGCCCGGAAAGAACTGCTTTTCCAGTGCCGAAGTGTATCCCGGTCCGCCTACCAGATAGTACAAGGCTTTTGACAACAACTTATTATCTGCCAAAACCGTTGCCGCATAACTGCCGCTATTCGGACTATTTGCAGACGGTTCCAGGCAATAACCCAGATTTCCATTTATATAAAAATAGTGGGTTGTCCAACTATCATAATAAAGGGGCTCCCCTTTTACCAGCGAAACAGTTGTACTGGCTCTGGATGTTGCCGCCCTTGCTACCAGCTCCTCTTCGTCAGCCATCAGAAGTACGGCTTCACCCTCTTCAATCTGGGTAATGACCTCCTCTTCTTCCTGCTTAGCTTCTGCATCTTTCGATCCGGCAATCAGGTTTATGTCAGCATATTCCGGACCGCTGCCCGTTTCCTCCTGGGCAGACACGGTGGTCTGCCCCTGGAAGATTAGCAATACCGCAATGATAATCACTGCAATAATGTTGATATATTTTTTCTCCATGCTTACGCTCCTCCTACTTTCTTTTCTTCGGGAATTCCACTTTAAAATTGACAAATTCCCCGGTATCCTCTAATGACAAATACGCAGTATATCGTTTCCCGGACTTTGCTGAATACAGGCCGCTGACCTTTACCTTTTGATTGGTCAGCAATCCCTTTACGATCTCCGGTGTTAATTCTTTCTTTGCTGTCTGAAAAAAGCGGTTTTTCTTCCATAATCCAAAACCACAGTCCCGGCCGCCTTCGCACACATATCCACTCTTAATCTCAATAACACCTGCCCCGCATCTGGGGCAATTTCCAAGCACCTGCTTTTCCTTTTCAAACTGCTTTCCGGCTTCTTCCCCCACTTCATGATAGGTACTTACCAGCTCTGCCACCATCCGCTCGATTCCCTGCATAAATACTTCCGGCTCCTGATTCCCTTTGGCAATCTCGGTAAGCTGCATTTCCCACTCTGCGGTCAGCTTTGCGGATTTTACTGCTTCCGGAAGTATTGTGATCAATTTACCGCCATCCAGAGTCGGCAAAATAGATTTGTTTTTCCGCTCTGCCAATCCAGCCGCAATCAACTTTTCAATGATCGCCGCTCTGGTCGCCGGAGTACCAAGACCTTTTCGCTCAACCTCATCACCCATATCCTCATTACCTGCCCGCTCCATAGCTGACAAAAGGCTGTCCTCGGTATAATGTTTTGGCGGTGATGTGAAATGCTCACTGACCATGCTTTGTACTCCCTGCAGAACCTGCCCCTGTTGCAATACGGGCAGAATACGCTCCTTCTTCTCTTCCTGCTGTACCCTTAAGGACTGTTTAAATTGCTTTTCGATCGCACTATAACCAGGTTCTGATATAGCCTTGCCTGTGGCCTCAAATTCTGCATCACAGCACCCGATGATAATCTTTGTCGTTTCATATTCCATCTTAGCAGCCGTCGCCGCCAGTAACTTATGGGCAATCAGGCAGAGCAATTTTTGTTCCGTCGCCGGCAGGCCTTTTAGATCTGCGCTCCCAAGTTGCATCGTCGGAACGATCGCATGATGATCGGTCACTTTCTGATTGTCCATTACCTTTCGGATATCCGGCGCATACTGGATTTCTCTTGCAAATGGTACGCACTCTTTCACTTCCTTAATGATCTCTCTGGCGGTCTGCTCCATATCTTCGGTTAAAAATCTGCTGTCTGTCCGGGGGTAGGTAATCAGCTTCTTTTCATATAGCGCCTGGGCATAATCCAAAGTCTGCTGTGCGGTATACCCATACAGTCGATTGGCTTCTCTTTGCAGCGTAGTTAAATCGTAAAGTTTAGGGGCTGCTGATGACTTTTTCTCCTTTTCTACAGACCTGACAAGAGCCTGCCCATTTTGGCAAGCCCTCTGTAAATGTTCTGCATCCGCCCGGTTTGTAAAGCGTTCGGAAACAGCATCCAGATTATTCTGTTGGATATGTACCATGTAATACGGTTCCTTTATAAAATTGCTGATCTGGCATTCACGTTCAACCAACATAGCCAGCGTCGGTGTCTGCACACGTCCCACGGGCAGCTTGTGATTATAAAGCACCGTGAAAAGCCTGGTTCCATTAATACCGACCAGCCAATCGGCTTTGGAACGGCAAAGGGCAGATGCATACAAGTTATCATATTCACTGCCATCTTTCAGATTCTGAAAGCCATCCGCAATCGCACTGTTTTCCATGGAAGATATCCATAGACGCTTTATCGGTTTTCTGCATCCTGCCTGTTCATACACCAATCGGAAGATCAATTCTCCTTCCCGCCCGGCATCGGTGGCACAGATGACCTCCTCTACTTTATCACTAAGCAGGAGTTTCTTTAATATCTGATACTGCCCCTTGGTGTTTGGCAACACCTTATGCTGCCATGGATGTGGCAGGATTGGTAAATGCTCATACCGCCACTTCTTATACTTCTCATCGTAGACATCTGATTCACAAAGTCCCACCAAATGCCCGATACACCAGCTTACAATATAACCATTCCCGGTAAGACAGCCATCCTCTGACTGGTCTGCCCCTAACACCTCTGCAATGCTTCTTGCAACGCTTGGCTTCTCTGCAATTACTAATTTCATTTAAAAAACACCATCCTCTCCTGTTTCAAACTGCTCCTGCTCCTCTCTGATACGGTTTTGTTCTTGCGCCAAACGCTTTTGTTCCTCCTTAAGCCGGCGCTGCTGCTCATCCAGCTTCCTTTCTTCTGCTTTTAACCGCTCCTGATTTTCCTTCAGCTTTTCTTTGCGGATACGCTCCTGCTCCCGTTTTGCCTGGCGCTCTTCCTCTAACCTTGCCTGCCGCTCTGCTTCCTGTCTGGCTTGCTCCTGTACCTCACGCTCTGCCTCCTCCTCGTCTTCATCCTCACGATCATCAAAATCATCTTCCTCATATGTTTCTTCTTCGTATTCGTCATCCCCCTCATACTCCTCTTCGGTCTCGTATTCGTCATAGGATGACTGCTGTTTTTTCTTATGAATTTTGAAGTAATATGCCAGACCAAAGACTCCGGCCACAACGATCACCATCAGATAATTTAAGTTACTGCCACTTTGCGCCTGGTCAAGTCCCTCTTTCACAACATCCTCGCCTTTTGTCTCCTCACTCTCGCCAGTTTCCTCTACGATTTCCGACTCTGGCTCCGTTTCTGCCGGCAGTGATACAATCGAATCCAATCCGGTATCACTATTCTCTTCAAGAAATGCGGCTAAATCGCTTTCATCCACCATGTTTAAGAAATACACGTTATTACTGTCACGCTGATGGTCGATGATCAGATAAAAGACATTTCCGTCTTTGGTCGTGACCGTAATAAATTCTTTATTGTCCTCACTGGTTGCACTATCTCCTAATGTTGCATTCCCATCCTCAGAAAACGGATTATCCTCTAAGGAAATTTCCTCTGTTGCTTCTGTGCTGTTGTTTTCCTGGGTATTTTCAGTTTCTGCACCCTCGGTCTGGGCATATGCCGTGACCGAAGTGCCAAATATGAGCGTCATTGCCAATACAAGAACCGCTCCTAACTTTTTATACATCGCTTTCTTCCTCCTCAAATTTATTCTGTTGTTTTGCTGGCCGGAACATTTCCCGCAATTCCGTCACAGACATATCTGCCGAACGTACCAGCTTGATGATCTGGGCATTTTCTTCATTTAATTTACGTTGTTTCAAGGCTTTCACTTTTTCCTTATATGCCGCGATCTTCTCTTCTGTTTTCGTAATCTCATGTTCTAATGCTGTTAAATTCATATATCCTCGCTTTCTGCTTTTTATAGCTTCTTTCAATTAATAAGCCGGACGTCCGAATGCGTAGAAATGCTGCTGCCAATACGGACTATGGATACTGGCATATTGGATTGGGTTTCCGCAGTGTATCATCATCCCATCCCCGGCATAAATGCCCACATGGGTAACCGGGTTACTGGTACTGTAAGTTCCGGTAAAGAAAATAATATCTCCCGGCTGTGCTTCCGATGGGTCAATCGGGGTGCATTGATCATAAATACCCTGTGCCGTGGTCCGACCGATATTCCAGACTCCGGAATTGGAAAACACATAGCAGACAAAACCACTGCAGTCAAAAGAGGTTGCCGGACTGGAACCGCCCCATACATAAGGCATTCCCAAATATTTTTCTGCTTCCTCAAACAATCTTCGCACTGTCTCATCATCGTAATGCGCTCCTGAACCACCACTGCCATAGCCGCCTTCCCCGGTATCTACATAAAAGATCGGGTTATAATACGTCCCGTCCTTTACCAGCTCCAGATATAACTGGCTGCCGCTGACACTTCCGCTGCTTCCTGTCTTTCCGATCACATCTCCCGCGGCGATCGCTTGTCCTTTCTCGACCTGCACGCTTTGCAAGTGACCATACTTTAGCTGGTAACCTTTCTTATCCTGTGTCACCACATAATGACCGTAATGATCATCGTATCCGGTATTGGCAACAACTCCCGTCTGTCCTGACTTCACTTCGGTTCCCTCGGTAACGGAGATCTCCACACCTCGATGCAGCTCTTGCTTTCCCGTGCCGACATTGATGCGGTATCCGTAAAGACTCTTTATGTAGGCATACCAGTTAAGCTCGATCGGAGTCGTATAAATCTGTAAGTTTCCCTTTGCCGCATAAAGATACCCGTATAACTCCTTTTGTTCCTCATTCATCCGGCTCTGAACCGCCATCTGCAATGATCTTGCTGTTAGTGTGACATTCAGGGCTTCTACTGTTTCTGTTTTGGTCACTTCCACCGTATGTTCATTACCCTCTGCCAAAAATGCTTCCCATGTTCGGTGTCCATGTGCCAGTGCCGCCGCATGATTGTCAAAATAAACATCAAACGATACCCCATATCTGGCAAAGTTTCCGGTATCTTCAACGGTGTATTCCACACCGTTCATGACAATCTTCGTCCCCATGGGAACGACTGGGTTACTTGCATCTACGGCAATCGTATGATTCGCCTTTGGCATAACACCACTTGCCGTCGGACCGCCGCTCCAAACACCACAGCAGATTGTGCAGTTACAATATCCGCTGGTCACAACCCGGCCTAATGATTCTCCGACCTGAACAGTCTTTGTCTCTTCAACGGTTTCCTTTACCTGTTCCACATCTAAGCCATACTGCGCCGCAAAAAGCGCTTCTATCTCACTTTTCACTTGCTCAAAGGTAAAGACTTCATATTTTGCTGACAGATAGCTGATCAGCACATGGGGATCATGGCTGATTTCACCAATGTTATAACGATACGCATCCATTCCCGGATAGGCACGTTCCATTTCATTGATCTTCTTTTGCAGCGCCGCTTCCAGCTCCGTATAATAAAGTTCTGCCTGTTCGATATCTTCCGGCTCTGATAAATAGCTGGATGCCAATGTACCGGACAACACCTGCAATGCTCCCATAGAACAGGACGTTACCGTATTCATAACCACCACCAGCAGTAAAACGAGTGCTGCCATGCTAAGCGCCATCCCTTTATGTTCTGCAAAGAAACTAAGCACTTTCCGGCTTGCGGTCTTCATAAACAAACTGCCCTGTTTTACCGCTTCCCCGCCTGCTTTCTCTGCCCGATACGCTTTGGCATACTGCCGCTTGATCTGCTGCTTCCTGATAAAGCGCTTTAAGGCATTGGCATCTTGCAGTTTCTGGTCACTTTGCAGGTGTTCTCTATAATGCAGTGCTGCTTTCGAACGAATAGAGCGTTGTTCCAGCTTATGCGCCCGTTTATACTGCTTCTTTTGATGCTTATCCGATCGGCGGCTGCCAAAACGGTAGGCACTGGATACTGCCTGATTTCCACCTTTCATACCATCTACTGCCGCATTTTCATCCTCTTCTCCTTCTTGTGCATCTGCCGGCATTGCCATGGCGACCTGACGGAGGGCAATGGCAGACCGTTTTACTTTAGAAGCGATTGCACGCTCTTTCTTTGCCATGCCGCCATCTTCCTGACCGGAAGATACTGCATCCTCAAAATGGAGCTTTGACGCCTTTTTCTTCTTTTGTTCTTCCTGGTAAACCCTGCTTCGTTTCCCCTTTTCTTTCACTGCCGCTCTATCAGTTCTAACTGATGCCGGCTCTCCTTTTGATGTCCGCTCCTCTTCTGAAAATCGAAGTCTTGCCCTGTGTATAGACGGAGAACGACTACGGGGTTTTCTTTTCTCCTCTTTTCTTAAATCCTTGGCATCTTCTTTTGATTCTCCGTGCTTTCCGGTAAACTCTGCATCCTCCAAACGGCTGCTGATGCGTCTGGCAGTCTTTTTATACAGATTTGTTTCTACCAGACCCTCTTTGGTCATTTTCTGCACTTTCTTTTCCGATGCCTGTAATCTTTTTTCTGCCAATCAGTTAAATCCTCCTCACTATGCTACTTCGTTTGGTTTGGTCGTCATAATTCTGTACAGATTAGAATCCTTCGGGAAATGATCTACGAATGGGATAATGACATTTCCATAGAACAATAACCCCTCGCCCTCTGCGCTATTGGTTACATAGGAAAGCTGATGCGGACTGATATTAAGTGCCTTTGCTAAAATTTTTCGATCTCCCGATGCCTGGTTTAACATATAAATGAAGTCACTATTCTCAAAGATGTTTTCAATCTCACGACTGGCCAGAAGATCTTTCACGTTTTGGGTGATCCCGGTCGGTATTCCGCCCCATTTTCTGAATCGTTTCCAGATCTCTACGCTGTAAGAAGCCGTCTGTTCTTCTTTTAACATCAGGTGGAACTCATCCTGATAGAATCTGGTCGCTTTCTTTTGTTCCCGGTTGATCGTTACCCGGTTCCATACCTGATCCTGTACCACCAGCATTCCGATCTTCTTTAACTGCTTTCCAAGCTCCTTAATGTCAAAGCAGACAATACGGTTTTCAATATCCACGTTCGTCCGGTGGTTAAAAATGTTCAAAGAGCCATTTACATAGATATCCAGACAAGTCGCAATCCGCTGTGCCTTCGGGTTATCATTGCGTTTCAAAATCCCATATAGGTCACCCAGAATCGGCATCTTCTCCGGAACCGGATTTAACAGATATTCCTCATATACTTCTCTAACTGCCTGGTCGATAATACTGATCTCGTCACCTTCCAGCCCATCCTTGCCGCCGGCAATCAGTTCGCAAACCGAGAAGATGAACTCACTTTTCAGCTTGATCGGGTTATCATCCTCGCTGTAGTTCAGGTTGATATCCATCAGGTTGATATACTGTTTTGAGGTCGTGGAAATCTTCACAACCTGACCTTTTAACAGCTTCACAAGGGGACTATACTCACCCTCCGGATCGGAGATAATGATGTCATCCGGCGTCAGTAGAAAGCAGTTTACAATCTCACGCTTACCGGAAAATGACTTTCCTGATCCCGGTGTCCCAAGTATCAGCCCATTAGGATTCTTCAGCCGCTTACGATCGACCATGATCAGGTTATTTGATAAGGCATTAAGCCCGTAATACAAGGCTTCGCCGCTCTGAAACAACTCCTGTGTGGTAAAAGGCACAAAAATAGCCGTTGCTGATGTGGTCAGCGCACGGCGTATTTCAATCTTATTCAGTCCCAGCGGCAGAGAAGAGGCAAATCCCGCTTCCTGCTGATAATCAAGAGGACGCAGCATACAATTATATTTCTGTGCAATTCCTCTCGCCTGAAACATCATATTTTCTAACTTCTTTTTACTCTTATCCATACTAAGGAATACCAGTGTCACCAGAAACATCCGCTCATTCCGGTTCTGCAATTCCTCTAACAGATTCTTTGCTTCCCCGCCATAGGTGATTAAATCCGATGGGATGATATCCATATCGTATCCATTGCGAACGGCTTTTTTCTGCTCTTCTATCTTCATTTTGTCGATATCCGAGAGCTTTCGCTTGATCATCTTGATCGCTTCTGCCTGATCCATAGACTGCAGGTGCATGTTGATGGTGATATTCTCCTCTACATTTAAAAACTCTGCCAACATCCGGTCAGTCAGTTCCGGAGCCAATATCTGCAAGTAGCTGGTCGAGCCGGTCACACTGCCAAGCTGAAAGGCACGCTTTTCACCAAATCCCATTGACGGCGGCGCGATAAAGTCCTTTGTAGACATCCCAGTCTCTGCCAGCATCTTGAAATGAAAGCGGAACGGCTCTTTGTGTTCTTCGTTCATCATCTTATATAAGATTTCCAGACGCTCTCTGCCATTTAAGGCTCTCGATTTTACCCCCAGCACTTTAAAGTTATTGATAGAATCCATTGCAATACGTTCCAACCTCGCCCTGGCTGATTTGATACCTTTTGCTTCTATTCCGAGCGTAACGTACTTTACTTTCTCTAAACCATTATTCCCTTTACTCATCTGCCGCTCTAAAATACCGCTGTACTCCTCCCGGATGTCATCAAAGCCATCTCCCTGCGCCGGGATGATGATATTCTTCGTATATTCCTTAAGATTGGCACGGGAATTGAAAAAGGTGAGCTGCACCGATATGGTGGAATCATAATAATTCAGGAAATCACAATAGTTCTCAAATATGGATACCTTGTCCTCATTCTGGGCCAGCTGATAATTGATATCCTCATAGGCAAGCGTAATCGAGTAATAATTTGCTGTTACTTTACAGATTCCATCCTGATACATTGCTTTATAAGGAATGGACTGCTGTGCTGTCTGTGGCTCCTGCCTTTTTTCGAACAGGCTCCACCATTTCTTTTGCTCCCGTATCTTCCGGCCTTTTACCGGTGGCTTCTTATCCCTTTGGTTTGACTTTTTTACGCTTTTTCGTTTGATTTTCTCTTTTTGCTTCAAGCTGTCTCCCCCTTTCACGTTTCCCCTCATCTTTTAAATACTGATACATATTTTCTGTCACATAAGGCCGTACTTTTGGATTTTGTTTTGTCCGAATGTAGTTGATTATGATCTTCTCAAGGGGCTGGCCATCCTTTTCATATAGAGCCAAAAGGAAAAACGGCAGCATCAGCACAATCATAATTGTTGCCGCTACATCCACTCCTATGATGCCTTTTGTTAAAAAATAGAATGGGAATCCCACTATCGCCGCCAATACAAAACATATGATCTGACGGAGCGTTAAATTGAAAATGATTTTAGTCCTTACCTTGGAAAGATCCTTTGGTACTGGTACATAAGCCATTTTTTATACCTCACTTCCTAGTGTTTTATCACTGTTTACTTTATTTATAATGTCTGTTAATGCGCATTGAATATAGACTTTGAAAGCGTTCCGGTCTTAAACAGACTGAAACACAAGATCACTGTATAGGCCGCTATGGAAAACAGTGCGGTATGTATGTTCTCTGCAATCGTCATGCTGTTGACCAGCACGCTGTAGATGGCCACACACACCATAATAAAAAATCCCTGAAATCCCAGTGCCAGTAATCCGCGCACATAATTGGTTCCAATACTTCCCCACTCCCGGTTTGTGAATGTTGCAAAAGGAATCGGAGATACCGATGTATAAAGGTATATTTCAATCATCCTTCCATAGAGAATGACGGTTATCAATATGGACATGATCTTCATACATAAGCTGATCAGCATCGTTTCCATCATTAGGGCGATCAATCCGCCCAGCTCCATCTCCTCCAGCATTTCAAGCATGGAAGTAATGGTCGTGGAAACATCAATGGCAGTCGATCCGGTAATGACATTAGCACTCTTATTCACCACATGCTGTGCCACATCAAACACTGCCAACGTAATATCAAAGACGTGGGTAAGCAAGTACACCGCCACCCACATCTTAAAGATGTATTTAAAAAACAGGAATGTTTCAAACTCATGCAGGTTATTCTTCTCCATCACCATCGTGATCAACTCATAACACAGAATGAACGTAATAATCATGCCTGCTATTGGCACAATCACATTTTCAGAAAGGTTCTTTATCATATCAAAGATACTAGAGTTCCAACCCTGTGGCGTCTGCCCCACCTGCTTTGCAATTGTTCCTACTTTTTCATTTACATCCGTAAACATTTCTTCAAGATTCGCTTGAATACAGCTAATCAGCATTTCCTTTATTGCATCGGTAATTTTTTCAATAATCCCCATGTGAATTAGCTAAATAGACCCGATAAGAGAGGAATCAGGTTCATTCCAATCAAGGCGATACCGCCACCCGCCATAAGCTGCTTAATTCCCTGTGATTTTGCCCCAGGATTGTCATTTCCATAGCCCTCCATCAAGTTCACTACGCCCCAGACTGCCAGTCCGGCACCCAGTGCAATAACGAGGGTTTTTAGTGTAGTTACTGCTGTTCCAAAAAAACTCATAAATTTCCTCACTTTCATTTTTGTTATTGTTGGAAAAGAGTGAATTGTCCTTTTTTAAACCCTGCCCATATGTTAAAATAGGGCAGGGTTATCCTTATGTGATAGCTCATTGCGCATCTGATACTAACACTTTCGCTGGTAGAGGTATCAGGTGCCTTTTTGCTTCATCACAATTCATTCACGCTTTCCTTCCAAAGCAGAGGTTTCATACACCTCTACCGTATCATTTGGTTTTACTCTCAACTGTTTCTTATTCAAGTAACGGTTGATGTCAAATAGATTCTTATCATCATAATCCGCCAGATACATATAATTAGGATGCTTGGTGATATCATATTTCTTACTAAAGAATGGGCGTGCTCCACGCACTTGTAGAATGCACTTTTCCCCGTCCATTATCGCAATCTCATCCTGGCTCATAAGCGCCTTGCCGGTCTTCTGATAATTCAGTCCATAGGACTTCTGGTTACTTCTCGTTTCAGATGTATTAAATAGATCAATCGTCTCCTTCCCTAAATCTTCGCTTAATTCCTTGGCATTTTTGCCTTTTCCACCTAAGAACAAGGTGGAATCACAGTTGTCTGCAATTATTTCGGCATTATCTTTGTAGATTGCCTTAAGCTGACTGCGTGATTGCAATATAATAGCCGCTGAAATCTCACGACTTCGTATCGTTGCTATTAACTTGTCGAACTTCGGAATTTGTCCGATGTTGCTAAATTCATCGAGCAAGCATCTGACATGCACGGGTAAGCGCCCGCCATATACATCATCGGCTTTATCACAGAGTAGATTAAACATCTGCGTATACATAAGCGATACGACAAAGTTAAATGTATCATCCGTATCACTGATAATAACGAATAATGCTGTTTTCCGATCCCCCAAAGTGTCTAGCTCCAACTCATCATCAAGCATCAGATCACGCAGCTCTTTAATATCAAACGGCGCTAATCTTGCCCCACAGGAAATAAGAATACTCTTTGCTGTCTTGCCGGCCGCCAGTTTATACTTCTTGTACTGACGCACTGCAAAATGCTCTGGATTCTCCTTTTCCAGATCTTCAAACAACAGATCAACGGCATTTTTAAAGTTCTCGTCATCCTCTCTGGTCTCCGATGCATCAATCAAATCAAGCATGGTACTGAAGTTCTTTTCATCTTCATCCGCTTCATAATGAATGTAACCAATAAGCGCCATATAATAAAGACGTTCGGCTTTCACCCAAAAATCTTCAGAAGACTTTTCGCCCTCTCCCTTGGTGTTTGCGATAATTGCATTTACCAATTTCATAATGTCTTTCTCCGAGCGGATATAGACGAAAGGGTTATAGTGCATGGATTTTGCAAAGTTGATGGTATTCAGGATCTTCACACGATATCCGTTATCCTTTAGCAGCTTCCCGCACTCTAAAACGACCGATGGCGATAGGTAAGGCTTTGATACTATCTCCACCTTTTCCCCCGCCCTACACCGTACGTGATACTTTCGCATCATACGGCGTGCCATCATACTCAAGTAAATTTATAAGCTATCTTTT
>Ga0153928_1000325_pt1 | contig 24468 bp, 21 predicted proteins | sample TSNJ012MetaG_FD_106656 | JGI IMG/M metagenome (GOLD analysis project Ga0153928, IMG submission 106656) | Attine ant fungus gardens microbial communities from New Jersey, USA - TSNJ012 MetaG | ecosystem: Host-associated > Fungi > Mycelium > Unclassified | place: USA: New Jersey, Wharton State... | reverse complement strand
TCTTTCGTAATATCCGAGGTGCGGTGCAACAACTGTGCATATGTAAACTGTTCTGGATGATTGTGGATATATTGGAGCACTTTATCCCAGTCCACACCATCTGCGGTAAAGCAGATCGTATGTGGCTGCATCTCATCACGCGGAACGCATACAGTCTCACATCCCGCAAAGGAAGCTACATATGCCTCACCTGTACAATCGATAACAATTCTGCCTTTGATTTCGTTACGCCCGTTCGCATTTTCCACGACAACGCCAGTAACTGTATCGTCGTCTTTCAGTGCACCGACTACCAGTGTGTCTAACAGCATAACAACACCGTTCTCTTCCATCATATCGAACATCAACAGGGTCCACCATTCCGGATCCACATAAGAGAATGTGTATGCACCGGGGCTTCTGTGTGCCGGGCGGAGATGCGGCAGTGCATGACCTGCCTTATACAGACGTTGGTGCGTCTCCTCCACAAAACCTGCCGTATCCTGTTCGCCATAGCAGTTAAACAGGCGCGCATACGCAAATCCCGGAGGTCCGGACACACTCATCTGTCCGCCCAGACTGCCAGTCCGTTCAATCAGAAGCGTTTTTGCGCCTGCTCTTGCCGAAGATACCGCTGCCGCCACGCCGGAAGTTCCGCCGCCGCAGACAATTACGTCATACAAGGTGTCGTAACCGTTCATAAATGTTCCTCCTTTATTTATTCTTAAAATCTTCAATGCTCTTAGCTATTGTTCCATCTGGAAGCTGAAGCATCTCCACGCAGCCTTCACTGTGCAATGCCCACGGTAAAATCACACCAGAATGACCACCGCGGCCGCCGATCGTGACAACCTCCACATCTTTTGGCGTTCTGGTAACCGGAAGCGGATGACGGTTCTCCCACGCTTTGGGACGAACCGGCACCAGGCCACGTCCATTGACCATCGGAGTCTGATGGTACACATACTGGTGAATATGTTCCTGAATCATCTCTTTGGTATAACCGTCCTTTTTCAACATCATCGCATGATCCGGTGTCAGACATACGATCAGCGGTCCCGGCATATATGCATTGTTGGAACCCAGAGTTGTACAGCATGCGGTAATGGTATCCAGAAGATCATGTCCATTTAAACTCAGAAAATCGATGATATCATGAAGCGGCTCTGCTTTCAGCAGATAAACCGTTGTTGTTTCACGGTCAAAATGATCTTCATTAATCATGTTCCACTGTGCCAGCGAAGGTTCTTCCGCAAAGCAGTACGTAAACTCTGCCTGAGAGGCAATGCAGTCCAGGTCGCAGACACCCGGCACGGAACGCAGCACATTCATCAATACCAGATTAATTGCACGTCCGATTGTGGCATTGGCTGGCCATCCCGGTCCCTGACAGCCCTGTTTGCCGGAGATTCCGATTTCCTGGGCGATCGGACCGGACACGATACAAAGGTTTCCGCCCGGATGAGATGTAGTTACGGACTGATTAAAGTTGTAGAGAGGACTGTTAAGAGCCTTAAATGCTGCCACCAGCACCGGCATCGCCTCCGGTTTACAGCCTGCCATGATTGCTGCGATTGCCACATCCTTTACCGTAATTTCCTTGCCGGAAGGCCCGGACGGTTCTACCAGCTTCCTATTCTCATCCCAAGGACAATAGGTCATCATTGCCTGATACCGACGTCTGGTAGGCGGTACAAACGGAAGACCGTCAGAGATATGCTCCTGATTAAAATAATCCATAATCTCTTCCAGATAAGCTCCCGGCTCTAAAGAAGCTTCCTCACAGTACTGGGGAACAAACGGAAGCAGCCCATCCTTTGCCGGTGCTGTCTTGTCCATCTTAAAATCAATATGCGCCAGTTCTTTGAGTTTATCACCATTGCTGGTCAAAGATGCCAGAATATAATCCCACTTCAAATCTACCTGCGCCGCCACCTCTTCCACAGTACTTGCCTGGTAGATATCAACAGAACACAGGCACAATTCTCCGGCACGATATACGCCAACACCTTCTGTAATTGCCGTTCCTGGAGGTGCCGTCATATATACGGCAGGAATTCCCAGCTTCTCCAGTGCGATTGTAAGAACTGTCGTAGAAGAAGACGTACCCATATCACCAAAAGCAACTATTGCCGCAACCGGTTTTTCCTCCGCCAGTATGGCTGCATATTCGCCCAGCTTCTCCGCATTTTTGCCCCGAACCGTCTCCGTGTATTCGACCCACTGACTGTCATCGCACCCAATCTCCCGCAGGCGCTCTTTGATTCGGTCAAACACCGTGTAATAGTTACAGAATCCCAACTTAGTGTTGTTGTAGAAAAGAATCTTTCCCGATTTCAATTCTTCCAGGCCCGGACGCTTTGCCAAGGTAATCAACGGTCGCTCCTGTACACCTCTCGGATCCAGCATCAAATGAACATTGCTCATGAAATCTCCCCTTTCTTTTTGTGTATTTTTTATATTTTTGTAATGCAATCATACATCAAACTGTACAATAGTATCAATTCCAATAATCAGAATCCAGAATTCCATAGTGGAATAACAGAATTGAAGATATTGGAAAATTCACGTTTACAATATCCAAAAAAAGCAATATAATTAAAAAACAACTATCACCATTTTATCTGTCAACGATGAAATTAAAAGGGGGTTTTTATGAAAACAAACTGGTTAAAATGCTTTTTAGCAATTGAAAAATACAGAAGCTTCTCCGAAGCGGCAGAAAGCCTTTTTCTCAGTCAATCTGCCCTCTCCAAGCAATTGAAAGCGCTTGAAGATGAACTGGGAGTACAGCTGTTTGATCGCAGCACCCATACGATTCATCTGACCCAGGCAGGCGAAAAAATCATCTCTCCGGCACAGCGGATTCTTGGCGAAGAAGAGCGTATGATTCATAATCTGGCTGACTTAAAGACAATTCACTCCAACCGTCTTTCTTTGGCTGCGCCGCTGGGTATGAGCTATTATCACATTACAGACATGGTGATTAATTATGAACTGACACATCCCCAGACCATTGCCGAGACGCACGAAAAAGAGCACAACGTTATGTTGCACTGTCTTAACAATCATATTGTAGACTTTTGCATAGGATACTCCGATTTCTGGACAGACCGGGAGCAATATTACATCTATCCCCTTTATGAAGACTCTCTTGTGATCGTCATGAACCACAGCCACCCATTTGCAGATATGGAAGAATTCCAGCTGGAAGAATCAAAAAATGTCATGTTCTGTCTTCCGAGAGAAGAAACCGGCTTTTTCCAGCTCTTTCTGGAGCTCTGCGGACATGCCGGCTTTTCCCCGCGTCTGACACTATCTGACGTGCGGACTTCAACAATTAAGCGCTATATCTCCCATGGAATGCGCCTGACCGTTACCAGTGCACTGCGGGCTGCTACTTACTTTCAGAATCCCGAGTTTAAATGCCTCCCAATCAAAGGCGCACCAACTATCCAGCTTTCTCTGGCTACCCGCAATGAACATATGCGACTGGAACAGCGTGAATTCATCAGCCATGTACAGAAATGGTATCAGAAGAAACAGTTCACCATTTAAACTTTTAACAGCTCGGTCTGGGGAATCTCCTATTTTTATAATGCAAAAGAACCGAATGAACTAACTAATCGGTTATTCACCCCCTTCGACACCAGAATCTGATGCAAATCAATCACTCCATTATGAAACGTCGCCGCACAGGACGCCAGGTACAAATCCCACATCCGGACAAATTCCTCACCATACACTTCACCGATTTCCGCCTGATGTTTCAGAAAATTCTGTCGCCAGCACTGAAGTGTTTTCACATAATGCGGCCGCAGGCTTTCCACGCTCAGCGTATGCAGGTCATATTCCGGCAGCAGGACCATGATTTCCCGCAGACTGGGAATCGTCCCGCCGGGAAAGATATATTTCCGGAGCCACGGGTCTCCCGGATGCTCTTGCAGGGCGCTGATAAAGTGAAGCAGGAAAAGTCCTTCCGGCTTTAACACCGCATCCACCTGCGCCATGAAATCTTTATAATGCCCCCGGCCCACATGCTCCAGCATGCCAACACTGACCACCCGGTCAAAGGACATCTTGCTCTTCGCCAAATCCCGATAATCCATCTTTTTAACCCGCAAAACCTTTTCCTTATGCTGCTCCCGTATTTCCTCTGAAAAATGCTGATATTGTTCTTCACTCAAGGTAATTCCCACCCCCTTGACTCCATAATGTTCGACTGCCCGCTTCAGCAAAAATCCCCAGCCACAGCCAATATCCAGCAGGGTCATTCCCTTCTTCAGCTGAAGTTTTTCCAAAATACGGTCTGCCTTCTGAACTTGAGCTTCAAACAGAGAATCTGTCTCCTTCGCAAAATATCCACAGGAATAACTCATGGTCTCGTCCAGCCACAGACTGTAAAAATCATTACCAATATCGTAATGTCTGGTCACTTCTTTTCGTTGATTCGCCCGACTGCCGGGAGTATGAAGCAAATGGCGCAGAGCCAGCTTGTTGGTCTTAAACCGGCTCATATTACCCATGAACATATCCAGAACGTCGTATAAATCCCGATCCAGTTCAATATCACCTTTCACATAAGCCTCACCCAATGCCAGGGAAGTGCTTTTTAACAGCTCTGTTCGGGGAATCTCCCGTTTTATTTTAACTTTAAACTGGGCCGGGCCGGTTCCAAAAAATTGGAACTCCTCTGCTGTTTCCATCTCGAAAGCCACCGGGACGATGTCTTTTAAATACCGACTGATATAATTCATATGCTTCCTTCTTTCCATGTCTCTTCTTATCGTCAGTATTCCCCGAATCGCCTTATATTAAGCACTCGTGCCAAATTACACAAAAATAACCGTCGGAAATGGGGCAATGCTGTCTGTCAGTGGGCACTATTTCCACGAAAACTTTCAGATTGACTGTGACACAATAAAATATGCTGGCATCTCATATTAGATTGCCAGCATACTTGTTATACTACATTGCCCGGGAAGAACCCGCCGGATTACAAACTATCCCCAAAATCCTCTCTAAACTTAGCCACCAGCTGATCCTGCCAATCAGACACCGGCTTTAATTTCCCCAGGAAGAACCGCAGAATCTTCGGCTCCTCCTCAAAGGCAAGTCCACCAATCAAATGCCGGTTCTCATACAACCACACAATCCGGTCAACCGCATAGGTTACCTGGGACAGCGTAAACACACGGCGGGGCATCGCCAGACGAACCAATTCCATATCCGCCAGCTTTTCCGAACCATCCGCATTTCGTTCTTCCGACAATGTTCCCCGCTCCATACCGCGAATCCCGCCGGCAATGTAGACGGCCGCTGCAAGAGCACCTGCCGGATACTGTTCCTGGGGAATATGCTTCACAAATTCCATCGCATTGACGTGACAGCCAAGACCGCCGGCCGGCGTAATCACCGGTACCCCCCTTTTCTCCAGTTCCTTCACCATATGTTCAATAAACAGCGGTCCCTGATTGATCATATTAATATCCATGGTCTCATCCAACCCGACCGCCATCGCTTCCATTTCCCGGACGCTCATACCGCCATACGTCAGAAATCCCTCAAACAAAGGAATCAGTTCTTTCATCTTGTTGCTGTAATCAGCATTATTCGTACAAATACCACCGCCTCGGGCCGATCCCAGCTTTCTGGCTGAAAAGTAAATGATATCCGTATGCTCGGCAATGGCCATGGTGATTTCCCGAATGCTCATATCCTTGCAGGCATCTTCTCTGATTTTGATAAAGTAAAGATTATCCGCCAGCAAGCTTGCATCAAACACCACCATAATCCCATGTTTCTGGCACACCGCATAAGTATCTTTGATATTCGCCAAAGATACCGGCTGACCACCGATCAGATTAGTGCCCGCCTCAATCCTGACAAAAGGAATCTTAGCCGCCCCATGCTTCTCAATCAATGCTTCTAATTTCTGAATATCCATATTGCCCTTGAATGGATTATTACTGTTCACTTCCAGCCCGGCATCGGTGATAATCTCCTCTACCCTTCCGCCATTTAAGACAATATGGGATTTCGTAGTTGTGAAGTGGTAGTTCATCGGAATGACGCTGCCCGCAGTAACAAAAGTTCTGGCCAGAATATTCTCGCAAGCCCGGCCCTGGTGTGCCGGCAGATAATATTGCATACCAAATATCTCCTGTATCTTTTGTTCCAGTTTGGTAAAGGTTGCAGAACCTGCATAACTGTCATCTGCTTCCATCATCGCTGCCAGCTGCTTGTCACTCATCGCATTGACACCGCTGTCCGTAAGCATGTCCAGAAAAACATCCTTGTTCTGTAATAAAAAGGTGTTACAGCCCGCCTCCTGGATCGCTTTCTTGCGCTCCTCCACCGGAATCAGATTCAACTTCTGGACAATCCGCACCTTGTGCATCTCCAACGGCACTTCATTGCCCGTGTAAAACTTTATGGTCGACATAATATGACCCTCCTTCATACTTAATGATTTTTATCAATTGTTTCCATTATAACACTTTTTCATTTTAAATCAATACCCTCTTTAAAGTGTTAAAGTGCCAAAATAATAAAATAAAGCAGGTATAGTATTCAATCATGTGCTGGATAATATACTGAATTGTGCCATAAGAATACGCTCACAGTTCCAGCCTGACCGGAAATATGAGCGTAAACGAAAACAGCTACGGCATAAACATTATAGAAAACTTCTACCTGAAAATTCTTTTATTGCTTTCGTTAATAACGGTACAACTTTGCAGGCATCACCGACCACCCCATAATCGGCCACTTCAAAAATAGGTGCTGTCTCATCCCGGTTAATTGCTATAATAATATCACTTTCCTCCATGCCTGCCAAATGTTGTATCGCTCCGGAAATCCCACAGGCGATGTACAGATTGGGTCGAACTGTTTTTCCAGTTTGTCCGACCTGCTGCTCTTTTCCCTGCCATCCGGAGTCCACTGCCGCCCGGGAAACCGCCACCGTACCGCCAAGAGCATCGGCAAGCTCTTCCAGCATGGCGAAATTCCCGGCACATCCCATACCACGACCGCCTGCTACCAATATATTGGCATCCATGATATCCGGCTTTTCACTTACTTTTTTAAGGATCTCTAATATTTCTACGTTTTTACTTTCTGCCAAATCGGGTATCAACATCCATTCCACCGGACAAACAGCGGTTTCATCTTTTGCACATCGCCGCATCACACCAGGACGGACGGTTGCCATTTGCGGTCTGTGTTCCGGGCAAAGGATCGTTGCCATGATATTGCCGCCAAAAGCCGGTCGGGTCATCATTAAATGACTGGTCTCTTCCTGTATTTCCAGCTTCGTACAATCGGCAGTCAAACCGGTATGTACACGGGCCGAAACACGTGGTGCCAGGTCGCGGCCGATAGCGGTAGCTCCATATAAAATAATTTCCGGTTTATAGGTTTCTACCACTGTTGTCAACGCCTTTACATAAGGTTCATTCATATAAGTTTCCAATGCCGGATCATCGACCATAATGACTCGATCCGCCCCATACCATGCCAGTTCTTTTGCCAGTTCTTCCACATGATATCCCGGCAGTACCGCTGTCACCTGGGTATTCAATTCCGCTGCCAGTTCCCTTCCTTTTCCCAGCAGTTCAAAGCTCACGCCTTTCGCCTCACCGTCTATCTGTTCAACAAAAATAAAAACACCTTGATGTTCCTGATTATTCACCTTCATCACCTCCGGTCTGTCAGATAATAAATTTTTCCTGTAATTTTTCCATCAGCCAATCGACTGATTCGGCAGTATCCAGCTTTACCACTGCGCCTTTCCCTTTAACCGCCTTGGTGAAAGATTTGAATACCCGGGTGGGGGAACCTTTCAAGCCGATATTGTTTTCTTCTACATCCAGATCCGCTCTGGTCAGCATATTTACTTCTTTGCTCTGATAAGCCTCCTTAATTCCCCCGGGTGTCATATATCTGGGCTCATTAAGCTCTGCCAAGGCTGTGATCAGGCAGGGGAACTTTGCCCTGATCATGTGATAACATTCTTCAAACTGCCGTTTCACAATGACAGCATTGCCTTCCACTTTGACCTCTTCCGCATAACTGATATTGACCAGCCCTAAGTGTTCGGCAATCTGCGGCCCTACCTGTGCAGTATCGCCATCAATTGCCTGGCGGCCGGTAACGATCAGATCATACCCTCCAATCTTGCGGATAGCTGAAGCCAGGGTCGAACTGGTCGCCCATGTATCCGCCCCGCCAAATGCCCGGTCGCTGACCAGATAAGCATCATCAGCCCCCATAGCCAGCCCTTCCCGCAGCGCCGCGTCGGCCTGCAGCGGTCCCATGGAAACCAGAATCACCTTTGCTCCATACTGATCCTTTAACCGCAGGGCTGCTTCCAGTCCGGCTTTGTCATCCGGATTAATAATGCTGGGGACACCATCCCGGATCAATGTACCGGTAACCGGATCCAGTCTGACTTCGGTTGTATCCGGAACCTGTTTGATACATACGATGATATTCATAACAATTTCCTCCTGCTTTCTATCTCAGTACAGCACCGGCAATGACCATTCTCTGGACTTCACTGGTTCCCTCATAAATCTCGGTGATCTTTGCATCACGCATCATCCGCTCCACCGGATAGTCTCTGGTATAGCCGTAACCACCGTGAAGCTGAACACATTTGGTTGTTACCGACATCGCCATTTCGGCAGCAAATAATTTTGCCATGGCAGCCTCCTCCGAGAAGCGGGCCTGGGTATCCTTGGCTGCGGCCGCCTTATACACCAACAGTCGGGCAGCTTCGATCTGGGTCTTCATATCAGCCAACTGGAATTGGGTATTTTGAAAAGCAGAAATGCTGCGGCCAAACTGCCTGCGTGCCTTCACATAAGCAACCGTTTCGTCAAATGCTCCCTGGGCGATCCCCAGTGCCTGGGAGGCAATTCCAATCCGACCGCCGTCCAGAGTTCCCATCGCGATGCCAAAGCCTTTTCCTTCCACCCCCAACAGATTTCCCTTCGGTACAAGACAGTTCTCAAAAACCAGCTCTGTTGTGGAAGAACCACGAATTCCCATTTTCAGTTCCTTTTTGCCGATAGTAAAGCCGGGAGAATCCTTTTCTACGATAAATGCGGAGATCCCTTTATTGCCCTTGCTTTTATCTGTCATCGCCAGAATAATGTAGGTATCCGCCTTGCCGCCATTAGTAATAAAAATCTTAGTACCATTCAAAACATAGTGGTCACCATCCAGAACCGCTTTGGTCTGCTGTCCGGCTGAATCAGTTCCGGCTCCTGATTCGGTCAGACCAAAAGCACCCAGCTTTTCGCCTTTTGCCAGCGGGATCAGATATTTCTCCTTTTGCTCCTGGGTCCCATATTTGCGGATTGGCTCCGCACACAGGGAGGTATGGGCGGAAACGATCACACCGGTAGTCGCACAGACACGGCTTAATTCTTCCACACACATCGCATAGGTTAAGGTGTCGCAGCCCTGCCCGCCCAGTTCCTTCGGAAACGGAATGCCCATAAATCCATACCGAGCCATCTTTTCTACCGTTTTCTCCGGAAACACCTCCTGTTCATCCACCTCCTGAGCCAGAGACTTTACTTCATTCTCGGCAAAGCTGCGAAACAACTGCCTGGTCATCGTTTGTTCCCTGCTCCATTCAAAATTCATGTGATTGCCTCCCTTAATAGGTATAGAACCCTTTTCCTGTCTTTCTCCCTAACTGTTTGCCGCGAACCATCTTTTTCAGTAACGGATGGGGACGATATTTGGGGTCGCCCATTTCAGCTTCCAATACTTCCATGATAGCCAGGCAGACATCCAGACCAATCAGGTCACCAAGAGCCAACGGTCCCATCGGATGATTGGCTCCCAGCTTCATCGCCGTATCAATATCCTCTGCTGAGGCAACACCTTCCGCATAGATGGCCACCGCTTCATTGATCATCGGAACTAAAACCCGGTTCACAACAAAACCTGCACTGTCCTGTACTTCTATCGGAACTTTTCCTAAATCAACGGCGATTTTCTTAATGACCTCTACCAGTTCAACCGGTGTATTCAGCCCAACGACCACCTCTACCAACGCCATCACCGGGGCTGGATTAAAGAAGTGCATGCCGATGACCGGACGGCCAACAGCCCCTGAAAGTTCTGTAATCGACAGCGACGATGTATTCGTGGCAAAAATCGTTTCCTTTTTACAAAGCTCATGTAATTCCCGGAACAGACGCCGCTTTAATTCAATCTGTTCCACAGCGGCTTCAATTACCAAATCACAATCTGCGACGGCTTCATTCAGCCCGGTCGTTATCGATTGGCCGGCTTTGGCCACAGCTTCCGGCGTCATCTTGCCTTTGGCTGCCAGCTTTTCTAACAAAGCAAGGATTTTCTGTTTCCCTTTCTGGGCATATTCCTCTTTGACGTCACACAATACGACCTCATAATCTTCATGTACGGCAAATGCCTGGGCAATCCCGGCTCCCATGGTGCCAGCGCCTATAATACCAATCCGCATAGTTGTTTTCCTCCATTTTACTTCCCCGCAAACGATACCGGGCCTAATCTTTTTAAAAATGCCTCCATGGCATTCGATTGGTCCTGAGTGTTAAAACAATCGGCAAATTCCTCCACCTCCAGATACCGGCTTTCTTTCAGCGTCAGTCCCATACTGGAATTGATCACTTTTTTGGAATTTTTAACAGCCACCGGAGCATTGGCAGCAATCTGCTCTGCCAATGTCCGGGCCTCTTCACTTAGTTTTTCCCTGGGACACAACTGATCCACCAGACCAATAGCCAATGCCTCCTCAGCCTTGATGCGGGCAGCGGTGAAAATCAGTTTTTTAGCCTTACCGCTGCCAATCAGTCGGCTCAGCCGATGTAAGCCGCCATATCCCGGAACAATCCCCAAAGAAACTTCCGGAAATCCAAACACGGCCTGTTCAGCCGCCAGGCGGATATCACAGCTCAGGGCCAATTCACAACCGCCGCCCAGGGCATAACCACCGACAACCGCAATAACCGGAACCGGCAGGGATTCGATTTGATCCATCACATCATTACCCTTTTGGCAAAAGCCCACTGCCTCACTGGCAGTCAATTGCTCCATCTCTGCGATATCTGCACCTGCTGCAAAAGCCTTTTCACCGGCACCACTGAGAATCAATACCCGTATATCATCCTGCATGACTTCATCCAATACTGCTGATAATTCATCCAGCACCATTGAATTCAGAGCATTCAGAGCTTCTAGCCGGGTAATGATCAATTCTCCGATAAATTCTTCTTTTTTATATTGTATATAACTCATAAACGCTCACCTCTTAATGTTGCAGAAGTCAAAGAGGTATCTCATATACATTGGGGCGTTTTCTGCTGCTGCCATGTGAGAACAATCATGCATAGGGCACAAAATGGAGTCAGGAATCCGGCTATACATATACTCTGCAGTGCCCGGGGCATAGCCCGAGCCAGGAGTGGCATAAATGATTGCGGTAGGAACGCTGATGCGCTTGAGGACATCCCTAAAGTCCGAATCTGCCATAGTGACCCAATAGTAGTAAATAGAGTCGGACTGCTTTTTCGGAATATCAACCAGACCGCTAAACAGGGCTTGCTCAATCAGAGGACTATGCTCTCCATTTATGATGCGCGCACGGATTTCCTCAGCGCTTGAGTAAGACGTCCTCTCCTGCTGAGGGGTGTTTTTGTACATGAGCTGCTCTGTCACATAGATAGCAAAGCGCTTATAATCTGTCCGAATCAGATCGATATCTTTTTCATACATTGCACGAGTATAGTGCCCCTGGTACAGACCCAGGTTCCAGCCATCTTCGTTAATCAGCTTGGGCGACATATCACCCAAAATCACCTTTTCAAGGTTTTTGCAGCCGAACTGATTGACATAGGAGAATACCACGGCAGCCCCCATGGAATAGCCGAGCACAATATATTTCTGGATACCTAAATAATCCATAAGATCCTTGGCATCTCTGGCGGACTGGTGGATGCCGATTTCACCAACCGCTTCGGTTATGCCGTAGCCGCGCTGGTCAAACACAATAATGCGGCAATGCTCGCTCATCAGTTTGATGAATGGGGTTTGCGAGGCAATGCTGCTCCCCATTCCATAGATGTAGAGGAACGGTGTTCCGCTTCCTTCGTCAACATACTTGAGTTTAGCACCATCCTTTGAACGAAAAATTTTAATGTCAATATCCATAATACATACTCTCCTTTTTATCCTTTTTTATCGGGGTTCTATTGTCTCATTCAGTAAGCAACCTATATAATGCCCAGAAACGCGAACACAACGCAAATCAGCGACAATGCAATGGGGAACACCACCGTACACCAGAAAACATGTCCATAGGATTTTTTTGCAGTGACGCCGCACACGTCTGCCATCGCCAAGAACGTCGGGCAATGGGGCAGCGTGTCCAGGCCCATAGAGGCAATGCTCAAAATCCGGAACAAAGCAGTGCTGTTTACGCCATAACTTAGGTAGGTTTGTGCCATGGTATTTGCAAAAATCTGTGCGCCGCTCATGGACGCTCCGGTAATGCCGGAGAAAATGTTGATCGCGATAATCGCCGATATATAAGGATTCATTGTTTCGCAGAGGTAGGTGGCAAAGTTGATAAAAACCTGGAAACTTTCACAACTATTGACAACGGCTGCAAACCCCATAATGCCGGCATTCAGGAGCAGCGGGTTGATACCGGTAAAGAAGCCGTCCGTAAAATTCTTCAAGACAGTGCCCTTTAGATATTTGTACTGCAAAATAATCATCAGAACCTCGCCGACAATTACGGTCACATAGGAGGTGGGCATTGTTGCAAGCCCCCAATCGAGCAAAATAAACTTCAGCACAATGGTGGCCAACATCGGCGTAAGGGACGCCCAAAGAGGAGGCAGGTCTTTGCTCACCTTAGATTCTTCATATTTGAGGTCAGATGCAGACGGAACGAACCCGTCTCCCCTCTTGGCTAATTGCTTCGCTCTAAGTGTTACATAGGTGCAGCCGAACATCAGAGAGATCAGCAAGGACAAAACACCCATGACAGGCGCCGACAGAACGGGTACGCCAAGACCTTCGGAAAGAGCGTACATTAATCCTGCAATAACGCCGGGTGTGCAAACAACAAGGATAACGGAACCAAAGAGAAAAATTGCAGGCATCAAGTTTTTGCTGATGTTACACTTTTTGAATAAGGGCATCGCAATCGGGTAAACAGCAAACACAACGACAAAAACGTTGATGCCGCCGTAGGCAAGAATCCATGTTACGATAAGCGTCGCCGCTGGCGCCCATTTTGCGCCGAACAGTTTGAACAGTGCGTTAGCAATCGACTCCGCCGCACCGGAAGTTTTCATCAGCTGACCATATGCGGCCGCAAGGCAGAAGAACAACAAATAGGTGCCGATAAACCCTGCCATACCGCCCGCCCAGGTCTTCATGATGGCGTCAAAAAAATCAAGCCCGTTCGTCAGAATTACAATGATTGACGCAATCAATGCTGAAAGAAACGGGTGGATTCCTTTGATACACAATACAATTAGCACAATAATTCCCAACAATAAACCAATAGCTCCGATATACATAATAATTCCCCCTATATAATTTTTTTCTTAAAGGCAGTTTAACTTTAGCGCTTATTCTCGGGGTTTATTAAGCCCCATTGGTTTCTCCTCAAAAATTCTGGGATCCATTTCCACCAAGTCTTTTGAAATAGTGGGCATAAACTCCATTTGCTGCAGAATGTCCTTTTCTACATTTATGCCAGGAGCTACCTCGGTCAACACAAGGCCGCTGGAAGTGAGCTTGAAAACGGCACGCTCTGTTACATAAATAACGGGTTGTCCCTTTTCAATGGCATAAGAGCCGCTAAAGGTAATTTGCTCCACCTGTTCAAGAAATTTTTTCATGGTTCCTTCCTGCAATATTTCGAGCCTCCCGTTTCGGACTTGGATCTTCACCCCGCCGGCGGTGAAGGTCCCGCAGTAAACAAGACGCTTGGCATTTTGCGTAATGTTGATAAAGCCTCCGCAGCCAGCTACCTTGGGTCCAAACCTACTGACATTGACATTTCCGCGTTGATCGGCCTGCGCCAAGCCGAGAAATGCGAGATCCAACCCGCCGCCGTCGTAAAAATCAAACTGAGTAGGCTCGTCAAGCATACAGTCATAATTCAGGGAGGCACCAAAGTCCTGCCCACTTGCAGGAATCCCGCCGACCACACCGGATTCAACTGTAAGTGCGATAGAACTTCCGATTTCTTCCTCCGAGGCTACTGCGCTGACGCCTTCAGGCATCCCGATCCCCAGATTGACAACCGCGCCGGGTTCCAGTTCCATGGCACAGCGCCGGGCAATTATCTTTCGGATATCCAGATCCATTTTGCGCACAGACGTCTTATCCGTGCGGACTTCGCCGCTAAAACCGGCATTGTACTGCGTGCTAAATGTCTGCATATGATTTTCTTGCGCAGCAACCACAATCGCATCCACATAAATGCCCGGCAAACGTACAAGGCGGGGATTCAGTGCATTTTTCGGGACAATTCCCTCAACCTGCAGGATTACTTTGCCACCGGAGTTCTTTGCCGCCTGACACATGGACACCGTTGCCGACTGGATACATTCATGCTCGAAAGTAGCGTTGCCGTCGCTATCAGCATAAGTTGCACGAACCAATGCCACATCCACCGGGAACGATTTGTACAGCAAGTATTCTCTGCCGTCCACATCCATCTGTACCACCAGGTCTTCCGCGGACCGGGTGCGCTTGTTGATTTTGCCACCCTCCAGCCTGGGATCCACGAAGGTGTTCAGGCCTACATGAGTTAGCACTCCCGGGCGTCCGGCGGCAATATCGCGCATTAAATGAGCGATAACGCCCTGTGGAAAGTTATATGCCTCCACCTTGTTTTCCAGGGCCAATTTTTGCAGTTTTGGGGTGAGCGCCCAGTGCCCGCCAATGATACGCTTGAGCAGCCCTTCGTGTCCCAAGTGATTTAGGCCGCGGTCACCGCCATCACCCTGACCTGCTGCATAAACCAGTGTCAAATCCCGAGGAAAGCCGTAGTGCAAAAAGTGATTTTCGATGCCCTGCGAAAGCGTTTCCGCATGCATGCACCCGACAAAACCACCGAAGCATATAGTTGCATGATCGGGAATCATCCGCAAAGCACGCTCTAATGAAACTACTTTACTCATAATAATCACCTCCGCATTATCCGAATTCTTACGTGTCTCACGTTCTTGTTGTATTATATCATCACATATAATACAATGTAAAATATACATTAGTATCATCATGTATAACTTTTAGTAATATAAACTGTAAAATCAGTATGCATATTTAAGCCATGCTTCTGTGGAGGGATACGTATGGATATTAAAAAAATTTCTTATTATGTTGAAGTTGTAAAGGAAAGAAGTTTTTCAAGGGCGGCCAGAAATCTCTTTATTTCACAGCCAATGCTCAGCAAGGCAATTCGTCAGCTTGAGGATGAATTTGGTGCGCAGCTGCTCGACAGAAGCAGCAAACACTTTCGAGTAACAGATGTTGGAAGCCTGTTTTATGATCAATGCTTGAAGGTTTTGACCGCCCATGAGGAATTAGAGCACCTTATGGATGATTCTGATAAACTCATTCAAGGCGAAGTCAGTATCAGTGTCCCCTCTGTCATCCTGCTGCTATACTTCCCGCCCTTTTTTTCCACCATTGAAAAGGAATATCCGAATATTCGCATCAATTTATTTGAAGCAGGATCCTATTCTGTTTTGGATAATGTTCTTGGCGGCGATGCAGATATGGGTGTTGTAATGATGCCGGTTCCCATGTCGGGGATCGACTCTTACCCAATTTCTTCCGACCAATGTGTGCTGATTGTCAGTCCTGAACACCCGTTCGCACAAAGGACGTGCGTAGATATATCCGAGCTGGCAAATGAAAAATTTATTCTTTTTAATAATCGTTTCGTTCTAAACGATATGATTATGCAAGCATGCAATACCCGAGGGTTTTCGCCCTATATCACATACCAAAGCTCACTGGATTCTTTTATCCTTAACATGGTTTCGTTAAACCAAGGAATCACAATCATGCCAAGACCACTTGCCAAGGCATCTCAATACAATATTCGTTACCTCAATATTTTTCCGAAGATTCCATGGGAACTGGCGCTTATTATAAAGAAAAATAAGTATCTCTCACATGCGGCATTAAAAGTAATTCAAAGCATGCTGTCTTACTTCAAGCTTAACAAATCTATCGAAGAGGAAAATGACGTAATTTGATTTGTTGTTGCCCATGCCAACGCACTTAAAAAACTGCTCCCACACAAGTGAGAGCAGTTTTGTCTTAGGTCTGTTTATTTGGTCTGTTTATTTGGTCTTTTTACCGTTATAGCCTGCACCGCGTTTGCTCGCTTCATTTTGTGTCATAGGGGTGTCAATGACCCCGGGTGAAACGGACACGACCCGAATCCCTTTGAGGCGGCCAAAACGGAACGCTGCTTTTTCCGTAAAGTATTTTACGAATAATTTAGAATATGCGTAACCGGCAGGAAGTCCATCTTTAACCAAATCCAACATTACTTCCTTAAATTTTTCCTCGTCTGTGAATGCCAGGTCAAATAACTCTTTTGGCGCTATGACACTACGGTTGATAAACTTGGTAATATCCAATATAAATTTTATTTCCCTCAAAAAACTCACTCTGAATTTGTACAACGCTGTACTATCTCCTGATACACTCTGCCCACCGGCAATCCAACCACATTATTATAATCTCCGCAAATCCCTTTTACATACGCAGCAAAACACCCCTGAATTCCATAAGCTCCGGCTTTGTCCATAGGTTCGCCGGTATCTGCATACGCCTCCATCTGCTGCCGGCTCATCGGGTAAATCCATACATCTGTCTTTTCGGCAAATGTCACCCGTTCGCCGGTTTTACAAAAAACCAGGGTGACTCCGGTATATACCTGATGCTCCTGGCCCTGCAGCAGTTCCAGCATCTCAATTGCATTTTGCCGGGATACCGGTTTTCCCAGAATCTTTCCATCCACCGCCACTACGGTATCAGCTCCAATCACTACATCCACCGAAGGTTCGCAAGCAGGACACTCCTCCCCTTCTGTCAAGCCCTCTGCCGGTACAGCATATCCAGCCGCCACATCCTCAGCTTTCTGCACCGATAGTTCCATCACCACCAGGTCCGGCTGGGTACTGGTAATGACTTCTTCTACCTGACTGGGCACAATCTCCGGCTCAATCCCAACCTGTTGAAGCAGTTCTCTCCGCCTGGGCGAAGCCGACGCCAATACAATCTTTCCCATCGTAAACATTACTCCTTATCCTCTTCCAACAAATAAGGCGTCGTCTGATATACATAGAAGTTCAGCCAGTTAGCATAAAAGGTATTGGACATATTCCGCCAGCTAAGAATCGGCATGCTAAACGGATCATTATCTTCATAGTAATTGCATGGCACTTCCGGATTCAATCCCTTTTCCAAATCCCGATGATATTCATTGTTCAACGTCATCCGGTCATACTCCGGGTGTCCCTGCACAAAAATCTGGTTACCAGCCCGGTTCAGCACCAGGAAAATCCCGGCTTCTCTTGACTCTGCGGCAATCACCAGCTCCGGATGCTTTACAATGTCTTCTCGGCGAACCTCCGTGTAACGGGAATGAGGAGCCATAATATAATCATCAAAACTGCGCACTAAGGGAATCTTCCGATCCGGAACTTTGTGCTTATAGATCCCGGATAATTTCGTTTTCCGCATATATTTCGGAATGCCATAATGATAGTACAATCCCGCCTGCGCCCCCCAGCAAATATGCAGGGTAGAATGAATATGGGTCTTCGACCAATCCATAATCTTCTTCAGCTCATCCCAGTAAGTCACCTCTTCAAATTCCATATTCTCCACCGGCGCTCCGGTAATGATCAAGCCATCAAACTTTTTCTTCCGTATCTCATCAAAGTACACATAAAACTTGTTCATGTGTACGGGTGAAGTATTCTTGGAAGTGTGGGTTGACAACATCAAAAAGGTACAATCCACCTGGAGCGGAGTATTGGACAGCGCCCGCAAAAGCTGTGTCTCCGTATCCTCCTTCACCGGCATCAGATTTAAAATCAAAATCTGCAAAGGCCTGATATCCTGACTCATGGCCCGCTCTTCATCCATTACAAAAATATTTTCAGATTCCAGAATTGCCCTTGCCGGCAAATCTTTTTGTACTTTAATTGGCATGTTTTCCCTCCTCCAACAGCTTTAAGAAATCCGCCTCCGATAAAATCGGAACGCCCAATTCCTTTGCTTTTTTATTTTTTGATGAATTAGACATCACATCATTATTGATCAGATAGGTAGTGCTCCCCGTCACCGAACCGGTGGCCTTTCCACCTCGTGCTTCAATCACTTCCTGCAATTCCTTACGGTTGGCAAAATGCTCCACCGAACCGGTAATCACAAATGTCATACCGGAAAATATGGCCTCTCCCTGGCTTACAGTTTCCTGTGCTATGGTTAATTCCGCCAGCAGGTCGTCTACCGCCTGATTATTTTGCTCATTCGCAAAATAATCGATCCATGCCTCGGCCAATACCCCGCCAATGCCGGCCACCGCCGTCAGCTCCTCCTGATCCGCGCGGCGCATGTGGTCCAAATCATAGCCAAACTCCCGACACAGCATCTTGGCATTCGCCAGGCCGATACCGGCAATTCCCAGGCCATAGATCGTGCGCGGCAAAGTTGTATGTGCTGCCCGGCCAATCGACGCCTGCAGATTATCATAAGACTTTTGGCCAAAACCCTCCATCGTAATAATCTCTTCCTGATAACGGTCCAGGTGAAACATATCTGCAAAGCTATGAATAAACCCGGCGGCGATAAACTTCTCCAAAGTCGCTTCCGACAGACCGTCTATATTCAAGGCATTACGGCTGACCAGCAGGGCAAAACGCTTCACCTTTTTAGCCTGACATTCCGAATTGGTACAATACAGGGAGCGAACATCATTCATCTGCCTGATTTCCGTATCCCCACCGCAAACCGGACAAATCTTCGGGATCTGTACTTTTTTACTGCGGGTCAGATTCTCCGCAATCTGCGGAATGATCATATTCGCTTTATAAACGGTAATGGTATCACCTTCGCCCAACTCCAGGGCCTCCATCACACTGATGTTATGCACACTGGCACGGCTGACGGTGGTTCCCTCCAATTCTACCGGTTCAAAGATTGCCACCGGATTGATCAAACCGGTACGGGAAGCACTCCATTCAATCTCCTTTAACTGGGTTTCGCGGATTTCATCAGCCCATTTAAAGGCAACAGAATTACGCGGAAACTTCGCAGTCCGGCCAAGGGACTCACCATAAGCGATATCATCATACAACAACACCAGACCGTCGGATGGAATATCCTGCATCTGGATCATGGCGGCAAATTCCCCGACCGCTTCTGGCAGGTTTTCCCGGTTCACCGTTTTCGTCTCAACCACATCAAAACCCTGACTTTTCAGCCACTCAAACTGGGCCAGGCGGGAATTCTTAAAATCCACACCATCCGCTTTCACCAGCATAAACGCTTCAAAATTCACATGCCGCGCCGCCGTGATCTGATTGTTCAGCTGACGTACCGAACCACTGCACAAATTACGTGGATTCTTATATTTGGCATCTACATCTTCGATAGTTTCATTGATTTTAGCAAAATCAGAATATTTTATTACCGCTTCCCCACGTAAAACCAGCTGGCCTTCATAGCCAATCCGGAGTGGAATGTTGCGGAAAACTTTGGCATTGTTGGTAATGACTTCGCCAATCTCACCATTTCCCCGGGTAACTGCTTTCTTTAACTCGCCATGCTCATAAGTCAATACGATAGTCAGGCCATCCAGCTTCCAGGACAGCAGTCCGGTCTGGTCCCCCAGCCAATCCTGCAGGGTATCAATATCCTTGGTCTTATCAAGGGACAGCATTGGTGCTTCGTGTGCTTCCTTGGGCAATTCGCTTAAGATTTCATATCCCACCTTCTGGGTCGGACTGCCGGCCAGCACGGTTCCGGTCGCCTGTTCCAGTTCCAGCAATTCATCATACAGTTTGTCGTACTCAAAATTGCTCATCAGCTCCCGGCTCTCTTGATAATAAGCTTTTGCCGCTTCAAGCAGAACCGCAGATAATTCCTTCATTCGCTGCATTTTATTTTCATTGGTATTATTTGTTGTCTGCCTCATGTCACTCACATCTCCTTATGCTCTCGATCCATCTCTTCCGCCGCCTCTAACCGGGCCATCTCCAGTTGATACTCCAACTCTTCCAACTCCTTTGGCGTCGCCCTTCGGAAATCACCTGTTTTCAATTTTCCCAAATGAATATTCATAATGCGGATTCGCTTTAACGTCACTACATGGTAACCAAGTTCCTCACACATTCGCCGGATCTGGCGATTCAATCCCTGCGTTAACACGATTTTAAATGTTTTCGGGCCGATTGCTTCCACCTCACACGGCCTGGTAGTAACCTTTAATTCCTTCAGTTCTACCCCATCCCGCATCTTTTTGATAAATGCAGCATTAAACGGCTGATCCACCGTTACCATATATTCCTTCTCATGCAGACTGCCGGCATGGATAATCCGGTTTGCCAGATCACCCTGATTGGTCATCAGCAATAATCCTTCCGAATCCTTGTCCAGACGTCCGACCGGATATACACGGACCGGATATTTCACCAGCTCTACCACATTGAGCGCCCGGTCTTTATCCGAGGTGGTGCACACCACTCCCCGCGGCTTATTCACAATCAGCAGCACCGGTTTGATCTTTTTTCCGCCGGCCGCCTTGCCAATGCCCTTGCCATTGCAAAGAATGGTCTCCTGACCGGTTACCTTTTCGCCCATTGCCGCAACGTGTCCGTCAACCGTCACCTTTCCGGCTTCCATCAGACGGTCTGCCTCCCGCCGGGAGCACACCCCCTGCTCACTTAAATATTTATTCAGACGAATTTGTTCCATATCCCATTCCTCTCTTACCGTGCGGTAAATGCTTTCAAATCAGTAAAGAAACAGGCATCGCCAAAACTGAAGAACCGATAACGCTGATCAATCGCCTCCTGGTACGCACGCAATACCTGCGCCCGGCCGGCCAAAGCCGATACCAGCATTACCAACGTGGATTCCGGCAGATGGAAATTGGTAATCAGACAGTCCAGAATCTTAAACCGGTATCCCGGATAAATAAAAATCTCCGTCCAGCCGCTTCCAGCCTGCAAAATACCGTCCTCACCGGCCGCCGACTCAATCGTCCGGCAACTGGTCGTGCCCACACAGATCACTCTGCCGCCAGCCGCTTTGGTATCATTGATCTTCTTTGCTTCTTCCTCTTCAACCACGTAAAATTCTGAATGCATATGGTGGTCGGTAATCTCCTCCACCTTTACCGGGCGAAATGTCCCCAGTCCCACATGCAAGGTAACATGGGCGATTTTTATGTCCATATCCCGAATCTGCTGCAGCAGCTCCTGCGTAAAATGCAGCCCGGCAGTCGGTGCCGCCGCGGAACCGTCATGCCTGGCATATACCGTCTGATAGCGGTTCTTGTCCTTTAACTGATGGGTAATATACGGTGGCAGCGGCATCTGCCCTAACTGATCCAGAATCTCCTCAAAGATACCTTCATAGGTAAATTGAATCAACCGATTTCCTTCATCTGTCACATCCAGAACCGTTCCCTTTAGCAATCCTTCGCCAAAGACAATCACCGTTCCCGATTTACATTTCCTGCCAGGCTTTACCAATGTCTCCCAGATATCATCTTCCCGCCGTTTCAGCAGTAAAATTTCGATCTTCGCCTGAGTATCTTCTTTTACCCCAAACAATCTTGCCGGAATAACCTTGGTATCGTTAATCACCAGGCAATCACCCGGACGCAGATAATCGACAATTTCCCGAAATACCCGGTGCTCTATCTCACCGGTCTCCTTGTCCATCACCAACAAACGGGAAGACGACCGGTCTTCTAACGGATCCTGGGCAATCAATTCCTGCGGCAAAGCAAAATAAAAATCCTTTACATCCATATCTCAAACTCTCCTGCCAGGCAAAACACTTTCCCGGCCATTTGTGCTGGTACGGGAAAGTGTTATTATTGTGCTGCGCTTTCTGACGCTGATGTCTCGCCTTCTTCTTCAAACATAATCCGTACTTCTGCCACACTCTCCTGGTATTCGTCGCCCCATGCCGGCGAATTTGCCTGCAGAGTTCCATATACCGCCTTCAGATCAGCGTCCGCTTCCAGCGCTTCTTTCAAACGCTTACTGACAGCACCTGATAAGCGGCGGACTTCATCCGTCCGGTTGGCCTCTTCAATATACCTTGATACCTGGGGTGAAAGCGTATTCGTGTCCACGATCCGGTAATTTCCTTCTCCGTCTTTGGTTACATAGCAATACATCACCATCGGTGCGGTAGTTTTTACCGAGCGGAACTTAATATCAGCAACGGCATATACCAGCCAGGAATCAGCCGTCACACCGTCACGCACATACGTGCTCACATTCTGAAAATCAGTCACATACTTGGCATTGGTCCGCATGCGGCTGCGCTTTGCCTCTAATTCCGTCACCGACATCTCCCTGATGCCATACAACTGATTCATGGTCTCTGCATCAGCGATTGCTCTGGCCTGGAAATAGGACTTCATCAATTCACTGATTTCCTGAATGCTATCCTTTTGGAATGTATCCGTAGCGTAGGCATCCGTTGTCGCCGGTTCCGCCATCGCTTCTGTCACCGGTTCTGTCAGTTCCTCTGTTGACGGCGGCTCCTCACCAGGCTCCGGCAGCTCCGAACCATCCGCCGAGCTCACATGAGGGGAACTTTCCGATGTAACAGGCTCTGTCACGGCCTCATCGCTGGTCTGCACACCCGGATCCGTCACTTTAGCCGGGCGGTCAACAAACTTGATAAGCAAAATTAATATTAAAACAATCAACGGCACGCTCAAGACCTGAAGCCGTCTTTTTTGGTCCTTGTCCAGCCATCCGCTTGTCTGGTTTCTGCGATCTTTTTTCATGGGCTTTCCTCCTGAAGTCAATCTTCCGTCTTATTCTAGCAAACTACAGCATAAAAAGCAATAAAAAATACCACTTGCAAGATAGAAAAAAATATAGTAGAATAATGGAGATGCGTCTGTAGCTCAGTGGATAGAGCAGTGGCCTCCGGAGCCGCGTGCGGAGGTTCGATTCCTCTCAGACGCACTTGGGCAATACCAATGGGTAATGTCCGTGAATTGTTGGAAATCCTGGAGTTTCTGATGATTCGCGGGCATTTTTACATGCTCGCACAGGAGGGCAACACATGCTTAAAGCTGTAATCTTTGATATGGATGGTGTCATTATTGACAGTGAGATGGACTATCTGAAAATGGATCTGGCATTTGTTCAACGGAAAAATCCGCAGGCAAAACTGGCGGATCTGCTGGGAATGGTTGGGGCTTCCCGGCAAGATGCATGGGAATACGTAGCACGAGCTGTCCATAATGGACAGACATGGAAAGAATTGCGTGATGAATATCGTCAGGAAAATCAGGCAGCAATTCCAAATATTGATTATCGTCAAATCTACCGCTCTGAAGTGACCGGTATCCTGGATTTTATCAAAAGCAAAGGACTTGCGATTGCCCTTGCCTCCTCCACTCATTTGGAGCTGATTCTGCATGTATTGGAAGTCAATCATATTCGTGACTATTTTGAAGTTGTTGTCACTGGTGCCCAGTTCAAACGCAGCAAACCGGATCCGGAGATCTATCATTATACGGCCAGACAGCTTGGTGCAGCCGAATCGGAGTGCCTGGTGATTGAAGATTCTACCTTGGCATTACCGCCGCTTCACGGGCCGGAATGACAATAGCTGCTTTGATTGATCTGCGTTTTCACTTTGATCAGTCGTTGGCCGATTACCAGATGGAACGCCTGGCTGAAATTCCGGGAATTGTGGAATCCCTCTTATGACTTACTTACCAAACCTTAGGGCTTCCTGTTCCGGAGGTCCTAAGGTTTATCATGTTCTCACTACAAATACTTTTTAACATACTCGCCGGTGTATGATACCTTACTCTTCGCAATCTCCTCCGGCGTTCCCTGCGCAATCACGGTTCCGCCCTTATCTCCGCCTTCCGGCCCCATGTCAATAATATAATCGGCCGTCTTAATGACATCCAGATTGTGTTCAATGACAATCACCGTGTTCCCGCCATCTGATAACTTACGGATAATATCCACCAGCTTATGCACGTCGGCAAAGTGCAGCCCCGTCGTCGGCTCATCCAGAACATAGATGGTCTTCCCTGTCCCCCGTCTGGACAGCTCTGTCGCCAGCTTGATCCGCTGGGCCTCACCGCCGGACAGTTCTGTGGATGGCTGTCCTAAACGAATATAAGAAAGTCCCACATCATACAAGGTTACAATCTTC
>Ga0153928_1000322_pt1 | contig 24750 bp, 22 predicted proteins | sample TSNJ012MetaG_FD_106656 | JGI IMG/M metagenome (GOLD analysis project Ga0153928, IMG submission 106656) | Attine ant fungus gardens microbial communities from New Jersey, USA - TSNJ012 MetaG | ecosystem: Host-associated > Fungi > Mycelium > Unclassified | place: USA: New Jersey, Wharton State... | reverse complement strand
TAACCAATGATTTTGATGAACTGCTTCGTACAGTTGACCGGATCCTGTTCTTTGACAGCGGACGGCTGGTCCGGGATATTCGTAATCATAATTTAAGTCATGAGGATGTTTTAGATATCCGGGATACTGTTGTCAAATGAACTGCCTGGGGGTGTAATAGTGGATAATAGGATATTTTTTTTAAAAAAGAAATTGATGAATAATATTGTGTGGATTCTGTTAGTGTTAGCAGTGCTTGTAGTGGGCAGCCTGGAACCGAGTTTTTTCACCTGGAACATTATTGGGAATGTGCTTTCGCAGGCAACAGTGCTGGGAATTCTGGCTTTTGCCCAGTCCTTTGCCATCATGCTTGGCCTGATTGACTTGTCGTTGCTGGGAATCATGTCGTTTTCGGCTACGGTTGGATTATTGTTGGCCGAAAGAGGCGCTCCGGTACCTTTCGTGATTCTGGCAATCTTTCTCACCGGGGCGGCGATCGGAGCCATGAACGGAGTGCTGATTGCGAAATTGAAGGCGGTGGCATTGGTGGAGACACTGGCGGTTAAACTGACTTTACTGGGTGCTTTTCTGGTGATTACCCAAGGGCGTGCAATCACCAATATTCCGGACACGTATAAGTGGTTCGGGCAGGGCCGGATCGCCGGGATTCCGACATTGCCGATTGCATTGGTGCTGGTTTTCGTATTTGTGTATATTTTATGGAATAAAACACCTTATGGCAGAAGCCTGTATGCAGTGGGCGGCAATGAAGATGCGGCTTATATATCTGGCATCAAAGTAGACCAGATCAAAATTATTGCGTTTTCCTGCTCCGGATTATTAGCAGGTGTTGCCGGCTTTTTCCTGTCGGCTTATATGGGGGCGGTTACCTCTACCTTCGGTACTTCGTATGATATGAATAATATTGCTGCGACGGTAATCGGCGGTGTGGCTTGCAGCGGTGGACAGGGAAATGTGCTGGGAGTGCTGGGCGGCGTATTATTACTTACGGTTATCCAAGTGGGTCTGCAGATTCTGGGAGTTTCCAGCTATTATGTGCAGATGATCAATGGATTGATCATCTTTGTGGCAGTGTTGCTGGATGCGTTGAGGTTGCGGACGCAGCATACTTGAAATCATGTGTTCATCTTCAGGCGGGCGCCGGAGCGTGGGAAAGAACTGGGATTTTACTCCCAGTTCTTTCCCAGTACATATAAGGACCGAAATTCATTGGGGGTCACACCGGCTATTTTCTTAAATGTCTGGATAAAATAACTATGGTCATGATATCCCACTTTACCGGCGATTTGGTGTATCTTTAAATCGCTGCTCTTTAGAAGCTCTTTTGCCCGCTCCATTCGGCAGTCCAGTAATAATTCCATAAATGTTTTTTGAGAAGACTTTTTAATTAATCGTGACAAATATGCAGTACTATAATTCAAATGCTTTGATAAGAGGTCGAGTGATAGCTCTTTATCCAGATTTTCTTCGATATAAGCCATCACTTTATCGGTCATGCAGCAGCTCAAAGTGGCGGGCTCTCTCTGAATGATACTTTTTAGCAATGTAAGGGAATGAAATGAAAAGGATTCCAGACTTTCACACTTCATCAAAGCTTCAATATCATGATAAGGAATATCGGTCTTTCCTCCCGGAACTGCGTTTTCAGCAAAATGAAAGGTCTGAAAAATCAGATCCAGTACCTTCTTTTTTACGTAATCATAGTCTCCATTGGAAGCTTCCATCAGGGAGAAAATCAACTCCTTATAGATAGAATCCAGATTGTCAAAATTATTTTGCAGTAAACTCTTTTGTATTTTCTTTTGAAAGCTTGACAGATCGATTATTTTATGAGATTCTTCATTTTCAGTATCGGAATACAGCATAATAAAAGAACTGCCCAGGGTGTATTTGTAGTTAAGTGCGCGGATGGACTGTTTTCTTAGCTGTTTCAGCTTAAAGATATCATGATCTGCTAAGCTGATCCCCATGGAGATGCTGAAGCCAAAACGCTGAATTACCATCTCCTGAAACATCTGGCAAAAATTTACTGCTGCCTGCATACAAAATTCATCCGTTCGCTCTTCTTTAAAACAGAGAACACAACTGATAATATCTGCACCCTTTGCCAGATAAAACTCTCGTTCCATTCCTTTCACAGCTTCACTTAAAAGGCCGTACAAGGCTAAATTGTAGCTGCCCTTACCCTCCACGTCACTCTGTGTTGAAAATACAATATACTTTGCAGGCGTAATCTGACAGACGGATAGTTTGTCGGTTTCTTCGGTTATATTTCCATCCAGCAAATCCTGAAATACCTGCCTGGTAAGAAAAGGTAGCATGGTATGTAACTGTTGCGTAATATGTTCTTTCGCTTCCTCCTGATGCTGCCGTTCTTTAATTGTGTTCAGACATCCGTTTAGTGCTTTTTCAATATCCTCATAGCGAAAGGGCTTTAAAAGATAATCACGGATACCTATTTTCAATGCCTGCTGTGCATAAGTGAAATCGGCATAACCGGTAAGAAGAATGATTTCCGTGTCGGGAAATCGTTCCTTTATCTTTTGGGAAAATAGGATACCATCCATCCCGGGCATTTTAATATCACTGATAATAATATCAGGGCGGGTCCTTTCCGCCCGTTCCAGAGCCTCCACACCATCGACAGCTTCACATGAAATCTCACAGCCATATTGTTCCCATGCAAACGTCCTAAGCCCTTCACATACGATCGGTTCATCATCGACGATCATTACTTGATAGTTCATTTTATGCTCACCCTTTCCTGCGTTTTTTTATGCATCAGAGCTGCCATGGAGATAGCTTACATGCTTCTCACAAGGCAATCTCAAAATTACCGTGGTTCCTTTGCCGGGGGTGGAGATCACCTGAATTCCATACGTATCCCCATACAAAAGTTGAAGGCGTTTATGCACATTTCTTAAGCCAATGGAACGATCCTTTTCTTTCTTTTCTATAAATAGCTGCGCTATCTGCTCCTGCGACATGCCGATGCCATTGTCCTCGACCATGAATAGTGCCGTTTTATTTTCTTCGGAAATGATTCCGCGAATCACCAGTTTCCCATTCCCTCGTTTGGTTTCTAAGCCATGGATAAATGCATTTTCCACAACAGGCTGAAGCAATAATTTGGGAAGCTCTATTTCTTCCAGATCCGGTGCAATGGCAATGTGAATCTCTATTTTATCCCGGTAACGGGCTTTTTGAATATTTAAATAATCCTGAATGTAGGAGATCTCTTCTTTCACCGTAACAAATGACTCCTTATTCCCCACAGATGCCCGCAGAAGAGATGCCAAAGAATAGGTGGTTTGAAAGATTTCCTCGTTGTTTTGAAGCTTTGCCTGCCAGCAGATGGTATCCAACGTGTTATACAGGAAGTGTGGATTGATCTGCGCCTGAAGTGCTTCATATTCCGATTCCCTCTGCAGAAGTCTGGTCTTATATACCGTTTCGATCAAGGTATTGATCTTGCATACCATCTGATTAAAACCAATGTTCAAATCATTCAGTTCATTTTTGGAGATGGCCTCCGGCAGATGCTGTGAGAAATCACCATCTGCAGTTTTTTTCATTGCCTCGGTAACCATGTAAATCCTGTTAGAAAAGGAAGTTGCCAGTTTTTTAAAAAGCCAGGTTGCGGCAAGACCGACAATCAGTATACACAACAGAATTAATCCGCCCAAATGCAATACCTGCGAGAACAGTTGACTCAGGGAAATAACTCCAACAGACTTCCAGCCGGTATATTCTGAGGTGCGATAAAAGAAGCGATAAGGAGTTCCATTGATATTTGTAGTAAAACTGCCACTATCACCGGTTCTCATCTGCTGAAAGGTATTGACATACTCCGGATTTATATTTTTTAACAGAATCGGTATATCATTCTGGTCCAGTACCATGATAAAACCATTTTCAGCAAAACTGATATCTGTGACTAAGCTGTCGATGAATCCGCTGTACAGTGAAATATACAAGGTGCCGATTTGTTTGAAATTTTTACTGCTCTCAATATTTCGCACCATCTGAATAACCTGATTTTGCGGGTTATGATACCAGACTGCCTTGTGGGGCGCAATATAAAGATCTTCCGGCGGATAAAATCCTTCTTCATAATCACCGGCATTATTAGGAACACGGAAAGAAGTGCCCTGCGGGGTACGAATCGTGATATCCCGCATTTTGGAATAATCATAGGTTAAAATCATACTTTGTTCCAGCCGGAACATGTCCAGCCGGGAAAATTCCCGGCTTTCGGATATTCCACTTAACGTGCTTTGAATTTCGCTGTTATAGGCCACAGACAGAGACATGGTTTCCATCTGGGAAAGCAGGTGATCGATATTCTGGGAAAGCAGTCCGATGGTCTCATATGCATAAGATTGGGCTTTGTTTCCGATAATCATAGATGCAAGGATGAAGCACGAGGAAGATACCAGCAGAAGCGGTAAAATCGTAAAGGTAAAGAAATAGGCCAGCAGCTGGTGCTGAATTTTCATGGTTTCCAGTTTGTGATACAATCTTTGGATCCTCATACGTCACTCTCCTGTCATGATTTTTCTCTCTGGCGGTATTATACCATGTCCACGTTCAAAAAAATATCCTTACCATTGCATGATGTCAAATATACCCATATGATGTCAAAAAGCTTATATTGAGACAAACCGTTCATGGATGGTATGATAATATCACAAAGCAAATGAGCACTCGACATGACAGAGAAGCACATTGAAAAGGAGGAATTAATTTATGAAAAAGCTAAAGTCCATACTGGCATTAACTCTGGTTTCTGTTCTGGTGCTGTTCCTTGCCGCATGCAATTCGCCTGCTGATCAAAAAGGAACAGCTGCCCAGGGAGGAAGCGGCCAGGAGACAGGAAGCATTGCAGCCGGTGAAGTTCAGGAAATCAGCTTCTGGTATCAGGACAACAAGGTGATGATGCCGTATGTCCAGCAACGGGTTGATGAGTTCAATACACAATATGAAGGAACCTATCATTTGACAGTAGAATTTATACCACGTGGTACAGCATATGCGTATGAAGATAAAGTAAACTCTGCGGCTTCTGCGGGAATACTTCCGGATCTGCTGTCCATGGATGGACCGAACGTCTCCAACTATGCGGCAAACGGTATTATAGTTCCGATTACGCATTATATTTCCGAAGAAAGCAAAGCGGATATGATGCCTTCCTCGGTATTGCAGAACACATATTTAAATGAACTGTATGCAGTCAGTTTAAACGAAGCAACCTGTTTGTTCTTTTACAATAAGGATATCTTTGAAGCAAACGGATTCAGAATTCCTGACAGTATGGAAGATGCTTACACCTGGACGGAGGTTTATGACATGGCGAAGAAAGTCGCCACTCCGGAGATGGCAGGCATCAAGATTGTTATGAATAAAGGGGAAGGGATCCCCTATGGATTGATGCCGCTCTGGATTTCTGCCGGAGCCCCGCTAACCAGTGAAGACGGAAGTATCTGTGAAGGCTATGTTAACAGCGAAAAGAGCATTGAGACAGCTGCCTGGCTCCAGAAATTTTTTACCGAAAAACTGGCGAACATTGATCCCACACCGACGGAATTTCAGGATGAAAAAGCGGCTATGTGGATTGCTGCCAATATCGGCGAAATTACCGGATTTGAAAAAAATTATCCGGATTTAAACTGGGGAGCCACTTATCTTCCCCGATATGATGATGGAAAAGTATCCGCTCCCTGTGGAAGCTGGACGGTGGGAATCTCCAGGGACTGCAAAAATCCGGATGTTGCCTATGTTGCTTTAGACTGGCTGACTAATTCTGATTCTGCAAGGCTCTACTGTGACAATGCCGGATACCCGGCGGCAAGAAAAACGGCATATGATAACAACGAAAAGTGGGATACGTATCCTTTCAATATGGCAAAGGAGCAGTTGTTTGAAGTCGCAGTTCCAAGACCAAAGACACCGATCTATACAGTCCTGTCGCCGAAATTTTCGGAAGCGATGATTGACATTTTTACAGGATCCGACCCCAAAGAAAGTCTTGATGCACTGGCTGCATTTGTAGATGCAGAATACGTCAGATTTCAGAATTCATTAAAATAATCGGGTAAAAGGGGTTGTCAGAATATGAAATATACCTTCGAATCAAAAACATGCACCCATATTACCATCACTGCGCAAAAGACAAAAGACGCCTATGGAGCTGTCCGGCTCATCCATGATGACCGCATTCTGGATGATTGCTACTTTAAGTATTGTGGCTTTGAGACGTATACACTACGGCTGATTCCAGACACCTCTTACATAATCGAATGCATTAGGATTCATATATCGTTTGCCTATGCGTATGGTACAGAACATCTTTTGGAAGATGGCATTACCTGTCTTGTGTTTAAGGAAGATGCTCTATATGAATATAATAAGCACAATCTGCACATGGCATATGCCCAGCCATTCCGCAATCAATTTCATTTTTCGCCTTTTACCGGCTGGATGAATGATCCCAATGGACTGTGCTGGTTTCAGGGATATTATCATCTGTTCTATCAGTTTAACCCCAACAGTGATCACTGGGGAAATATGCATTGGGGACATGCGGTCAGCAAGGATTTGCTTCACTTTACCCACCTCCCTGTCGTCTGTTATCCGCAGATTGAATTGCTGGATAATCCTGGGTTTCGCGGAGGTGCTTTTTCCGGAAGTGCTGTGATAGCGGAGGATCAGATGCATCTGTTTTTTACCCGGCATTTTGGAAAAGACGATCGGTCCTGGCAGCGCCAATGGCAGGTCACGTGCCAAAGTAACGATGGAATTACGTTTTCTCCTGAGCGTTCCTGTATCTGGGGGACGCCAAGGGGCGTATTCTATGATTTTCGTGACCCCAAGGTGATGCCTTATAAAGATAAATGGATCATGGTTTTGGGAGGAACCCACCAGCATCGGCCGGCAGTTCTCTGGTATTGTTCCGAAGATCTGGAGCATTGGACATATCAGGGTGTGCTTTTGGAAGAAACGGATCCGGCATACGGAGTAAGTGAATGTCCTGATTTATTTCCGTTGGCTGGGCAGTATGTTCTCCTTGTTGGTTATATCTGTTCAGAGCGGTTAAGCACCGCGCGCAGGGATACCAAATATTATGTCGGCAGTTTTGATGGAGCAGTATTTTCGCCTGTCTGCCAGGGGCTGATGGACTATGGCAAAGATTTTTATGCAGTACAAACCATGGCCCACGGAGGGCGTCGGATCGCAATCGGTTGGAATACTACGGCAGATGATGTATATATTTCGGTACCGGGGTGTGCGAATGGAACCGCCAGCCTTCCCAGAGAACTGCAATTGAGGGATGGGCATGTCTGTTCGTTTCCTGTCTCCGAAGTAAAAGCTCTTCAGGATAACATTATTTTTGAAGGCAATGCACCAGCACCAGCAATCCTTCCTGTCGGCAGTCCTTATTGTCTGGAGTTGACAGTGGATGAGGAATGCTCCGAATTATCCGGTATTCTGGTTGAAAATGAATCAGAGTCGGTGGAATTTCATTTGCGGGGACAAGAATTCACTCTGGTGACAGGGCGGAAATCTATTTGCTGCTTTCCAGTTATGGAATCGGTTGAAGAATTAACGATTTATGTGGACTACTCTTTGGTCGAGCTCTTTATTAATCAGGGCGCTTATACCTGTACAAGGCGATTTTATCTAAAAGATGCCATATATCTTGTTAAAAACCTGACCTTAAAAGATGGAAGCGGCCGATTAAAACTGACCCCGATGAAATCCATCTGGTGATTGCAGCGATAGGAGGAGTTTTGGTGTGAGGATGAGAAAAACCAGTCATTATGCATATTTTTTTGTACTTCCCGGGGTGATTCTTCTGCTGATGTTTTTGATCTCGTCGGCAGTTTTGGCGATGGGATTCAGTTTTATGGATTTTAATTTATTGAGACCTGGTGACGCAACATTCTGCGGTCTGGATAATTACACGCGGCTTTTTCAGGATAAAAGCTTTTTAAAAGCTCTAAAAAATACATTGTACTTTGCTGCCGTGGTAGTTCCGTATCAGGTGAGTCTGGCATTTGCTCTGGCTCTTTTAGTCAAAACCAACTTAAAGGGGATTGGCCTGTTTCGCTCTGCTTACTTTTCACCACTGGTTACTTCGATGAGTGTTGTGGCTATCTTGTGGACCTTTATCTATAACCCAAATCCAACTCAGGGCCTGTTAAATGCATTGCTGACAAAGGCCGGTCTTCCAACCAGCGCTTTTTTGAGGAGTGCAGATACGGCCATGAATTCTATTATTTTTATGTCCGGCTGGCATAGTGCCGGTTATCAGATGATGATCCTTCTGGCCGGTCTTCAGGCAATATCGGAGGAGCTATATGAAGCTGCTTCGATTGACGGTGCTAATGCTATACAGAAGTTCTTTTATATAACAATACCGGGAATAAAAAATGTTTTGATCTTCGTACTAATGATAACTACCATCAATGCGATGAAGCTTTTCACTCAGCCATACGTTATGACCAGCGGAGGTCCGAAGGAATCCACCATGACCCTGACTTATTTTATTTATCAGCAGGGGTTCCAGTTCCGAAACATGGGATATGCTTCCTCCGTATCGGTTATATTTTTTATATTAGTGGTAGGCATCTCAATTGTCATCAAAAAACTGACAAAGGCAAGGTAGGAGGAGAACATTATGAAGCGTCGGAGAAAACACGTTGTTTTATATATTGTCAATACATTTCTTGCCCTTTTATACCTTTCCCCTTTAATCTGGATGACAGTTTCAGCTTTTAAGCCGGAAAATCGGATATTTTCTGATATGTCCAGTGGACTAATGGCATTTTTACCCAGAAATACTACACTGGATAATTTTGAAACGGTCTTTTTGAGAAGCAATATGTTGAAATATATAAGGAATAGTATTTTTTACGTTTCAATTCTGGTATGTTTCAGTATGGTTGTAAATTCCATGTTTGGTTATGCATTAGCTAAATTTGAATTTAAAGGAAAGAATCTTCTGCTTTCCCTGATCCTGGCGCTATTAGTACTGCCGCTGGAAAGCATTCTGCTGTCGCTTTTCTTTGTGGTAAACAGGCTGCACTGGATAGACTCCTATCTGGCGCTGGTCGTACCATTTATTGTCAAATGTTTTGATGTTTATTTGTTCCGCCAGTTCTTTTTAGATATTCCGGATGAATTGGTCGAGGCGGCTTCCATCGATGGAGCCAGTCCATTTCGTACCTTTATACAGGTGGTAGTTCCTATCTCGAAACCTGTATTTGCTACCGTATTTATTCTCGATTATGTGGCTTATTGGTCTGATTTTATGTGGCCGCTTCTGGTTATCACAGACTCAAACAAGCGGACGGTACAGCTGGGAATTCAGGCATTTTTCACTGAACCGCCGATATACTATGGACCAGTTATGGCCGCATTGACGATTGCTTCGGTGCCAATGATTGTATTGTTTCTTTTCCTGCAAAAATATTATGTGCAGGGAATCTCAACGAGTGGCATTAAAGGTTAGAAGGTGAGAGGGGCTTGGGGAGTTGAAGTGGGAAAGAAAACCTCCTTTTGCCTCTCTTTTTCATCTGCACCCTCTTGACATTACATCGGTCTCCGATATAATAATAATGACAGCTATGTTGGCAAACAGGAGCAGACATTCAAAATTGAGTAGCATAGCAGATAAGAGATGAAGGTGAGAGGTGAGCTATGATAAAAAAGCTGGAAGTGGATAATTTTAAAACCTTGAATCACTTTGAACTGGAATTGACACCAATGACAGTGATTGTTGGCAATAACGCATCAGGCAAAAGTTCTATTTTGCAGGTGATTAGTTTGTTGTGCAGCAGTGCACAAGAGGATTATGATGCTTTTTTATTTCGCCGAAACTGGAATGTATCAGATTTGCGTTCGAAATGCAAAAATACAGGTTCTAAGCTTGCATTAGCAACAGAATTTGAATTAGATGTTGCAGGAGTCTCAAAGAATTTAAGATGGGAACTGGTTTTACAGTATCAAAAAAGCACATTGACTTTATCTCATGAGAAAGTTGTGGATTTGAATTGTGGAAGGGTATTAATGGAATACACAGAGAAGAATACCATATTACACAGCGCCACGGGAGAAGATGTAGTATATCCACCATTATCTATTCCCTCGTCAGCGATGAAGATTCTGATTGATGTCAAAAAGGACAGAAATAATTTTCCGGAATTAGTAGCTTTAAAAAGCTTTTTGATAAATGTTCGGTCATATGAATTGCTTACTCCCGAACATATGCGTATGAGCAGCAGAGGCTCGGAAAAGAATTTGTCTATTTCGGGAAAAAATCTGCCTGGTTTTATAGAGAATATGTCAGCGGCACAACAAGAAGATTTCCTGGAGAAATTAAAACGGCTGCTGGGGGGGCAGATTGAATCAGTATCTACGGAAACTAATGGAAAACCGGGCTGGACATTTGTAAATGTGGAGGAAAAGTACGGCAACCATATTTATAAAATTTCTTCGAGGCATTTAAGTGATGGAATGCTTCGTTTGCTGGCTTTTGTTGGAATCAGTGCAAGTGATAACGGTTGCCTGATTATGCTGGATGAGATTGAAAATGGAATCAACAGTTCCTATGCAGAAGATTTGATTGATATTTTCAAGGCGATGAGTCAGAATGAGAAACAGTTAATATTGACAACGCATAGTGTTGTATTTCTGGACTTTGTAGATAAAGACGATATTATTTATTTGTATCGAAGTGAAGAAGATGGAAGAACGATAGCAAAAAAAATATTTGAGTTGCCTGAATTGATAGAACGATTGGAATATATGTATCCGGGAGAGATTATTTACAATCTGGATAATCAACGGCTAATTGATTTTTGCATGCAGAAGATAAAGTAAGAGGTTGGTACAATGAATGGGAGTGGGGCCTTAATCAGAAGTTATTCAACGGAACGTGTGCTTAAGTCAATTACATATAAAATGACAGATAATGATACATGGTCTTAATCCAAGTTATGCCTTGAACGATAATTAGTTCAAGGCATTTTTGATGATAAGGAAGTGTGTTTTGACAGACAATAATTATCAGGATGCCGGGGGAATGTTCATGGGGTCAGGCACCGTGTACTCTGTTTTCAAATCTTCTGCAAGATAATCATCACTCATGCAGTGCATATCAGATATACCATTTTTCACAAGGTCATATAGCTGAGAGTGGTAAAAGAAATGCAGAGCCTCGTCCAAGGAGATATTCACTTTAGAGGCAAAGAGTTCAATCACCCTGGTATATTTTTTTTGTAATAGAATTGGATTTGCATTCATACGCTTTCACTCCCATCGTAATGCAGGTATTTGTCAAGAACTGCTTGAGTTCTAAAACAAATTTGCATGTTTGGTTTTTCATAGCGGAGGCGGTTCCAAGACCGAAGTCACCCCTGGGGCGTGAATACTTTAAGTTTGGCTGCAATACTTCAACTGAGGAACCATGGTATAGTATCATATGGTCACACCTTCTTCCTGCATAATGTCAAGGATATCATCTACGATATAGTCTTTGCCTTGGGTATGGAGAATCTCATAATTTGGTACAATGTAATTATTCAAGATATCACTTTTTTCAGTAAGAGCAGTATACACATCTTCGGTATCTTTGCCAAGCTTTGCAGCAACACTTTCAATGCAGAAAATAGCAAATTCCAATTCATTAGTGTTCTGGATATTACTCATTTACAGTGCCTCCTGACTATTTTATTAATTAAAATTATAGTACCTGTCATTTTGAGAACTGTCAATACAGAATTTTCCATAATTGTTAGTTTGATAAGAGACAGTAGAGACAGTAACTGTTCGGAATAAGCTTGACAGAAACCTGACCTTACGCTATACTTACAAATAATTGAATAATATCTTCAGGGCAGGGTGCAAATCCCTACCGGTGGTAAAGCCCACGAGCCGCAAGGCATGATTCGGTGAGATTCCGAAGCCGACAGTATAGTCTGGATGAAAGAAGATAATCGCATACAGGTGTGTATATCGTTTATTTGCTTTGAAATGATTTTTATCGTTTCAAAGCATTTTTTAATAGATACAGATACAGTGTACGTGTAAAATGCCTTGAACGATCATTAGTTCAAGGCATTTTTGATGATAAGGAGGTGTGTTTTGACAGACAATAACTACATGATGAGGGCCTTGGAGCTTGCAAAGAAAGGGTGCGGCTGGGTCAATCCCAATCCCATGGTAGGAGCGGTTATCGTCAAAGACGGCCACGTGATCGGTGAGGGATATCATCAGCGTTACGGCGAACTCCACGCGGAACGCCATGCCCTTGCGAGCTGCACCGTATCGCCGGCGGGCGCAGCTATGTATGTAACACTGGAGCCTTGCTGCCATTTTGGGAAAACGCCGCCCTGCACCGAGGCGATTGTGGAAAGCGGGATCAAACGCGTTGTGATTGGCTCGTCTGACCCGAATCCGCTGGTCGCCGGGAAGGGGATTGAAATCTTGAAGCGGCACGGGATTGAAGTGACAGAAGGTGTATTGCAGGAGGATTGCAATAAGCTCAATGAGGTGTTTTTTCACTTTATCCAAAATAAGACACCTTACGTTGTAATGAAATACGCCATGACAATGGACGGAAAGATTGCCACCCGCACCGGGGCATCCCGCTGGATTACCGGGGAAGCGGCCCGCGAGCGTGTCCAAAGGGATCGGCATCGTTATACCGGTATTATGACGGGGGCAGGCACAGTCGTTGCTGACAACCCGATGCTGACATGCCGGCTGCACGATGGTAAGAGTCCTGTGCGCATCATTTGCGACACGCGGCTGAAAACTCCCTTGTCGGCTAACGTAGTGCAAACCGCGCAGCAGTATAGAACCATTCTGGCAACTTGCTGTACAGACCGGGCGAAAGCCAGACCCTATCAGGATGCCGGATGTGAAGTCTTTATTGTGGGACAAAAGGGCGAACATGTTGATCTGAAGGCATTAATGCCTGCTTTGGGCGGCAAGGGGATTGACAGTATCTTGCTCGAAGGCGGTGAAGCTTTGAACTGGTCGGCCCTGGAAAGCGGTGTTGTCCACAAGCTTCAGGTGTATCTGGCACCAAAATTGTTCGGCGGATCGAGTGCGAAGTCACCCATCGGCGGTGTGGGGGTAGCGGTCCCGGCGGGAGCATACCAGCTTTCGCGTCCGACGGTGACCGTGTTTGGCGATGATATTATGTTGGAAAGCGAGGTGCTTTAATGTTTACAGGAATCATTGAGGAGGTCGGAACGGTTCGGGGAATAAGAAAAGGAGCTCATTCCGCCGTCCTGACCATTGGCGCAAAGTCAGTGTTGAGTGACGTCAGTCGGGGCGACAGTATTGCAGTAAACGGTATTTGCTTAACGGTGACTTCCTTCACCGGCGCAGAATTTACAACAGATGTAATGCCCGAAACAATAAACCGTTCCTCTTTTTGCCTCCTTCGTACCGGCAGTGCGGTCAATCTTGAACGGGCCATGCCGGCAAACGGCCGTTTTGGCGGTCATATTGTTACGGGGCATATTGATGGAACCGGGGTAATACAGTCCATTCAAAAAGACAGCAACGCATTTTGGTATAAGATCAGGGCGGACCGCAAGATCATGCGTTACATAGTGGAAAAAGGATCTGTTGCAGTTGACGGTATCAGTCTGACCGTGGCGAAAGTATCAGATGATGATTTTAGTGTATCAGTTATCCCCCATACGGTGGACAATACCTCACTTTCCCAAAAGCGTACCGGGGACACCATCAATCTTGAAAATGACTGCATTGGAAAATACATCGAAAAATTTCTTGCCGTCCCAGCGCAATCAACAACAATAACAAAGGGCTTTCTTGCTAAGGCCGGATATTAGGAGGAATTATGTTTCAGTTCCATACAATTGAAGAAGCCCTTGAGGCTTTGCGACAAGGAAAAATCATCCTGGTGACGGATGACGAGGGCCGGGAGAATGAAGGCGACTTTATCTGTGCGGCTGAATTTGCCACTACCGAAAATGTCAACTTTATGGCAGTGCATGGCAAAGGACTGATTTGTATGCCGATGAGCATTGAACTATGCCAAAAGCTCAAGCTCCCGCAAATGGTTGATGCAAATACCGATAATCATGAAACGGCCTTTACGGTGTCCATCGATCATATGGAAACGACCACCGGCATATCGGCTGCGGAACGCGGATTTACGGCCCGCGCCTGCGTGGGCGAAAAGATAAAGCCCGAGGATTTCCGCCGCCCCGGCCATATGTTCCCGCTGATGGCAAAACGCAACGGCGTTCTTGAGCGCAGCGGCCATACGGAAGCGACGGTGGATTTGCTCCGGCTGGCCGGTTTGAAAGAGTGCGGGTTATGCTGTGAGATCATGCAAGAGGACGGTACCATGATGCGGACTCCGGATTTGATCACATTAGCTCAAAAATATGACTTGAAATTCATTACAATCAAAGCACTTCAAAACTACCGTAAGAAGAATGACTGTCTGATAGAACGCATGGCCGTTACCAAAATGCCAACCAGATATGGGGATTTCAAAGCTTACGGGTATGTTAACAAGCTTAACGGGGAACACCATGTAGCACTTGTGCATGGCGATATTGGAGATGGGAAGGACCTTCTCTGCCGGGTCCATTCCGAATGCCTGACCGGAGACGCTTTTGGTTCCCTTCGCTGCGACTGCGGCCAGCAATTGGCGGCGGCAATGCTGCAGATGGAACAGGCGGGACGAGGTGTTCTTCTGTATATGCGGCAGGAAGGACGGGGAATTGGCCTGATCAACAAATTGCGGGCATATGAATTGCAGGACGGCGGCATGGATACGCTGGAAGCAAATCTGGCGTTGGGTTTTGACGGCGATTTAAGGGAATATTTCATTGGTGCGCAAATACTGCGGGATTTAGGTGCAAAAACCTTGCGGCTGCTGACCAATAATCCGGATAAAGTATATCAGCTTTCCGACTTCGGATTAGAGATTGTCGAGCGGGTACCCATTCAGATGAGTGCGACAGACTATGATCTGTTCTATCTGCAAACGAAGCAGGCCAAAATGGGCCATATTGTCAACTATTAAAAGACGAGGAGAGAAATTAATGAATATTTATGAAGGCAAACTTATTTCAGAGGATATGAAAATCGGTATCGTCGCTGCCCGTTTTAACGAGTTTATCACTTCCAAACTGCTTGCCGGCGCACTGGACGGATTAAAGCGTCATGATGTAAAGGAGGACGATATTGATGTCGCCTGGGTCCCCGGGGCTTTTGAAATCCCGCTGATCGCATCGAAAATGGCTAAAAGTAAAAAATATGATGCGGTTATCTGCCTTGGTGCGGTTATTCGTGGCAGTACCAGCCATTACGATTATGTATGCAATGAGGTTACGAAGGGCATCGCTCAAGTATCCCTTGCTAATGACATTCCGGTGTTGTTTGGGGTACTGACAACGGAGAATATCGAGCAGGCGATTGAGCGGGCGGGAACAAAAGCGGGCAATAAAGGGTTTGACAGCGCTGTTAGTGCGATTGAAATGGTGAACTTGATGCGTGAGTTTTAACCTCTTGAGGCATTCAACCTGGGAAGAGAATAACAAGGTAAAGGACAGCTGTTGCTCACAAACCAAGATGCCGGTTTGATTTTGCAACAGCTGTTCAGCTATCTATTGAATATCTTGCGCATTTCCGGTGTGGTCGGATTGGTGTACGATACTATCCAATTTTTCCTGCAGTATGGATTTACTGTTAATCAACTCCTTATTCAATTGTATAAGCTTGCTATTCTCTTCAGTTAGTTCCCTTAGCTTCTCTTCTATTTTATGAAGATAATGCCTTTTTTTCAATTTATCCTTATCAATTTCTTTTCCAAGTAAAAACTTGTTAATAGCATAAACTACGTCTACAATTGTTGTTTTACTTATATCCTTCAATCTGCCACCTACAGCAAAATTCTTTGCCCACAATTTTATATATTCCAAAGCGTAATCGTCAATATCAGCTTCATCATTATTATTTGGGCAATCACCGATATCCGCTAAATACTTCTTCCAGTATTCTGTAGGAAACAACAGAAAAGTCCCCCTTGCATGACTGGTAGGCAATAAATTCATTGAAACATCAATATAGGTTGATTCAATATCACGAGCTTGATCTAACCATAACTGCGAAGTATACATACTACTATATGAACGAACTAATACTGTCAGTTTTATGCCATCCTTAGCAAAAAGTGCTAAATGCGGCAATGTCCCCGAAACGCAAACAACTTCACTTGCTCCCGCCATAATTGAAACTTGCTCTCTTATACTAAGCTGCTCTGGTGCGACCACCTTATAACCTTTTGATTGATAATACTGCTCAAAGTATTCTTCGTTGATAGAATCTTTCAAAGGTAGTTTGGTCCTCGTTAAGTATATCTTTTCATATTCCGCCGGTTTGACGTTGTCTCGAATACAATTGTATATATTCAAAAATTTTTCATGATATCCTGAAAAGAAATATGCTGATTGTTCAGGGACAATTACTTTTTTAAATTGTTTGGGTTTATCTATTATCATGATATCATTGTCATTCATACCGGACATATTAAACAATTCATAAAATTCATAGTGTTTATCATCCTGGCTGTTAAAAACAATTTTATATCCTTTGTCTTTGTTTTCAACCCACCACCAAAGTCTGCACAAAGACTCCATTATGAAGTGGCCAAAATGACTATAGATAATTCCTCCATAAACTACCGTTTCATCTATAAATTCTAATTCTTCAGCATTTACTTTATAGGAAGATGTACAAGTGCGATTGATTGATAATCCAAATATATCCCTAAGAATTCCGGCTGTAAAGTTGCCGTCGCAGTCACAAACACCACCACTCAATCCAAAATTTGGATATTTTTCATCTATAATCAGTTTGGTTGGTAAAATAATTCCTTTGTCCAGTTCAACCGTGCCCAAATGACCTCGTAAATTATAGTTTTTCGCGCAACGCTTTTCCCAATATGCGATTTTCTCTACATATAAATGTATTCTCTTCTTTTTTTGTCGGCTCAAAATATAGGTGTATAAATAATCAGAAGATTTTAAGTTTAAAAAATCATTACAATGATCATTCAGATCATTAAATTGCATGGCGTTTATTTCCTCTTCGGAAAACAGCAGCTTAGATTCGGGGGTTCCTCTGGTAATAATAGCGCAGCCCCAATCACAATCAAGTGTAAAAATCAGCAAGTCGTCACGAGATGAACGCAAACGAACAATGGATTTCCATACATCGCCTGTCCATGACCGCTTATTTTGCGCTTTTATCTCGTTGCTGACCGACTTATATTTATCAGGGGGCAAGCCAATCACTTCATTTGTCGGCTTACAATTACGTACAACGATGATTCCCTCATCTGATAAACAATTTAATGCGTTGCATATATTGCGGTAGGCTGCTTCATATTCATGCAATCCATCAAAAAAGATTAAAGAAAATTTATTTTGTTCTCGATTTTTTATACCGGTAAAGTGTTCGAGATAATTATCACTGGTCATAGGAAAATATTCACAATTATCGTTTATCGCAAACAGAATTTTTTCGCTGGGATCAATCGGATGTACACCAACTTTATAGTCCGCTTTCACTTTAACGAAATTATCTCCTTTTAAAACACCTATTTCTAAATAATATCTGTGTTCAAATCCATCTAATAAAAATTGTATGATATTTAAACGATTCATAATTATAACCAACCCTTTCCTCTATAAATAATGATCCATACATGCATTGCTTGTGGATGTCAAGGTTTTTATAAAACTGCAGTAGGCCATGTAAAGCGTTACATGTAGGTTTATCATAGCATAAAAACCTTGAAATTCCAAGGAATTTCAAGGTTTTTGACAGGGTGACTATGGTTCGGCCCCATGGACATTAATTACATATTTCATACCAACTTCATGGACATATCCCCCCACATCATGTAAGATAATCTTGTCGATAAATGCAACATAACAACAAGGGGGAGAATAACATGTCCCAGACAATATTAGTAGTTGAAGATGACAAGGATATCAATGAAGTCGTATCAGAATACATGAAAGATGCCGGATATATCGTGATATCCTGTGGCAGCGGCAGCGCAGCGCAGTCGGCCCTGTACCAGAAGGAAGCCATCGATTTGTTTATCCTGGACATTATGCTGCCGGAAGTAAACGGTCTGGAGCTTTTAAAAATGATTCGGACCATGGAGGTTCATAAAGAAAAACCGGTTTTGATGCTGACAGCCCTGGATGATGAAGCCACGCAGATCTTAAGCTTTGATGAATTGGCTGATGATTATGTAGTTAAGCCTTTTTCACCCAGAGTTTTGGTGAAGCGGGTAGAAAAACTGCTTCGCAATCAGCCAGGAGGGCATAAAAAACTGCAATGCGGTGATATTATTTTAGACTATGACAGCTACGAGGTATATGACCAACAAGAAAGTATCCGGCTCACTTTTCGGGAATTTGAGCTGCTAAGCACCCTGATGCTGAATGCCGGCAAGGTATTAAACCGCCAGCAATTGCTGAACCATGCGTGGGGATATGAGTATTTTGGCGATGAGCGGATCGTCGATGTTCATATCAAGAACTTACGTAAGAAACTTAGAAGCGAAGTGATTGTTACGATCAAAGGGGTGGGCTATAAACTGGAGGGAGGAAAGTAAATGCGGAGAAAAGCAGGTATCACACGCCGGACCTTTCTGTTTGTGGCATTGCTGATCGTCCTTGTGACATTTGTATCTTTTGCGATTTTGTATTTTGCCATGCCTTCCTATTATTTATATAAAAAAGAGCAGGCGTTGAAGCAAGGGCTGGAAAAACTGGAAGATGGGCTGAAGAGCAGCACGGAACTGGAAGCCTGTGCTGACCTTATTGTCGATTTTTCTGAAACATATAATGTGACAGTGACAACGATTGCCCCCAGCGGAATTCCCATTATTCAATTAAGTACGCCATTTTTATCCATGAAAAGCCAGCATACGGAATACAGCCAGATCATGATCAATGGGGAGACAGCCGAAGAAGAGCAGCTTAAAGCTGTGATTACGGAGCTATATCAAATCACTGTGACAGGAGATGAGAAGAGGGTCAGAATAAAACAGGATAAGGAAGAAATCAGCACCTACATCACGTATGATATTGGAACGGACCTGCTTATGGAGGCGGATATCGAAACCTCGCTGATCGGCAAGATTCAGATCCAGGGAACCCTGCAGCCGATTGAAGAGGCGAGAGGTGTGATCCTCTCACTGATTCCCTATGCTCTTGCTGCGGGAAGCGGGATCGGACTGTGCCTGGCCTGGATTTATGCACAGCAGATAACCAAGCCGATCCGGAAGCTCTCGGCTGTTGCCGTTAAAATGAAGCAAATGGAACACATCGTAACATGTACCTCCGGTGTCAGAACCAATGATGAACTGGGACTGCTTTCGGAAAATATGGATGCTCTTTATATGAGCCTGAGTGAGACAATTGAGAGTTTGAAAGCGGAGATGGATAAAGTGAACCGGCTGGAGCAGTCCAAGACCGAGATGATGCAGGCAGCCAGCCATGAATTGAAAACGCCGATCGCAGCCCTAAGCGGTATGCTGGATGGCATGATTGATAATGTGGGTGCTTACAAGGACAAAGAGAAGTATTTGGCAAAATGCAAAGAGCAGGTAGAAAAGCTGTCCTTTTTGGTAAAGGAAATTTTAGCAGCATCTAAAACGGATAACGACGGACAGGTGAGTAAGCTGACTGATACAGAAGTGGATGAAATGATCCATCATATCCTGGCGGAGTATGAAGTTATGATTAAGGAGAAGCAGCTCCTGATTGATACGCAGATGGACAGCGTGACAATTCAAACCGAATCGGTTCTGTTATACCGGGCGTTGGCCAATCTGATCGGGAATGCGGTGATGTATACTCCGAAAAATGGCATGATTCATATTACGCTCACTGCAAATCAGCTGGATATTGAAAATGAATGTTCTCATATCCCGGAGGAAGAACTGCAAAAGCTGTTTGAGCCGTTTTATACAAGAAGCGGCAGCAGAGATAGAACCGAAAGCGGGACCGGGCTGGGGCTGTACATTGTGAAGCGGAATCTGGAACGGCTTTCGATTTCTTATCATATTCAAAATACGGATACCGGGTTTAAAATAACACTTCTACCTGAATGAATAGATCATGTAAATATCTACATTCAATTTATATATTCTCTTCATGTAAGCTTCATATAGGATAGTTAAACTATGATCGTATTATTTAAAACTGAGGAGGATTGTAAATGAAAAGAATGATAATGAAAAGAATTAAAATCACAGCTGTGCTGCTGTCCCTGGGATTCATCACTTCGGCCTGCGGAGGAAACGCATCCGGGACTTCAGGAACTGCCGGCACCGCCGGTACCGCTCCGGATGAACCGGCGGAAACAGGCACCGACCAGATTGCCGGAGAGATTACCGTTGCCTGCTATGACACCATGTCGTATCAGACCTTTCTGGAGGAAGCAGCAAAATTATTTGAGGAGAAATATCCCGGGACGAAAGTAAACATCGATTGTTTTTCCGAGATGCCGGAGATCAAAACCTTTGAGCAGGATGGGATGTATATATCATCCATTCAGATAGAAGATGACTCCCAGGGAAGAGCGGACTATATCAGTAAAACCAGTACGGTCCTGATGAGCGGGCAGGGGGCGGATCTGCTGGCCATGGATGTGCTTCCGGTCTATAAATACGTGGAATCCGGACAACTGGCTGATTTAAGCGAATATATGAATCAGGATCCCGGTTTTAATAAGTCCGATTATCGGGAAAATATCTTAAATAGCCTTACATTTCAAAATGGAACATGGTTTCTCCCATTGGATTATGGTTTTGATTATTATACATATGACAGTACCTTGATGGAGGAACAGCAGTCTTCCCAATTTGGAGCGAATCAGGCCTTCACTTCCAAACAACTGATGGAATTGGGCAAAACGGTATTTGACGGTACCAACCGGATCTTTTCTACACCGGCCTACAGTCAGAAGGGAGGCGGAGATCTGTTTTCCCTGATGTTCAGAGAAAATTACCGTCACTTTATCAATATGGACACGAAGACCGCTAACTTTGATGATGGAGAATTCAAAGCCCTTATCAATTATGTAAAGGAACTGGCAGAGGAAGGTTACATCCCAAAGCGGGCCGGCAAAATGATGAATCCGGAAGATTTGACGACGCTTACCGTTGATAACCAAACGAACCGGTTTCTGTTTAAAGCCAAGAATCTTTTGTCATTGATCCAGCAAACCTACACGGGACCGGATTTAAAGCTGATGATTGCAACGTCAAATGCAGAGAAGGGTATCGAAACCGATGATGAGATCGCCGGAATATGGTCAGATGAGGCCGGAATCGTTCCTTTTTCCTATGAACAGGCTTTTGGCATTAATGCCAACAGTCAAAACAAAGAGTTGGCATGGGAGTTTCTGAAATTTCTGCTAAGCTATGAGATACAGGCGTCTCCAGGTACGTTTGACTTGTCACTGCCGATCCATAATGAAGCGCGGCGGGATAAAGCAAAAAGTATGTATCGGATGCTGCTGACAGACGGTGGTGAACTGGATCAGACCCAAAAGGAGTCACTGCAGGCATATACCGATGCGGTGGAAATGATGTCGGACAGGATCAATGGATACACGGTGAAAGATACGACGATCCAGGATATGGTGACGCAGGAAATCGGGTATTTCTTTGACGGAAATAAAACAGCAGATGAAGTGTGTCAGGTTTTACAAAATAAAGTAGGGCTTTATCTGAATGAGTAAGGAGTGCAATGCTTGAAAAAATTGTATAAACATACCGGACTGCTGTTTCTGTTGCCCGGATTATCAGGATTCACCATTTTTTATGTCTGGCCCTTTTTTCTCTCATTAGGATATGCATTTACGGATAAAGCGGTAAACGGTACGTTTCAGGGTTTTAAGAACTTTATTGATCTTTTTTCCAATAAAGCCTATTTAAAAGGACTATTCAATACCTGTAAATTTATAGCCGTTTCCGTGCCACTGAATATGGGTGTGGCACTTGGTTTTTCCCTGATGGCAAAAGGCCTGAAAAAACACCGGGATTTGTTCACCCTGGTATTTTTGATTCCCCTGGTAATCCCTTCCGGTTCCATGGCCTTCTTCTGGAGCAGTTTGTTCTCTTACAATGGCGTGCTGAACGGGTGGCTAGGTCTTCTGGGCCTGGGGAAGGTGAACTGGCTGGATTCAAACATTGCCTTTGCCGTAATGGTGTTGATATTTACATGGAAGAATCTGGGCTATATTATGGTGCTGTATTTGGATGGATTAAGTCAGATCCCTCTTGACTATTATGAGGCGTCATGGATGGACGGAGGGAAGCCGGGGCAGATCTTTCGCAGTATTACCCTGCCGCTTCTGCTCCCGACTTCCATTTTAGTATTGATTATGTCATTGATCAATTCCTTCAAGGTATTCCGGGAGATTTACATGATAACAGGCAATTATCCCCATGACAGTATTTATACGCTGCAGCATTTTATGAACAATATGTTTGCGTCTCTTAACTATCCCAGACTGACAACGGCAACGGCTGTTCTGGTGACAGTGATTGCATGCTTCGCCCAACTGCTCCTGAATCTGGAAAGGAAGGCGTCTTCATGAAACGGAATCAAAGAATGACCGTAATCGCGGTCCTGATCTTTTGGGGCATATTATTTCTGTTGCCGCCGGTAGTTACGTTCACCAATTCCTGGATGTCAGAGATGGAGATCATCCAGAATTATACAGCCAGGCCGGATGCCTTTGATCTGGCGGACGGAATCACGGAACGGTTTAAAGCCTTCCGGATCATTCCCGGTCGGGTTACATTCAGACAGTATTATGAGGTTCTGCTAAAACAGCCGTCCTTTATGATCCTCATGACCAATTCATTAAAAATCACAGTACCGGTGACGGTGGGAAGTCTTGTGGTATCGATGCTGTCAGCCTATGGTTTTACGATCTGGCAGTGGAAGTATAAGGAACTGCTGTTCCGGGTCTATATCATAGTGATGCTGATGCCGCTGCAGGCGGTTCTGGTGCCCAATTATATTATTGCCGATTTGCTGCACATAAAAGACAGTTATCTGGCAATTATCCTGCCGGGGATTTTTTCTCCCTTTGGCGTTTTCCTGATGCGGCAGGGCATGAAAGCGGTGCCTACTGCTTATCTGGAAGCGGCGCAGGTGGATGGCGCAGGAGCCCTGTATCGTTTCGTTCACATCATGATTCCGCAATTAAAGCCTACTGCGGCCGCCTTATGTATGCTGGTTTTTATCGAATATTGGAACCTGGTGGAGCAGGCTGTTGTGTTCATCAATGATTATGCAAAAGAACCATTATCGGTGTATTTGTCCCGCATCGCGGAGGGGAAGATCGGTTTGATTTTTGCCGCTTCCTGTATTTATATGTTTTTACCTCTCTGGTTTCTGGTGATGGGGCAAAAAAATCTGGAAATGGGAATTGAAATGTCGGGAGTAAAACAATGAAAACCTGGATCAATAAAAAAAACGTCGGCGCTATGTTTCTGGTGCTGATCCTGTTGCTTACATTTTTCTCTAAAACAATCTATACGTACCATCTGCCCGAAGTAACGGCGGTAAAACCTTTCAATGGGCAGTTAAGCAAGATTGAGGTGGGATATGGAACCGTCCGCTGGGCCGGGGTTGACTCGATCTACATTCCGGAAGAGGGGATTGTCGGTGAAATGTACGTTCAGGAAGGGGAATATGTAAAAGCCGGACAAACGTTATTTTCGATGGAATATGACCGTGAGGAAAATGATCGGAAGCTTCAGGAAATTGCAAACAACAGAACCAGGCTTCAACTGGAGCTTGCGGATATCAACCTTAGAATTGAGGCCGCCCATGAATCGGATGCGGAGCTGTTAAAGGCCCGGCAGTCGGCGGCGGAAGCAACAAAATACGCGGAGGCGGCAGATGTTCTTTATGAAGTCGGCGGCATCAGTCTGATGGAGTTAAATGAAGCCAAAAACCAGGCCAGTTACCTGCGGCTCAAATTGGCGAATCTGACCCGGGAGGCGGAGCAGAAAAAAGAATTTCTCCGGCTGGAATCAGAGGAAAAGAAGCTGGAACTGGAAGATTTGTCGCTTCTGGAAGCGCCATATCAGAAAACCCGGGAGATCCACAATAACGGTACCGTGATGACGGCAAAAGCAGACGGTATGCTGCTGTCCTTTCATGTAGAAAAGGGCAAGAAGGCTGAAAAAGACATGCTGGCGGCAGAAGTGGGAACCGGCAGTGATTATATTCTTGAATGTCCGGTTTCCCTTGAAAATGATTTTATTGCATCTGGGGATACCTGCAGTCTCAGTAACGCATCTCATCAGGTCAAAGGGGTAATTGCCGGTGTTCTTCCGGGAGCGCAGGAGAAAGTGGTTAAGATCCTCTTTACTGCTGACGGCGTGGCGGCAGGAGAAACTTTTGCGGTTCTGTTTCAGAAGAAAAGTACAACCAGCTATATTCTGGTGCCAAATGCCGCTATCAATATGGATGACGACGGCTATTATTTAAAGCAGATAAAGCGGCGGGATGGGATTATGGGGAAAGAATACTATCTGGTCCGGTCGGATATTTACATTGGCGATTCGGATTCCGAAAATACGGCAGTCATCCAGGGCGTTACATTTTTTGAACCGGTGCTGCTTTCCAGTGATAAAACCGCAGT
>Ga0153928_1000321_pt1 | contig 24756 bp, 19 predicted proteins | sample TSNJ012MetaG_FD_106656 | JGI IMG/M metagenome (GOLD analysis project Ga0153928, IMG submission 106656) | Attine ant fungus gardens microbial communities from New Jersey, USA - TSNJ012 MetaG | ecosystem: Host-associated > Fungi > Mycelium > Unclassified | place: USA: New Jersey, Wharton State... | reverse complement strand
TGGATACCGAATGCCTTCCCATGCTTTTTACAGGCCAGAACAACCTTTTCGATCGCCTCCAGCTCAATGGGATTCATCATGTCTCCGGGAATCCCCAGCGACACGGACAAATCGTTGGGGCCAATCAGCAATGCGTCGATGCCCTCAACCCCCGCGATCTCGTCGGCGTTTTCAACGGCAAGCTTCGTCTCTACCTGCGCAATGGAAATAACCTTTGCGTTTCCATCTGCCATTACCTGGGCGTGTTTACCGCCTTTATAGTCCATATGCGCACAACTGGAGGCATAACCTCTGGCACCGACAGGCGGGTACTTTGAATATTTTACGAGCATTTCCGCGTCTTTGCGGGTTTCCACCATCGGAACCATAATGCCTGTGGCTCCCGAATCCAAAGCACGCGAGATATAATCCTTTGTACCCCATGGAACGCGGACAAATCCCGCAAGTCTAAGAGCATTGGCGGTGATAAAGGCATCGTGCAGGGTTTCAAAATTATAATTACCGTGCTCACAGTCAAACATCACAAAATCAAGGCCGGCATTTTGTGCCAGATAACAAACTGCGGGATTTCGTACGATACGCAGCATGGTTCCGGCAATTTTGCCGCCGGACAGCATTTTTTCCTTTACAGTCATTGGTCAGTCTCCTTTTTGGCTATCAGTTCCTGCTTCAGTTGGATTCCCCTTCTCGCAGTAAATGTGGAAAGATCACGGTTTGGACGGTTTCCGTCCGTCCATGAATACGTTCAAGAATCATTTGTATTGCTTTTTGCCACAGAATTTCCGGATAGGACAATATGACGGCATATTCACCTCCCGGCAGCTCGACGGTTTGAATGTCGCGATAAATAACCAGGCTTATGTCATCCGGCACTTTCATATTTCGTTCTTCCAGAGCTTTCAGTACACCTATGGCAATCATATCGCTGCCAATGATCAGGGCCTCGGGCTTTGGGGAACCGTCCAGCAGCTGTTTGGCCATTGCATAACCGGATTCTTCGGTAAAATCGCCTACGGCAACCAGCTGGGAATGATACAGCTCCTGCTCCATCATCAAGTCAATAATTTGTTGGATGCGGTGTGTTCCAATCGCATATCCATCCCCAATATATTTGCCGCCAATGTAGCCGATCACACGATAGTTTCTTACATTGATCAGATAGTCAAACGCCTGTGTCATCGCAGATGCCAGATCAATCAGGATATGATCGTACACATCATTCTCCTGATAATTGTTGACAAATATAATATGGGGAGAGGAAAGGCGAAGAGCACTTATTTCTTCCGGTGAAAGCCCGCCAAAGGCGATAATGCCATCAACCGGCCGAACCTCTGATTTTTTCAATTGCACAAATGTAATGACTTGATTGGGAAGCTCTATTTCAGCATAATACTGCAGCGAATGGATGCTGTAATTTGGCGATTCTCCTATTATAATACGCCAGTCTGCCACGCCAATAAGCAATGCATTTTTCAGCAGCTTTCTCTTTTTGGGCAACTGATAGCCTAATGCAAAGGCAGCATCAAATATTTTACGCTTTGTTTCCGGGCTGACGGCAATCGTGTCATCGTGATTTAATACGCGGGAGATAGTTGTTACAGAAACATCTGTGCGCTTTGCTATATCTTTGAGAGTGATCATGTTGGACCTCATTTCTGTACTCATTTCTGTTTGTTAAGTGTACCTTCTTTTTATTTTATCACATAATCTGGGATAATGGTAGGTTGCATAGTAAATATTTAGTTTAAATTATTGGTGTTGATAAGGATGGAGAGTTGTTTTTGCCGATAGCAGCTCTATATGGACCCAATGGCGGAGGTAAGTCCAATGTATTAGAAGCGTTGCATACATTGAATTCTAAGATTTTGCGGCCGTTATGTGCGACTTGCGATAAGAATGACTGTGCCTATAAGGTTAGGAAAATACCGGTAAAGCCATTTGCATTTTCAGAAGAAGGAAAGAATAATCCCACTGAATTTGAAGTATTTTTCCGTACTAAGTTAGCAGAGTATCGCTATATTCTTCATAGTAGAAAGGATAACGTTGTTTTTGAGAGTCTTGACCGGGTCAAGTTTGATACTGGTAGAAGATCTGCCTTGTTCAGAAGAGAAGCTGGCGATGATATTATACTAAAAGGTGCATTCGCAAAGCTCAAAATCAGTGAAGATCTATCAGAATCGCTGCCGCTGTTATCATATCTTGGAATCACATACAAGAAAAATGAAGTAATCAAGGATGTGTTGGAGTGGTTTGAAGATTCCATAGATTTTCTGAATTATGGAAGTCCTTTACAAGAACTTCGCACTGCGATTGCAAAGTCAGATAATATTAAAAAATTGGTTCTCGATATGATAAAGGAAATGGATTTGGGTATCGAAGACTTCTATATTGAGGAAAGGGATGATGAGCATATAGAAGTATATACAAGGCATGTTGTTGATGGATATTGTGCAGAAATAACCTTGGGCGATGAATCCAGCGGAACACAGAAAATATTTGGTTTGCTGCCTTTTATTGCAAAAAGCCTTGTGATGGGTACAACGCTGGTAATAGATGAATTAGATGCAAAGATCCATCCGGTATTATTAAAACACATGATCATGATGTTTAATAATATGGAGATTAATAAGAATGGTGCCCAGCTGATCTTTACGTCACATGACTTATCAACCATGAACAGTGATGTATTTAGGCGTGATGAAATCTGGTTTGTTGCAAAAGACAACCGTCAAAATTCCAAGTTGTATTCTTTGGTGGAATTTAAAAATAAGAAGGGGGAATCCGTTCGTAAGGATGCCAGATTTGATAAGCAGTACCTGGAAGGTAATTATGGTGCAGACCCATATCTTAGAAAGATTATAGATTGGGGGAATGTGCGAGACATGGATGCACAGTAAAAAACAATCATTTAAGGCAATAGATAACCAAAGCATCTCTTCAGAGAGAGGTGCTTTTCTTTTGCCTGTTTTTATGGAACAAGGTAGGATTTGCAGCCGTTAGCGTTAATCTATCAGCTTTTCATGTACCCAATTAGTCGAATATTCGTCTGCGTGTGAAGGATATTCAAATCCGTATGCTTTTGCTACCTCCATAGCGAGGCTTCGGAATAAATTCATCGTTTCAATTAAGGCTGACATCATATCGGTTTTTTCATAATGAGCGAAAGTTTTACATAGACAGTTTTTTATGTTTGGTCGGCCCAGCTGTCGATAAACCTTCCGCCGTACCAAGTGTTATAACTTTGGCCATATTTTCCATGCTCATATTGCTCAATCATCCATAGGAGCTTCCCTTTCATATAGCTGTCCATACAAAATTTTGCTGCCCAAAGCTCTTTCCGCAGAAGTTTTTTAGTAGTCCAGATGGCATGAAACCAGAAGTCATTTACAACATTTGTGAATATATCCTCAGATGGTACCGGGTAGCTTTTCTCAAGAGGATTTGTCAGGGGCGGAATAGTCAAATTATTTTTATTCACGAGAATTTTGTATCCGTTGCTAAGAATTTCTAAGCCCTCATTGCTTTGAAGGGCATTCTGGGCTTGCTTTTGGGAAATGATTACAAAATCTACGTCCAAAGCGTTATCAAATATCACTCGCCTTTCTTTTTCGCCGCCGATGGTTGGCTCTACAAATGAAATATGAGGCACTCCAATGTTGATAAGCCATTCATCAGACGATATGAAATTGTCGGGGTTTTTTGCTACCAATATTAAGTCAATATCGGAATACTCGTCGGCATAATTTTCCGTTCTGGCCTGGGAGCCAATTAAAATAAGAGCATTTACGTTTTCATTTTCCCTTGCAAAAGAAATAATGGCATCAAGCAACTGTTGGTTTGTATTCATAATTTTCCTCCGTATTTGCGGCAATTAGCAATACGTTTATTATACATCACCAAATGCAAGGGGGCAAGCAAAGCCTGCCTGTTCGAATGATTCACTTATTGGGGCAGATTTGAAAAGCAAAGAAATTTCCTCCTATGGGGGAAATTTTTTGACTAGATATATATCTGAAAATACATAATAATATTAGTGAAAGATAACCGGCCGGTAGGGGGTGAGATGAATGAAAAACAGATGGATCACGATCATAAACGAATTATTAAAACATAAAAAAGTGGTCAGTGGAAATCAATTAGCAATAAAGTTGAATATCAGTGTACGTACATTAAGAAGTGATATCCAAAGCATCAATGAAATCATTCTCCATCATGGTGCAAGTATAATCGCAATTCAGAGTAAAGGCTATATTCTGGATGTGAAAGATAGTGATAGATTTTCTGATTACTTAAAGGAAATGCAGATCAACCCTTCTTTGGACGATGATATTTATCGTGAGTATGAAATTGTCCGCAGATTATTTTTTTCTAAAGTCAACGTAAAAATTGATGATATATGTGAAAATCTATATTTAAGCCGTACCACGGTCCAGAAAATTTTACAGCATATACGAGAACTTTTGCAACCATATAATCTATCTATTACTTTTAAACCTAATCAGGGTATGAAGATCGCCGGAGATGAACAACATAAACGAAATTTCATCTCTTTTTATTTTTTTCAATCCAACTTATTCTTTACGCAGCGTCTGTTTGCAAACAATAAGGAAGAGTTACAGGAAATACAAGAAACGATTCTTGTGTATATGAAAGAATATGACTTTCATTTTACGGATAATTTTATTTCAAATTTGGCGATTCATATCTATATAATAAAGCTGACGATGACAACTGAGCAACCAGATGAAATGAAATCCGTGCGGCATAACATAGAGGATAAAGAATATTCTTTTATCATTGTCCTGTTAGAAAAATTAGAAATCGTAATAAACACTGCCGGCCTGGATCTTCTGGTGTTTTATGTGATGCAGGAAAACAAGGTTATTAAAGATCCGGCCAGGAAAGAGAATATGTATGATTCCTTAATTGTAAGTATTCTGGAATCCATCAATACAACAATGTTTATTGATTTCACCAAAGATCAGCACTTGATTGAAGCGTTGATGCTGCATATGATTCCTACCTTTAAACGTATTGATTATGGATTAAGAGGAAGCAATCCATTACTGAATGAAATTAAAAAGAAATATCAGTTGTCTTTTGATATTGCATTGAATTTTTCGGATAAATTATTGGAATTCAAATCCATAAAATTATCGGAAGATGAGATAGGCTGGTTAGCATTACATTTTGAATTGGCAATTGAAAGAAAAAAAGCACACAAGAAAACACCTAAAATATTGATTGTCTGTGCAAGTGGTTTATGCAGTGCTCAACTATTACAACAGAAATTAATGTTGAAATTTGGAAATAATATTGAAATTGTTGGTACGACCTATGCATATGATTTATCTGATTTTAATGAAGACTATGATTTGGTTGTATCGACAGTCGAACTTGGAAATAACTGTAGAAAACCATGGGTCATAGTGAACACCATATTGGGGAACGAGGATTACCGGGCAATTGAAAAACACATTTATCACCAAACGGACCAGTTGTTTTCATTCATGAGGGATACCTGTATTTTTTTGAAATATAGCGTTAAAACCCAAGAAGAAGTTTTGCTGTTTCTGGGAAATAACCTCTTGGAACAGGAGCTTGTGGAACAGGATTTTATTGATTCCGTTATGGAAAGGGAAAGGTTAAATGCGACAAATTTTGGTAATTTTGTAGCAGTTCCCCATAGTATGAAACCAAAAGCAAAAGAAAACCTGATATCTTTTATGACATTGACCGAACCCATTATGTGGGGAAAAGAAAAGGTTTCACTCATTTGTCTGATTGCAGCTTCAAAAAATCATATGCATGAGCTGCCACATATATATGAGTTGCTTTTATCGGTTATTGATTCAGCAGATACGGTTAAAAAGTTGTTGTTTTGTAATACGTTAGCAGAGTTTAAAAGTGTTATTATTAACAATTAAATTTCACTTATAAGCGGAAATTTAGAAACTTAATAAATTACCCAAAACTTATATAATGGAATTAGAGGAAGGAGGAAATCTCTATGGAAGTGGGAACAGAGGTGATGGAAATGGTATCTTATGGCGGGGAGGCCAGAAGTAAAGCGCTTCAGGCAATAAGATTTTCCAGAAAAAAGGATTTTGTAAACTGTGAAGTATGTATCCGGGAATGTGAAGAAAAATTAGCGGCTGCACACGAAATTCAGACATCATTAATACAAAATGAATGTGCTGGAGGAAAAACAGAAATCAGTATGTTGATGATTCATGCGCAGGACCATTTGATGAATGCAATAACTGTTTATGACCTGGCAAAAGAAATGATTGCTGCATATCGCGGGGAGGGGGAATAACTGTGCTAAAGATTACATTATGTTGTGCCGGAGGCTGGAGTACAAGCTTGCTTCTTAAGAAGATGAAGAAAGCGGCTTTGGCCGGGAAAATAGAAACTGAGATTCAGGCAGTTCCGGAATCTAATTTCAATGAATATGTAGTTCACACAGATGTCCTGATATTAGCACCGCAGATTGGGCATATGAAAGAGGAGATGGTGAAGAAGTATCCTGATTTAAAAATTATGGTAGTTGATTATCAAGATTATGCATTGATGAACGGTGAAAATGTATTAAATGAAGCCATTGCATTATTGAAAAAATAAAATGGGAGGTTGCGTTATGAATGGATTGGATAAATATATTGATAAAATACGAAATATCGCTGTTAAAATACAAAAGAATGATGTTTTAATGTCAATTTCTTCTGGTCTGCAGGCATGTTTACCGGTCATTATTATTGGAGCTTTCTCTTCTTTACTTGCAAACTTTCCAATTGATGCATGGAAAACATATGTTGCAGAGACCGGAATTAAATCATTTTTAGCATTGCCAAATCAAATGACCACCAATATCATTTCCGTATATGCGGTATTTTTAATTGCGTATAAATTAGCAAAAAAGAAGGGACACGACGGAATACAGGTTGGTATTGTATCGTTAATGAGTTTTCTGGTTTTAAACGGATATGTTGTGTTAGAAAAGACCTCGGCATTAACATTTGAATATTTAGGTGCCGCAGGTTTGTTTACGGCAATGTTTGTGGCAGTTGTGGTAAACTTCATATTCAGCTTGTTTAAAAAATATAACTTATATATGAAATTACCGGATGAAGTCCCTGATCAGGTCGGGAAAGTATTCAGCAGTTTGATTCAGGCAATTGCCTGTGCTATTCTTTTTGGATTTTTATCTTTTGGGATTGCACAAACATCCTATGGTACCTTAAGCCAAATGATGTATACGTTATTACAAGAGCCATTACAAGGAATTGCAGGATCATTTGGCGGAATGTTAGTGTTCATTTTCATTTCACAAGTATTATGGTTCTTTGGAATTCATGGTACACAGGTTACAGGGGCTGTCTGGAAACCAATCTATCTGGCAATGGATATGGCAAACTTAGCGGCGTTTAATGCCGGTACGCCGATGACAGAACTTCCATATATTGTAGGCTGGGCTTTCTGGGGCGTATTTGTCACTTTAGGCGGAACTGGTGCAACCGCAGGTCTTAACATCCTGATGGCTTTCAAATCAAAGAGTAAGCAAATGAAGACGATTGGTAAACTTACGCTGCCCACAACTTTATTGAATATTAATGAACCGCTTGTGTTTGGCACACCGTTAGTATTAAATGCATTTACGGTGATTCCGTTTATTTTTGTACCAATGATTAATGCAATCATTGGGTATGTGTTAACTGCAGTCAACATTCTTCCCCGTATGATTGGTATTACACCGGTATTAGGTGTACCTGTAATTGTTCGGGGATTACTGGAGGGAAGTATTGCATTTGGAATTGCCTCAGCAGCATTTATTGTCCTTGATGGGATTTTGTATTATCCATTTTTTAAAGCAATGGACAATAACGCATTTAGAGAAGAAGAAAAAAAGGAGCAGGAGCAATGAGAGAGTTGGAATTCCCGGCAAATTTTTTATGGGGAGCCGCCACATCCGCTTTTCAGGTAGAAGGTGCCTTCAATGAAGATGGCAAAGGATTATCACTGGCTGATCTTCGCAGTATGTCCATCGATCCAAATGAAGAAGTAACAAAAGCATTAGCAGTGGCGGGTGATTTGATTGCCGATAGCAAAGTAGCGAGTGATCATTATCATCATTTAGATGAGGATCTTGAATTAATGAAAGAGCTGGGTTTGAAATCTTATCGATTTTCAATCGCCTGGACACGTATTTTTCCAAATGGAGATGATGAGAATGTTAATAAAGAGGGATTGGCGTTCTATGATAAACTAATAAATAAATTAAATGAATATGGGATTGAACCAGTTGTTACCCTTTACCATTTTGATTTTCCATATGGATTACAAGAAAAATACGGTGGATGGGCCAATCGCCAGTCAATTGAAGATTTTCACAGATATGCCTGTACAATGTTTCACCATTTTATAGGAAGAGTACGATATTGGCTGGTTAATAATGAACAGAATGCAATGATTCGCCGTGACGGATATTTGGGAATTACTGAAAAAAATATCTTAAAGCGTGAGCAACTTCGTCATCGATGTAATCACCATATGTTTATTGCCTGTGCAAAATCCATCCATTCCTGTCATGAAATTGATCCCGATGCGAAAATAGCACCAGTTATGGCATATTGCCCGACATTTCCGAAGGACAGCAGTCCGATCAATGTATTGGCAGCCAAGAATTGTGAGGATTTATACTTCCATTATATGATTGATGTACATGTACTGGGAGAATATCCGGGCTATTATGTAAGGTGGTTGAAAGAGAATAACTGGGACTTTGAGATTTCTGATGAAGACAAGGGTATTTTGAAAAGTGGTAAACCTGATTTCTTTGCTTTTAATTATTATCGTTCCAACTGTGCAGAGTACTGTTCGAATGATGTGGATATTGAACTTGTGGAAAAATACAGAGTAGATGCACGAAGGAGAATTTTGCCCGGCATCTGCAGATGTATTGATAATCCCAACCTTGAAATTTATCCATTAAACCAATGGAGACTTGACCCAATTGGCTTACATATTGCATTTCGAAATGTATATGAACGTTGTCACCTGCCGTTAATGTTATGTGAAAATGGGATCGGGGTTCCTGATAAGTTAGAGGATGATTTCAAAATTCATGACAATTATCGCATTGAATACTTGCGCAATCATATTATGCAGGTAAAAGAAGCGATTGATGATGGAATTCCGGTACTCGGATATCATATCTGGACCTTGATGGATGTTTTAAGTACAAGCGAAGGCTTTAGAAAACGGTATGGTCTCGTATATGTAAATCGTGATGAACATGGTGGGGATTTGAAAAGATATAAAAAGGATAGTTTTTATTGGTATCAGGAGCTTATTTGTGCTGATGGGGAAACTATAAATGATTAGCGTAAAAGTTTGAATCAACTATTTGAAAATACCCTGATAGCTAAACACAATTCGTGTCTTGCTGTCAGGGTACAATTTTCCCTTGATCAGTCGCTTTAATCCAAATACAGCCCGCCGTTTACGTCCATACAGTATCCCGTGATGTAATCGGAAAATTTTGAGGACAAATATACTATGGGAATTGCGATTTCCTCCGGCCGGGCTCCGCGCTTTTGAGGCAGGAGGTGCAGGTTATCTTCCACCAGTTTCTTCTGGGAATCCATCAGCCCCACTGCCACTGAGTTTACCGTCACTCCGTATTCACCGAGTTGCTTAGCGAGCATCTTACTGAATCCGAACATAGCCGATTTTGATGCCGCATAGCTTACGCCAGTGGCGATCTGCCCGCTCTTTCCGAAAAAGGAGGTGACGCTTACAATTTTGCCATACCTGTTTTTGATAAACTCATCTGCTGCAAACTTACTCAGATAATAAGCGATTTTCACACTTGAGTCGAATACGGTGTCCCACTGCACGCTATCCGATTCGGTAATGAAGCTTTCATCGCAGCAGTCGAAGTTGTTTACCAGTATGCTTAAGTGTCCAAATTGCTCCACGGCGGTCATTATTAGCCTCTTTGCTGTTTCCTCACTCGACAGCGTCTCCCTGTACAGTACCAGCCTGCTGCTTCCATGGTCATTCAGCCTTTCTTGTAAGAACGCTATACCAGCGCTTTCTTGCTCTGCTGACAGTACTACATCGGCACCCAGTTCAAGCATAGCCTTCGCAGTGGCGATTCCGATTTCGCCGTCTCCGCCGGTAACGATGGCTGCCTTCCCTTTCAAAAAGGGAGTGTGCATCTCCTGAAAATATGTCCTGTAATCCATGGTTTCCCCTTTCACTAATTCATATAGAGCCCGCCATTCAGGTCAATGGTCTCGCCAGCAATATAGGACGAGGCGGAGCTGGCGAGGAACAGAACGGCGGCGGCAATTTCCTCCGGCTTACCAAGCCTTTTGAGGGGAACCCTTTCGGCAATGCTTTTCAGTTTCTCCGGACCCCTGCCTGCGACCATGTCGGTGAGCGTGGTTCCCGGAGCCACTGCGTTGATTTTAATTCCGTTTGAGGATTCCTGGACGGTAAGGTGCCTGGTCATAGATATCATGGCGGCCTTGGTGGAACAGTAGTGCACACCGGGCAGAGCGAACGCCATCTTGCCGCCCATGGAAGCCATGTTAATGATACATCCTTTCCGTCTTTCCCGCATATGCCGGATAGCGGCACGGCAGCCGTAAAATATCCCATTGTAATTGATGCCCGTCACCCGCTCCCATTCCTCGTCGCTAATATCTGTAATAAAATGATCAATGAGAACTCCTGTGTTATTTACCAGAATATCCAGCTTGCCGAACTTTTCTATCACATATTCTATAGCTTTATCAAAGCTTTCACTATCAGAAACATCAGTATATATTGCCTCACACAAGTAGCCCTGTTCTGTCATCTCACGCTCAAGCTCTCCAGCCTTTTCCATGTCGATATCGGAAATAATTACCCTGGCGCCAGCCACCGAAAATGCATACACCACTGCCTCGCCAATTCCACGGGCACCACCTGTCACGAGAGCTACCTGACCTTCCAATGTAAATATCGATTCCATCTTTCCCTCCCTGTTAAATGCCGCGAACGTTTAATTGGCGACGTTTAAAACGTTAAGCTTGTTTACCGTATCTGTGGCCATTTCAAGGATCATCATGGAGTCCACTCCATAGGCGATGAAATTACAGCCGATGTCCAGCCAGCGTTTAGCGTCGGCCATATCCATGCTGAACATTCCGACAGACAAACCTCGGACTCTGGCTTTTTTTACCATTTCGGTCAAGGTTTCTATAACAAGAGGATGATCCAGCTGACCGGGCACGCCCAGCGACATGGACAGATCCACCGGGCCGAGCAGCAAGCCGCCGACACCCTCCACTGCGATGATATCATCAAAAACGTCAAAGCCGTCCTTGCCCTCAACCTGCACCAACAGCGTGGTTTCGGCATTTGCTCTGCTGTAGTAGGAGATATCTCCCTTGCCGAACTGATTGGAGCGTACGCATGGGCAGGAACCCCGCATTCCCTGGGGGGCGTATTTACCGTAATAGACCAAATCCTTTGCCTGCTGCGCGCTGGAAACTCCGGGGCAGATGATGGCGGATGCGCCCAGGTCAAGGGTTTTCTTCACATAAGTGTCGGCGCACTCGGGAATGCGCACCACTGTTGTAACACCCACCGCTTCGGCGGCTCGTATAAGCTCCAGTGTTATCCCTGCTTCGGACACCGAATGCTCGTTGTCAATGATAACGAAATCAAATTCGGCATGTCCGTAAATCTCTACCACTTCTGGACTGGGCATCTGGATGAAGCTCCCAAAAAATCTTTTCTTCTCCTTCATAAGCGAACCAAATGTTTTCGACATAGTCTTTCTCCTCGTCTTTCAGCAATATTCCCTCTTTTGGGAATAATAATTTTAGCTGCGAAATATTTAACCCACCGCGTTCGGCAGGAACATAACAATCTGCGGGAAAATCATCAGAAGGATCATAACCACCGTCAATATGCCGCAGACATACAATACCTCCGGAAAAGTATCCTCAATTTGAATCCCCAAAATTTTTGTGGATGTAAAGAGACATACTGCCAGCGGGGGTGTGGACGCCCCAATACAAAGGTTCAGTATCATAAAGATACCAAAGTGTACCGGATCCAGTCCCATTCCAATGGCGACCGGGTAAAGCATCGGTGTAAGAAGGATAATGATGGAGGTAGTCTCCATGAAAGTCCCCAGAAAAAGCAGCAGTACAGCTATCAGCCCGAAGATAATAACCGGGTTTTGCGTCAGACCCAGAATGCCGTTTGCCACAATGGCGGGAACATTCTGCGTGGCTAAAATCCACCCGAAAGGAGCGGCGTTCGACATAATAAAAAGAATGACCGCCGTGCTTACGGCGCACTTGGCCCCGATGTCCACCAGATCCGAAATCTTTAGATTGCGATATACAAAACAAGTTATAATCAGCGAATACACGACCGCAACTACTGCCGACTCGGTCGGGGTGAATATCCCGCCCATGACTCCGCCGAGAATAATAAGTGGCATCATCAGCGGAAGCAGTGCGTCAAAAAAAATCTTGACGACCTCGCTGAAGGAATAATTTGTTTTTTCGACCGGATATTTTCTTTTGGCCGACAAAAAGACAACCAGGCCGATAAGAGCCAGTGCACACAGTATCCCTGGGATATATCCACCTAAAAACATTTTCCTGACGGATACCCCGGTACAGCTGCAATAAACGACCATAATAACACTTGGCGGTATCAGGCTGCCCAGTGAGCCGGCCCCTGAAAGCAGTGAAGCCGTGAGCCCCTTGCCATAACCCCGGTCTACCATTTCAGGGCCAACTATGCCGCCGATGGCTGCCGTCGTGGCTACGCCTGAGCCCGATATGGCGCCAAAGAACGCGGATGCCGCTACGCCGGCGGCACTCAGACCGCCGGGGATCCAGCCGAGGATTAGATTAGCAAGTCTCATCAGGCGTTGTGTACAACCGTAAGACATGATTTCACCCGAAAGTATGAAGAGCGGAAGAGCCATAAGGGGGAAGGAATTAATCCCGTCCACCATTTTTTGTGCCACAATATTGATGGGGGGATACCCCTGGAGCATGAGATATGCGGTGGAGGTCATCCCGATCGCAAAAGCGACGGGTACGCCAATCACCAGAAGCACTACCAGCAAAACAAGTATTAATGCAATCATTTTTTTGTGTCCTCCTTCCTGATCTCGCGGTAATTCAGTACCTGCTCAATACTGAGCACAATAAAGTAGAATATCATAATAATTCCGCTAAGTGGCAGGGAAAAATATATGTATCCCAATGGAATCTTCAGACCGGTGCTGATGTTTCGCAACCCGATCGCAGTAACCTTAAACGCATAATTTGTAATGACACACATCCATGCCATACAAAGAAGATTAACGAAGATCTCCATGATGACCTGCTTTTTGACAGAAAGAAGACCTACAAAAAATCCCATCCTTGTATGGGCCTTTTTTCTCACAGCGATTGCCGTACCTAAAAAACAACTCCAAATCATGGTATAAATACCCAGCTCCTCGGCCCAGTACAGTGATTTATGAAAGATATACCTGGTTACAACCTGACCAAAAATGACAGCCACCATCACTATGAACAGTGCCAACAAAATATATTCGATTACTTTGGTTATATAATCAACAGTTTTTTTAACCAAATCCATTCTCTGCATTCCTCCTACCTTTTGGAACGTCAAGCAACGTGTTATTTCATGCTGTCTAAAGCAAGGTTCAGGATATCTTCCCCGTGCTCGGACGTATAAATCTCCCAAACCGGTTTCATGATCTCCACAAATGCATCGCGATTGACATTATTTACCTCCATGCCACATTCTTTCATCTTATCCAGTGCCGCGTCGTTCATCTCCTTGCTCACCTGACGCTGGTAAGTCTTTGCCTCCTCGGCGCATCTGGTCAGGACATCCTGCACGTTTTGGGGATAGCTATCCCAAATATCCTGGTTAAATACCAGAGGGCAGACGTTGTAAATGTGTCCGGAGATCGAAAGATATTTCTGCACCTCATAAAATTTACTGCTCTCTATATTGGAAAGCGGGTTTTCCTGACCGTCTACAGTCCCCTGCTGCAGAGCGGTAAATAGCTCCGGAAATGCAATCGGAACCGCACTTGAGCCTGTAGATTCAAACATCGCCAGTCTTAGGGTGCTAAGTCCACTTCTAAATTTAATTCCCTGCATGTCCTGTGGTTCTACTATAGGGCGGGTGTTGTTGGTAAAGTGGCGTAATCCGTTTTCCCAATAGTTGATGCAATAGGCACCATTGGCAGCAAAAACCGCCTCCTTGAGTGCATCGCCGAAGGGCCCGTCATATGCCTTATAGGCGGACTGTTCATCCGGGAACAAGAATGGAATCTCTTCCACCTCTGCCACGGGAGCAAAGCCGGACCAGGGCGAAATACCACCGGATATAACAGCGTCCAGCGTACCATCCAGCACCTGCTGCACCATTTCGACATCGCCGCCCAGTACACTACTGGGGTAAGATTCAATTGTGATCATTCCGTCTGTCTGCTCCGACACAAGCTGCGCATACTTCTCAAGTCCCTGCTGAACGGGATGAGTCTGTGCGAAAACGTGTCCAATTTTGATCGTAATCTTTGGCCAATCGCCGGATGCTTCCCCAGTTTGAGGCATGGAAGAAGGCGAACCTGCGCAGCCCGTCAAAAGTAAGACCGTCATCGTCATTGAAAGAATTTTGCCTGACATTTTTTTGCCCATTTGTACACTCCTCCTTTTATTGTGATTGCAAAGTGGTAAATTATTTTACCACTTAAGGGGATAATAACACATGATCATAATAAAAGCAACTGGAAAAATATACAAATATAACAAAATATATCTGAGATTTCACAGAACACTGTAGAAATAGGGTTGATTTCATAAAAAGGTGCCTGACGGATAAAACAAGATACATAGTTGTTAGTTAAAAAAATCCATGATATAGTAAACAAAACAAGAATTTTGAATGTAAAAACGGGAGGTACCAAATGCTTAACACAATAGAACATAAAATCATCAGGGCGTTGGCTAGCTATATTGAGACTGCCACCCTCTACCCTGGGGACAAACTTCCCGGCGAACGAGAGCTTGCTTCTATTTGTGGCGTCAGCCGCCCTTCACTGCGAAAGGCTCTCGATGTTCTGGCCGATAATAACATCATTACCATCAGACATGGCAGCGGTACTTACCTCAATCAGGATGCGCCCTTTTTACTGCGAGAATATATCAGTAGACATTTTGGAATCACTATCCCCCAAAAAAGTTACTACGACTTTATGGAGACCCGTGAACTCATAGAGATAAACGCAATTCGGCTGACTGCTCTCCGCGCGACTCCCGAATTCATTCGGGAGCTGGAGCAGATCACCACCAGGATGAGCCTGTCTTCCGGTGACTATAGTAAATATCATTTAGAGGACTCGAATTTCCACCTCACATTAATTAAGGGAACACAGAACAAAATACTGATTGAAACATACTCCACTATCCGCGAGGCGCTTTTCACCTATATGATTGAGGTCGGCAAGGTAATTCCAGACGAAAATTATATTCCTGGCATTAGCTTGGCGGAACATCTTCAGATATTGGAGTGCATCAAAAAACGGGATCCCGATCGCGCACAAAAACTTATGAAAAAGCATATGCAGACGGCATGGGATATCGCCAATCGCTATTTGCGCGAAATGGGTCTTGACTCTGATGAGACTTTTAATGGCCATTGAGGCCCCGGTGTGGATGAAATGGAAGATTGACGGGCCTTTTTTATTAAAGGCCTTCCGGCATTACAGATTTTTGATTATGCCGGATTTGAGTTTACCACTTCCGTATATGAAAAATGCAATGGCACAATTAATCCCAGAATTCCGGCAAAGCGGACCGAATATTATAACAAGATGTATGCAGAGCCGGAGCAGGCGCCTGCTTATAAAACAGATTTGTATAACCGTTGAAGATACCGGGGCTGTAGGCCCCCATTTTGATGATCTCAATTAGGTAGTACATATAATTATCCGGAATCGTATCAGGAATACCGGTTTCTTCTATATGAGCAAAAGTGCTTCATACAGCTTTTTCCCACATATGTTACACAATAATTGCAAATTGTTGTTCCTGTGCTGAGATAATCTGAAACTCGAAAACAAGCTAAAACAGAGCGAATAATCGTTTCGACTTTTGCCATTCACTCTTTTTCCAATAGCAAAAGAGTGATCAATATGATAAGATATAGCAAAAAAGTTAAATATAGCAATTTGGAAGTGAAATTCTAGAGTGAGTTTACGAGTTATAATATAAAACTTGAAAATAAGGCATTTTGTACTTTTGCTTGTGTGTATTGGGTGGATATAGTATAATTGTTGCATTATTAAATCATGAATCTGGTGTTTATGCAATTTTTCAAATGGCTGGTATGCTATTTTTAGCAATGTTTATGGTTTAAATAATTAATATTTTAAGTGGAAAGAAGGGGTAGCGGCGTTGGAACAATTTGCTCAAATTAACATGCATGGGAAATAAAAATTGGAAAGATCATGTTAAAGTAGGAACATTTTTTTTGATAATCAGCATATTGTTTGTTGGCGGTATTCTATCTTATATAACAAATTGGTTGGATGCAGGCAATTTATCTATAATTGTAGATAACGGTCAAAGTGAACCAACTGCACGGCGAAACAGAGCCACTTCTCCGCTGTAAGTGAGCCACCGTTTCGGCGGCATGAGCCAGCTTAATTTTGCTTGACTACGAATCACTTATCTGGATTGGTTTTGTCAAGGGCTTGCTGCGCTAGCAGTGCTTTGCACCCTTGACAAAACCAATCCAGATAAGTACTCTACAAAAAGCAAAATCCGCACTAATTCGGATGGCTCAACCGTCCGAAACGGTGGCTCTATCATGCCGGATCAGTGGCTCTGAATGACCGTGCACTTGGTTCTAAGTGGCCGGTGTATACAATAATAATAAAAGAAAGATTAAATTAGCAGAGTAATTTAGAGGTGCAAAAAGCAGTTTAGTTATGTATAATATTGGGCAGTTATATTCCCCATATTATTTGAGTGAGAAAATATATACACTGGAGGAGTGAATCGTGATTACGTCAGAAGAAATCAAACGCAGATTATGGGATGGAGCAACCGAACTACGAGGTTCGATGGATGCAAGCCGTTATAAAGATTATATGCTTGGTCTAATGTTTTATAAGTTTTTAAGTGATAAAACGTTAGAAACATTTCAATCAATAGCCGGTTTGGGGAAGATACTGGAAACAGAGCTGGTTGATGAATATGCAAAGGCAAGAGCCGATTATGGCGATGAATTGGACAAAATGATTCAAAATGTATTGGGTTATTACGTGATACCTGAATACCTTTATCAAACATGGCTGAAAGATATCAATGCAGGTGATTTTAACGTTGAAAAAGTAACCGATGCACTGAATAATTTTGAAAGAACGATTTCGGTAACCGGTGATTCCAATGATTTCAAAGGACTTTTTTCAAGTTCAACCCTTGACTTAACAGATACGGCGCTTGGCAGTGATTTACATGAGCGTAGTAAAAATATCAAGGCGTTAATCCTGTTATTTGCTGATTTAGACATGGTGGCACTGCAAAAAGGTGATGTTTTGGGTGATGCCTATGAGTATCTGATTGGTCAATTCGCGATGGAGTCAGGTAAAAAGGCCGGGGAATTTTACACACCACGTCAAGTAAGCGAAGTTATGGCACAAATTGCCGCCAAAACCTCTGATATTAAGTCAATCTATGATCCTACGGTCGGAAGCGGCTCCTTACTTCTTACGGTTAAAAGGCATTTGGGTAAAGACATCCAAAAGAACTTACAGTACTATGGACAAGAGAAAAATACAGCTACATACAATTTAACCCGGATGAATTTGCTTCTTCATGGTATCCGCCCGGAAAAAATGACGGTAAAAAACGGTGATACCTTGTCTCAAGATTGGCCGGAAGATCCGGAACATCCCAATGAAGGCGTACTATTTGATGCGGTAGTTATGAATCCCCCATACTCAGCAAAGAACTGGAATAAAGCGGGACTTAAGGTAAGTGACCCAAGGTTTGAAGTGGCTGGAGTATTACCACCTGACTCTAGAGGCGACTTTGCTTTTCTCTTACATGGATTATTTCACTTGGGTCAAAACGGAACGATGGCTATCGTACTTCCGCACGGTGTGCTTTTCCGTGGCAGTGCTGAGGGTGAAATCCGTCAAAGACTGTTAGATAAAAATTATATTGACACAATTATTGGCTTGCCAAGTAATTTGTTCACAAATACTGGTATTCCTGTCGTTGTTATAATTATAAAGAAAAATCGTGAATTAACGGCGCCAGTTCTATTGATTGATGCATCGCACAGCTTCATAAAAGCAGGCAAACAAAATGTGCTACAAGAAAAAGATATTGCCAAAATTGTGGATACCTATGCAGACAGAAGTGAAATTCCAGGATACAGTCATTTGGCAACTCGTGAAGAGATTATTGAAAATGATTATAATATGAATATTCCACGTTATATTGAGGCGGTTAATGAGGAGATTGCACAAGACGTGGACGCACACTTGCTGGGTGGTATTCCAAAGAAAAATATAGATGATTTGCAAGCGCTGCAAACAAGTGTATCTGATTTGTTATCAGCTTCCATGAAAGAACTTCGAACCAATTACATAGAATTGACAAAGCCAATCGCTGAACTTACGAAAGAAATATTATCGGACCAGCGTATTCTTGCTCAATCGGACCAGCTTAAAATAAAAGTAGACGAATATATCGCTAAGTACTGGGATATTTTGCGTCAGATTGATAAAGACACAAACTTGACAATGCTCATGGAGGACATGCTCCTTGAAATTAAAAATATGTTAGCCGAGTTTGATTATATTGATGTTTATAACGGTTATCAGATTGTCGCTGAGATTTGGAAACGTTCACTCACTCACGACACGGAATTAATCGCTGCAAGTGATTTTTATACAATTGGCCGCACTCGTGAACCTAATATGGTCACAAAAGGCAATGGAAGTAACAAACGTGAAGAACAGGACGGCTGGATCGGGGTGATTGTACCGAATGATTTAATTGCTAAGCATTTATATAGTGCGGAGCTTTTAGCGATTGAAAACAAAAAATCACATATTGCTGAGATCGAAACGGAACTTGCAGAACTTGTCGAAGCCGCCAAAGTGGAAGATAGTGATGAATATAATGCTTTATATGATGCACTTAAAAAAAATGATGATGGAGAAGCACATGATAGCTTTGAAAATAAAGCGGTCAAAGCTGAATTAATGAATGCGGTGAAAGGCACAAATGAATATGATTTGCTGAAAAAAGTTGAAACGTTAATCACTGACAAATCATTACTAAACAAAGCAATTAAGGTAGAAGAAAAAGAACTGAAAGAGAAAATTGAGGAGCGTATTTTGGTTCTTACAGATGAAGACATAGATAGTTTGGTTTACGCAAAATGGTTTGGAAATACGGTAGATTTAATTACTGATTTAGTTGCCCAACCATTAAAGGAAGAGATGAACACTTTGGAAATGTTAAATAACCGTTATTCTCAAACGTTATCAGCAATTGAACTTGAATGTGAGACATTTGAAAAAGCGTTTGAAAGTCTACTAAGTGAATTGGTGGTGGAATGATGAGCGAAAATGAAAAATTAGCGCCAAAAAGACGATTTAAAGAGTTTCAAAATACTAATTCTTGGGAACAGGAAGTACTTGGAAATGTAGCTGATATTTATGATGGCACACATCAGACACCAAAATATACAGATGGCGGAGTTATGTTTTTAAGTGTTGAAAATATTAAGAATTTGACTTCTGAAAAATTCATTTCACAAGAAGCATTTGAATGTGAATTTAAAGTTCGACCAGAACGAAATGATGTTTTGATGACTCGTATTGGGGATATTGGAACTGCAAATATAGTCCAGTCAGATGAAAATATTGCTTACTATGTTAGCCTTGCATTGTTAAAGCCAACAAAGGTAGAAACTCAATTTCTGGCAACTTCGATAGCAACTCCGTTTATTCAAGAGGGATTATGGAAAAGGACTTTGCATATTGCTTTTCCAAAAAAAATTAATAAAAACGAAATTGTAAGAGTTAAAATCAATGTTCCAAACATTGAGGAACAAAAAAAGATTGGGGAATTTTTCAGTAATCTTGACCATATTATCGCTATTCATCAGCGTAAGTTAGAGAAGACGAAAGCGTTAAAAGCTGCTTACCTTTCAGAGATGTTTCCCGCTGCGGGTGAGCATAAGCCCAAACGTAGATTTCAGGGTTTCGCTGACGATTGGGAACAGCGGAGGGTTAAAGATATTGCGCCATTGCAGAGAGGATTTGACCTGCCGAAGGATAAAATGACAGCAGGGAGCTACCCTGTTGTTATGTCAAATGGTATTAACGGATATCATTCCGAGTATAAAGTGAAAGGACCGGGGGTCGTAACTGGCAGGTCAGGTACAATTGGCAATGTGCACTATATAGATTGTAATTACTGGCCACACAACACAGCATTATGGGTAACAGACTTCAAAGGCAATCATCCACACTTTATATATTACCTGTATCAGAAATTGAATTTAAACCGATTTGGAACAGGTAGCGGAGTGCCGACATTGAACCGAAACGATATACATTCCGAAGTGATTTCTGTACCCAGCTATGAAGAACAGAAGATTATTGCAGAAATCTTTTGCAACTTCGATCAACTCATCACCCTTCATCAACGTAACCTTGAAAAGCTGCAAAATGTTAAGAAAGCATACCTAAATGAGATGTTCATAGGAGGGGAGCAATAGTCATGAGCAACAAACCAAAAGATGCCAGTGAAAAAGCCTTCCAGGAGATTTTTGTCTGTGAACTTCAAAAATACAAATGGGAGGCGCCAGATTTCTTAGATGGCAACAAGCAAAAAGTAACGATTGATACACTGATTAACCACTGGCGTTCGGAGTTAAACCGTATCAATGCCGACCAACTGGAAGGCGTATCTCTGACTGACAGTGAATTTAAGCAGGTTCTGGCAAAAGTCAATCAGATTTCCAATAGCTATGAAGCAGCCAAAGTTCTAGCAATTGAAGAATCAAAAGGGAAAATAGACGGCATTTACCGTGACGACAATCCCAAGCTAACAAGAAAGCAAATCACGCTGACTATTTTTCAAAAAGCACAGGTGCGTGGTGGAGACTCAAATTATCAGATCGCCAGAGAAGTAGTAACGCCAAACAATAACCGTTTTGATATTGTGCTACTTATAAATGGCCTGCCGCTAATCAATATCGAGCAAAAACGAACCGATAAAACGCTGGATGAGGCCTTTGGGCAGTTTATTCGCTATTATCGTGACGGTGAATATAGTAATAACTTTATGGCATTTTCACAAATGATGGTGATTGCGACGGAAATCGAAACCCGTTACTTTGCCACGCCAAAAACCTTAAATGACTTTAATCCAAGTTTTGTTTTTCACTGGTCGGATAAAAAGAATAAGCCGATTAATAACTGGCGGAATGTCATTGAGCACTTTTTGATGATACCGATGGCACATCAAATGGTCGGGGATTATCTGGTGATTGATGAGGCAAAAGAGGAAGAAAATAGACGTCACATGTTAATGCGTCCATATCAGGTGTATGCCCTGCAAGCAGTAGAGGGGGCAGCATTTGGCTGGGACAATGATAAAAAAGAACCACACGGCGGTTTTGTTTGGCATACCACAGGTTCCGGTAAAACAATCACCAGCTTTAAAACTGCTTTATTTTTATCCACTCGGGCAGGATTTGATAAGATTGTCTTTCTGGTTGACAGACGAGAGCTGGATAACCGCACCAGTGAGAATTTTAAAGCTTATGCAAAATATGAATCTGTTTCCGTGGATGATACAAAACACACCTATCAGCTTAAGAAACAGTTGAAATCAGCAAAAAACGGTATAGTCGTTACAACAACCTTTAAACTGAACAATTTGGTGGAGGATTTAGAAAGCAATGGTGACACTGGTTTAGCTGATAAAAAAATGGTTTTTATCATTGATGAAGCTCACCGTACGACAATGGGGCAGATGATGGGAAGAATTAAAAACCATTTCAAAAAGAATGGGTTGTTTTATGGATTTACAGGTACCCCTCTGTTTGATGAAAACAAAGTCAGGGGCAAAGTTAATGAAAAAAGTGAAGTTATTAATACGACTGAAAAACTATTTGGTCCGCTTTTACATCAATATACAATAGATGAAGCGATTTCAGACGGAAACGTGTTAGGTTTTCATGTGGACTATATCAACACTGGTGAGTTTAAAAGCTACGATGATTTGAGAGATCAGTTAGTCGATGAAATATTGGAAGAAAAACCAGACCAAGCAAAGAAAGACGTGGAGCGATTGGTTCAAGGATGGTCAGAGGCGGAAGTGGAGAAACAAGCGAGCGCTCGAAAATTGCTGATATATCAAGATGAAACGCATATTCCAAGAGTTGTGGAGGAAATTTTGGATAATTGGGAATCACAGTCACAGGGGTGTGAGTTTAATGCGATTTTAACGGTTGCTTATAAAAATCGTGTGCTTGCTTATTACGATGAGTTTAAAAAGCAAATGGCTAAAAAAGATCAAAAATTAAATATTGCAATGACATTTAGCTTTGGAAATGAAAACGATCCTGATAATATTCCAGTTGAAATCATAAAAGGAATGTTTGACGACTATGCAACCTTTACTGGCATCAAATTTGTCGTCGGCGATAAAAAGCACGGAGAAGATGCTTATTTTGAAGATGTAGTGGAGCGCGCAACCCGTGGTGGAAGTAATCGCAATCCGAAAAATATTGATTTGGTGATCGTAGCTGACCAACTTTTGACTGGTTATGATTCCAAACGTTTAAACACATTATACGTCGACCGTACGCTTGAATTACAAGGATTGATACAGGCTTATTCACGGACTAATCGTATTTTTGGAAGTTCTAAAGAGTTTGGGACAATCATTAATTTCCAATATCCAAGAATCACAGAGGAAATGGTAAATACAGCGTTGAAACTATATGGTAGTGGTGGGAAAAGCAGCCGAGCGATTGTTGACACTTATATTACCGCAGTGGATAAGCTTAATATTAAAATCTCTGAAATGGCAGTAACTCTTCCTGCCCCAACTAAATGGACAGAAATAAAAGATGATGAAGAGAAGAAAGAAGCCTTTACCTTAGCTTTTAAAGATGCAGCAGAACAGTTAAATCTTGTAGAACAGTATTATGAATTTAAATGGGATGACATTTCTTTTGGAATGGATGAGCATACCTGGATGCAATACGCAGGAGCATATAAGAATTTGATTCATAAGCCGGGTACTCCACAGCCACCTATGAATATCAGAACCCTCGTTGGCAAAACCAAACTGGCAGGAACACAAGTAATTGATGCCGCACATATTCTGGGTTTGATCGGCTCTAAAGTTGATAGTGTAGATGGGATTCAAACAGTAAATGATGAAACATTGCGGATTATTCATGAGCAAATACAAGAACTCAGTAATATGGGGGAATATGAACAGGCAATGCTCTTAAAAGAGTTTGTAGATACTGAACTGGTTCCTGGGAATTTATCAAGTGGTTTGAATTTTGATGAATCTTTTGAGGAATGGAAAAATCGCAGACTGGATCGGTGTATTTATACATTTGCCAAAGAGTGGGGATTAGATGCACGGCTGCTCAGAGAATCTGTAGCTTCATACTCTTGCTCACAGCCAACCGTTGTTCCATATATCGATGAATTAACCAGAGGCATTGTTTTTGAACATGCGACAAACCAAACTGCCGGAAATAGATTAAGACATATTATGGCGTTAACTAAGGGATTGTCTGCATGGATGGCAGAAACTAAGCAAAAGTATGATTGATAAATATGATGATTTTATCAGTATGTGGCAAGGTGCAGAGTTTATCTCTTGCACCTTGATTTTTTAAAAAGTGGTGAAGGATTTTTGATTTACAATGGGCGGGAAATCTGTGGAATAAAAGTTAACAGAGTATTAATTTTCCAATTCTGTTTGTATTTTCCCCCATTGTATGATACGATACAACAAGTGTGCATAAAAATGCACACTTACCTTCCGAATATGGAATTGACAGTTCGAGACCATCCTGTCAGAAAACAAAACTAGGGACAACATTTTGCAGTTATGAACTTGTAAATTAACGTTGTTGTGTATTATTTGGAGGTGAACGAATATGAATACAGAAAACGTCAATGACTCATGACTAAAGTCACGAGCTTGTAAAAGCTCGACATTGATTAGCCTAAGTCTTAACTGACTACGTTGTTTGGGTGATGACACCATAGGGTACTTCTCAAGCCCTGTGCAACTGTCGTTTGTGGTTAAAAGTCCTGTTGAGTAGGGACGGTGCTGCAAACATGACAAATTCTTACAACATTGGCGATGAGGAACTAACTCTGAAAGGAGATTTATACGTTGAAAGTATATGTACTTAGTAAAACAGAAAAACCGTTGATGCCAACAACACCGGCAAGGGCAAGAAAAATGCTCCGCGACGGTAAAGCAACCGTGGTACAAAGAACACCATTTACAATCAGACTAACCGTACAGACAAAAGAATATACCCAACCGGTAACGCTTGGTATTGATGCCGGAAGTAAAACGATCGGTGTATCTGCCGGTACAGAAAAAGAAGAATTATATTCATCAGAAATAACGTTAC
>Ga0153928_1000320_pt1 | contig 24780 bp, 19 predicted proteins | sample TSNJ012MetaG_FD_106656 | JGI IMG/M metagenome (GOLD analysis project Ga0153928, IMG submission 106656) | Attine ant fungus gardens microbial communities from New Jersey, USA - TSNJ012 MetaG | ecosystem: Host-associated > Fungi > Mycelium > Unclassified | place: USA: New Jersey, Wharton State... | reverse complement strand
GGCGCGCGCAGTCGATGAGGGCGCAGCAACATCGGCACATCAGCGTCATTGGAAAGCAAAGCCTTGATCGCCTCTAATTGATCATCGCCGTGCCGGCAACAGATCTGCCAATCGTCCAGCTTGGAGGCAGCAAGATGGGAGCAATTGCCTATGGGCTCGAGTATACTGGCTGAGGTCGAGGGTTTTTTCCCTACGCAGCAAGAAGTCGAGACTTCGATCGAGGCGCAGTTTGGGTTTGGCCGGGAGGTCTTGCGGCTGCGTGAAGCAATCGCTCGGTGGGTTGAGAAGGCCGACGAAGAAATGCGAGATGCGCTGCGATGGCAATTTTTGTCGACGTCTAAATATTTTCGTCCGCTGACCGTTTTCTCTTGTCACCGCGCGATGCACGACGATGAAATCGCCACATCGGTGATCAGCTCTGCGGTTCTCATCGAGCTTTTTCACAATATGTCGCTTGTGATTGACGATATCCTTGACGATTCCAAGCTCCGGCGAGGACGGCCGACGCTGCACAGCAAGTTCGGCCAACTCTCGGCGCTGATGACGTCCGGTTATATTGTCGCCGACGGATATCTAATGGCGCGAGATGATATTCAGGCCATTCGGTTGTTTTCGGAATTGATGAAAAGACTGGGTGTGGCCGAGTGTCTGCAGTGGCGGCTGCGCCGGCAGCCGCTCGGGCTGGAGGATTGGCGCAAAATCGCCGGCGAGGATACCGGGTCAATGTTCGAAGTCGCTGCTTGCCTTGGAGATCGAAGCGAACGGTTGCGTAAATTCGGCGGTCTTCTAGGTTTGCTCTATCACGGTTGCGACGACGTCGCCGATGTTCGGGGAACGACAGGCCTCGGCGGTGGCGGTTACGACGATCTGCGGGATGGAATTCTCACGTTGCCGGCGGCTTTGGCCATTCGCGATCCGGCCATTGCGCGCGATTTTTGCAATCCTAACGACCGCGATCTGGAAATCCTGGCGGGCGCTTTCCACAGGCAAATTCCCGAGGCGGAAGCTTATTTGGACGGCATTGCCGACGAAGCCAAGGCCGAGGCGCGGCTTTTTGCTCGCAATCCCGACCCGCTTGTCAGGCTGGTAGACCATACGCGGCGATTGTCGACGGGATGATCTAGTTTTTCAGTCGCAAATGACGCCCACGGCATGTTGACGGTGGCGAGCGCTTGATCGATCGTCGCCGGTCAGTCGGATCGGGAGTTCAAGCGACCATGCCATCCTCCGACGTCCTCGTTATCGGCAAGGGCAACGCCGCCTTGTGCGCGGCGCTCGCCGCGCGCGACGCCGGCGCAAGCGTCGTCATGCTGGAGGCCGCTTCCGAGGAGGAAGCCGGCGGCAACAGCGCGTTCGCGGGCGGGGTCATGCGCTTTGCCTTCGACGGCGTCGCGGACCTTCAGCGCGTCACCGAACTCACGCCCGAGGAAATCGCCACCAGCGATTTCGGCACCAACACGAAAGAAGAATATTTCGACGATCTCTACCGGCTGACCAGCTACCGCACCGATCCCGACCTCTCGGAACTGCTGGTGATGCGCTCGCTCGACGCGATGGTGTGGCTGCGCTCGAAGGGCGTGCGCTTCGTGCCTAACTTCGGGCGTCAGTCGGCAACCGTGAACGGCAAGCGCCGGTTCTTCGGCCGCCTGCCGATCGAGGTGTCGGGCGGCGGCGCCGGCCTGGTGCGCGCGCTCGACCAGGCGGCCGCCAAGGCCGGCATCGCCGTGAGCTACGACACCCGCGCGGTCGAATTGATCTACGACGGCGAGCGCGTCGCCGGCGTGCGCGCGCAGCGCAACGGCAAGCGCGCCGAATTTGCCGCGCGCGCCGTGGTGCTCGCCTGCGGCGGCTTCGAGGCCAATCCGGAATGGCGCGCGCGCTATCTCGGCCCCGGCTGGGAACTCTGCAAGGTGCGCGGCACCCGCTTCAACATGGGCGATGGCCTGCGCATGGCGCTCGCGGTCGGCGCCCAGCCCTGCGGCAACTGGTCGGGCTGCCACGCCACCGGCTGGGACCTCAACGCGCCCGAGTTCGGCGACAAGAGCATCGGCGACCAGTTTCAGAAGCACAGCTACATTTTCGGCCTGCTGATCAATGCGCACGGCAGACGTTTCGTCGACGAAGGCTTGGACTTTCATTCCTTCACCTACGCCAGATACGGGGGCGAGGTGCTCAAGCAGCCCGGCCAGTTCGCCTGGCAGGTGTTCGATGCCAAGGCGAAGCCGCTGCTGCGCCCGGAATACCGCATGAAGCGGATGACGAAAGTCACGGCCGCCACGCTGGAAGATTTGGCGAAGCAGCTCGAGGGTGTCGACCCGCAGGCCTTCCTCGCGACCGTGCGTGCCTTCAATGCCGCCGTGATGACCGAGGTGCCGTTCGACCACACGGTCAAGGACGGGCGCGGCACCCGCGGCCTCGATCCGCCCAAGAGCAACTGGGCCCGCGCGCTCGACGAGCCGCCGTTCGAAGCCTACGCCACCACCTGCGGCATCACGTTTACCTTCGGCGGCCTGCGCATCGATCCGGCAAGCGGCCAGGTGCTGGATCTCATCCGCAATCCGATCCCCGGCCTCTATGCCGCTGGCGAAATGGTCGGCGGCCTGTTCTACTTCAACTATCCGAGCGGCACCGGGCTCGTGTCCGGCGCCGTGTTCGGCCGGCTCGCCGGTTCCACTGCAGGGGCGGCCGCGAAGGAGGACCACTGATGCAGCTTGCCCAGGAACTCGCGCGCCGCTCGGCCGCGCTGCGCTTCGAGGATCTGCCCGCCGACGCGGTGCATTGGGCCAAAATCGGCGTCCTCGACACGGTCGGCGTGACGCTCGCCGGCCGTGGCGAGCCGTGCGCGCAGATCGTGCGCCGCCTCGCGGGTAGCGGCGGCCCGAGCCTCGTGTTCGGCACCGCCGAGCGCACCGGCGCGCTCGACGCGGCGCTCGCCAACGGCGTTGCCGCCCACGCGCTCGACTTCGACGATATGAACAACACGCTCGGCGGCCACCCGTCGGCGCCGCTGCTGCCGGCACTGTTCGCGCTTGCCGACGAACGCCCGGCGTCCGGCCGCGCCTTCATCGCCGCCTTCGTTGCCGGCTTCGAAACCGAGTGCAAGCTCGGGCGCGGCGTCCACTTCCACCACTACACCAAGGGCTGGCACCCGACCGCGACCTTGGGTGTGTTCGGCGCCGCGGCCGCCGCCTGCAATCTCATGCGCCTCGATGCGGAACGCACCGCGGTCGCGCTCGCCATTGCGGCCTCGCTCGCCTCCGGGATCAAGGCGAACTTCGGCACCATGACCAAGCCGCTGCACGTCGGCCATTGCGCCCGCAACGGCCTGTTCGCGGCCCTGCTCGCGGCCGATGGCTTCACCGCCAACCCCGGCGTCTTCGAGCACAACCAGGGCTTCCTCGACGTGTTCAACGGTCCGGGGACCTATGATGTCGCGCGCATGCTGGCGCATTGGGGCGATCCTTTCGACATCGTCGCGCCCGGCATCGCCGTCAAACAATATCCCTGCTGCGGCAGCACCCATCCGGCCCTCGACGTGATGCTCGACCTGGTGCGCCGCCACGACGTCAAGCCGACCGACGTTGCGCGCATCGACTCGTGGACGCACGCGCGCCGCTTGGAGCACACCAACCGGCCCGATCCGCAGAGCGGGCTCGCGGCGAAGTTCAGCGTGCAATATTGCCTCGCGCGCGCGCTCACCGATCGCGCGATCCGCATCGAGCATTTCGAGGCCGACGCCTGGCGCGATCCGGCCGTGCGCGCGGTGCTGCCGCGCGTGCATGCCGCTGCCTACACCACGGCGCAGTTCCCGGCCGACAATCACTATGGCGCCGAGGTCAAGCTCACGCTCACCGACGGCAGCGTCGTGTCCGGCAAGATCGACGAAGCGGCCGGCCGCACCAGCGGCAATCCGCTGTCGACCGAACGACTGCGCGAGAAGTTCGACAACTGCGTCGCTCGCGCCTTGCCGCGCTCGCGCGCCGGCGCGCTCGCAGACATGATCGAGCGGCTCGACGGGCTTGCCGATATGCGCTCGTTTACGGCGCTGCTCGACTTGACGCCGGTGCAGCAACGCGCGAGCGCGTGAGGCTTGCCCCCTCCCTAAACCTCCTCCGCAAGCGGGGAGGGAACAGGCCGTGCCGATTGCACGCCAGTACCTTGTTTGCTCGCCAGCTACGCCGACCGAGGGGTTGCGACGGGCCGTGCCACACGCGGCTCCCTCCCCCGCTTGCGGGAGAGGGATGGGGAGGGGGCGATCAAATCGCGGCTTCGCTCGCCGGGTCGAAGAAGTGCAGCCGCGCCGGATTGACCGCGAGGCGCAGGCGGTCGCGCACCTTGGCGCGCACGGTGGGCTCGACCGCCGCCACCATGGTGGTCGAACCGACCGCCATGTCGAGCAGGATCTCCGGGCCTAGCTGCTCGACCACCTCGACTTCGGCGTCGATATTGAGATCCGGCGGATCGGCGGCGTTCGCGATCCGCAGGTCCTCCGGCCGCACGCCGAGCACGCATTCCTTTCCGGCGTAGCGGTTAAGCCGTGCCGCGATCTCGGCCGGCACCTTGATGCGCATGCCCTCGTTGGCGGCCCACAGCGCGCCGTTCGCCTCGCTCACGTTGACGCTTGCGAAGTTCATGGCGGGCGAGCCGATGAAGCCGGCGACGAACCGGTTGGCGGGCGTGTTGTAGAGCTCGAGCGGCTCGCCCACCTGCTGGACGAAGCCGTCCTTCATCACGACCACGCGGTCGCCAAGCGTCATCGCCTCGACCTGGTCGTGGGTGACGTAGATCGCGGTGGTGCCGAGCCGGTCGTGCAGCTTCTTGATCTCGACGCGCATCTGCACGCGCAGCTTGGCGTCGAGGTTGGACAGGGGCTCGTCGAACAGGAACACCTGCGGATGGCGCACGATCGCTCGCCCCAGCGCCACGCGCTGGCGCTGGCCGCCGGAGAGCTGGCGCGGCTTGCGCTTGAGCAGCGCCTCGATCCCGAGAATGCCGGCCGCCTCCTGCACGCGCTTGGCGATTTCGGCGCGGTCGAACTTGCGCATCTTCAGCCCGAACGCCATGTTGTCGTAGACGCTCATGTGCGGGTAGAGCGCGTAATTCTGAAACACCATCGCGATGTCGCGGTCCATGGGCGCGAGATCGTTGACGAGCCTGTCGCCGATCAGGATGTCGCCCGAGGTGACCGACTCGAGCCCGGCGACCATGCGCAAGGTCGTGGTCTTGCCGCACCCGGACGGCCCGACAAGCACCACGAATTCCTGGTCGTGGATTTCCAGGTTCACGTCGTTGACCGCGTGAACCTCGTCGAATTTTTTGTTGAGATGCCGAATGTGGACCGGCGCCATACGCTTTGCTCCCCCCGCGTACGCGTATTGATGATCAGCCTTTGACGGAGCCGGTGAGCCCCGCGACGTAATGCTCGACGAAAAACGAGTAGACGAACGCGACCGGGATCGAGCCGAGCAGCGCGCCCGCCATGAGCTGGCCCCAATAGAACACGTCGCCGCGGATCAGTTCGGAGGTGACGCCGACCGGCACGGTCTTCTGGTCGGGCGAGGAGAGGAACACCAGCGCGTAGATGAACTCGTTCCACGACAAGGTGAAGGCGAAAATGCCGGCCGACAGGATGCCGGGCACCGCGATCGGAAAGATGATGTAGATCATCGCCTTCCAGCGCGAGGCGCCGTCGATGCGCGCGCATTCCTCAAGCTCGCGCGGGATCGCCTTGAAATATCCCATCAGCAGCCAGGTGCAGAACGGGATCAGGAAGGTCGGATAGGTGAGGATCAGGGCCCACGGCGTGTCGCCGAGCCTGAAGTTGCGGATGATGTCGGCGAGCGGAATGAACAGCAGCGTCTGCGGCACCAGGTAGGTGATGAAGATGCCGGTGCCGAGCGTGCCGGCGAAGCGGAACCTCAGGCGCGAGAGCGCGTAGCCGGCGAGCAGCCCGCAAAAGAGCGAAATGATCGTCGACACGATGGCAATGAACATCGTGTTCCACATCCAGGTGGAAAACAGCGTGTCCTCGAGCAGACCGCGCACGTGCTCCAGGGTCGGATGCGCGGTCCAGAACGGCGCGTAGTTGGGCGCCATCCACGGGCGATAGAGCTCGCTGTCCGGCCGCACCGTGGTGACCGCCATCCAGTAGAACGGGAACAGCAGGGCAACGACGAACGCGGTCAGGGGAATGTAGAAGAACACCCACCGCTTCCACTTGGCGCCTTCGATCATTAGTGGGTCTCTACCCGGCGGATGTACAGGAGCTGGATGATCACGACGATGAGCAGAAACGGGAACATGGCAAGCGAGATGGCCGCCCCCTCGCTCAGTAGCCCGGTGCCGACCCCGATCTGGTAGGCGTAGGTGGCGAACAATTGCGTCGCGTTGGCCGGGCCGCCGCCGGTGAGCACATAAACCAGCTGGAAGTCGGCGAAGGTCTGGATCACCGAGAACAGCACAACCACCATCGTGACCGGCAGGAGCAGCGGCCAGGTCACGTGCCAGAAGCGCTGCCACGGCCGCGCGCCGTCGATCGCCGCCGCTTCCTGCAGCTCCGGATTGATGGTCTGCAGGCCGGCGAGCAGGCTGATGGCGTAGAACGGCACGCCGCGCCACACGTTGACGATGATGACAGAGATCATCGCCAGGTCGGGATCGCCCAGCCAGTTGATGCGTCCGTGGATGAGGTCGAGCCGGTAGAGCGTCCAGTTGATCACACTGAAGGTCGGGTCGAACATCCACTTCCAGGCGAAGGTCGAGAGCACCGTCGGGATGATGAACGGCAGCAAGATAAATGCGCGGGTGAACGCCTTGCCCTTGAAGTGGCGGTTCAAGAGCATCGCCAGCCACAGGCCGAGCGCCAGTTTGAATATGGTCGTAACGATCGTGTAGACGAACGTGTTCTGCACCGCGGTGCGGAAGATGCTGTCGTTCCACAGCCGGTCGAAGTTCTCCAGCCCGACGAAGTGCCCCGGCACGCCGACCTTGGCGTCGGTCACCGCCAGCAGCACACCCTTCACGAACGGATAGGCGATGAACAGGCCGAGCAGGATCACCGTCGGCAGCAACAGGGCGACCGCGAGCCAGCGTTCGTCCTCGAGCAGGCGGGTGAGGGGCCCGCGGCTGGGCGCGCCCGCGTAGGCTCTCGGAGCGACGGCATAGCTCACGGCCATGGTGGCTGCCTCACAGAGCCCGTCATTGCGAGGAGCCCGGAGGGCGACGAAGCAATCCAGGAGCCGCGCACGTGGCCTGGATTGCTTCGCTTCGCTCGCAATGACGATTGCGTGATATGTGGAACCTGCATCATCTCGTCAGGCGTGCACCTTCTTGACTTCCGAATCCGCCCACTTCACCGCGTCTTCCACCGCCATGCCCTGAATCGCTTTGGCGTACATGTCGACGATGATGTATTTGCTCAAGACCTCGGCGGCCTTGCGGTCGGCCGGGCCGGCGTAGCCCGGGAAGCGGCCAGCTGCCGCCGCGGCGCGGAACGGGAGCATAACCGGATCCGTCTGCCACAGCGGGTCGTTCTCCCAAACTTTGGTGGCGCCGACCGAGTAGCCCTGCTGCGAGTCGAACCAAGCCTGGTACACCTGCTTCGAGCTGATCCAGCGCAGGAAGTCCTTGGCCGCCTTTTGATTCTTGGAATAGCCCATCAGCATGTTGGACATCGGCAGGTGGTAGCCGAACTGGCCGGTCGGGCCCTTGGGCAGCGGCGCATGCGCGATGTCTTGGAACATCGGCGAACCCTTATCGGTCAGGTACGTCTCGGGTTTCTGTTTGGCGAGCAGATAGATCGAAGCGCCGTTGAGCGTGGCGCTGATGGTGCCCGACAGGAACGCGCGGTTGTTGCTCGAGTCGTCCCAGGCGAGCCCGCCTTCGTCGTACGCGTCTTTCCAGAAGCCGGTCATGAACTTCACGGCATCGACCGTCGCCTTGTTGCCGAGCACCACGGTCTTGCCGTCGGTGTCCACCTCTTTGCCGCCCCACGACCAGGTGTAGGGATAAGCGTACGTCGGCGGATCGCCGAAGCTGTGACTGACCGCCTGACCGAGGGGATGGCCTGCCGCCTTGAGCTTCTTTCCAGCCGTCTGGTACTCCTCCCAGGTCTGCGGGAATTTGCCGTCCGCATAGCCGACCTCGGCGAGCCAGGACTTGCGATAGGCGATCAGCGCCCCGAGCACGCACCAAGGAAGCGCGATCCATTTCTTGCCGCTGTTGGCGACCTCCTTGGATTCCTCATAATAGCCGCCCTGCGCCTTGCCGATTTCATCGGCGAGATCGCTTACGTCGACGATGCTCTCGGCGTAGAGCTGCGGCCAGTTGTTGAGCCCGCAGATGACGTCCGGCCCGCTTCCCGACTGGATTGCCGAGGTGGTGCGCGCTTGGATGTCGTTGCCATTGATCATCTCGATGGTGAGTGTGATCCCGAGCGCCTTCTGGCATTCGGGGATGATCTGCTTGCGCAGCACCTCGTCCGAGGCCGGCACGAAATCGTTCCAGCGCAGCCAATGGAGCGTGGTGCCTTGGGCGTACGCGGGCGCACGGCCGGTGGCGAGAATCGCCGCCATGCCGCCGGTGCCTTTGAGAATTGTGCGTCGACTGATGCGAGCCATAATCTCCTCCCTGGAGCCGTTTTGACGATGTTTTTCTTCTCGGAGTCTATAGAGGCAAGGCCGAAGGCGCACAAGCGCGCCGAACGGCCGCACACGGGATCGTAGGGTGGGCAAAGCGGGCCAAAGGCCCGCGTGCCCACGCGTTTCCGTGTCATCAAGGTTGTGTCTGGTCCAGCGCGCCTGTCTCGCTTCAGTGCGCCAGCGGATCGGGCCGAACCTGGATGTGCAGGGCGAGCGGCCGCGCCCCCTTGCCGAGCTCGTTGAGCCAGGGCGTGCGGTCGCCGCTCGCGCTCCACAGGCCGCGCCCCTTCCAGCCGGCGGCGGGATCGTCGATGCGCGCATCGAGCCCCTTGGCATAGAAGCCCATGGGGTAGGGCACGCGCAGCATGATCATCTGGCCGTCCTTGAATGCGACGAACCCGTCCTGCAGGTTGGCGGTCGAGATCGGAACGTTCTCGCCCAGGCCGACCGCGTTGTGCTGGTCGACCCAGGTGTAATAGCTCGCCTCGGCGCTGGTGTTCTCGAAGCCGTCGAAGCCCGGCCCGGGATATTTGTGGAACGCGAATCCTTCCGGGCAGTGGTTGCCGGTCGCGCTCGGGCCGTTGAGCGGGCCTTTGCACTTGCGGCGGTCGAAGCTGATGAGCGAGCCGTTCGAGCCCGAGCCCCACACGACGCCGTTGCCGTCGATGTCGCCGCCGCGCACGCCGATCCCTTCCTTCGGGATGGCGTAGAACTCGCTCAGCTTGGTTTTCGGATCGAAGCGCAGGAAGCCCGGCGTTCCGGCGAAGGTGTTGAGCGTATACCAGACCGAACCGTCGGTCGGATGCGGCATCACGGCGTAAGGACCGGAGCCGGCGATGCGCATGTCCTTGCCCGCCTCGGTCGGCTTGCCCGGTTCGGTGTATTCGTCGACTTTGCCGTTGCCGTTGAGGTCGAGCACAAACGGCGCCCAGCCCTGCGCCTTGGCGGCGTCGCCGGTCTCCTCCCACACCGTGGTGTCGATCCAGGCGGCCACCGGGCCGCTGCCGCTGACCCACAGCGTGTTGTCGGCGTCAAAGCCGAACTGCAGGTGATGGGTGCCGAAGCAAGTGTCGATGAAGCTGTATTTCATCGTCTTGGGATCGAGCATCGCGATCTGGCGCGCCGAGCGCTCGAGCGGGAACGCCTTGGCCGAGGGGTGGTCCGATCCCTTCTTGCAGAACGCCGGATTGTCCTGCCCGCGCACCGTCGCCGCGAGCCATAGCCGGCCCTTCTCGTCGAACATCGAATTGTGATTGTTCGCCCGGGTGTCCCACAGGGGAGTGTCGCCCCAGTACGCCGAGGGCTGCAGCGGCTTGACCGCGCCGGCGTGCCCGGGGCCGAGCGAGAGCGGCATGCTGGGATCCGCGACCGGCATTTTGAAGAAGGTCACCGTGTTGGTCTTCGGGTCGAGGATCGGCATGTTGTCGGTCGAATATTCCGGCGAGCCGTACAGCGGCCCATTGGCGTTGACCGTGGGCTTGCGCTTGTCCGACGAAATCAGGTCGTGCAGATATTTGTCCGGGGTCGACCATTCCCACGCCGTGACCACGATGTTGCGCTCCAGGCCTTGCGGGCGCGGCGGCTTGTTTTTGGGCAGTTCACCTTTGGCGACCCGGTCGGTCCAGTCGCCGAAATATTTGTACGGCACGCCGCCGAGTTCGCCCGCAAGCCGGTTCGTCATCATCTCGCCCGCCTGCCCCGAGGCGGTGCGCCGCATCCAGGCTTCGGCACCCGAGTCGAAATGCCCGAACTGCGCCGGCACCGTGCGGGTCGCTTCCTGCCCGAGCTGGTGGCAGCCAATGCAGTCGACGTTGTTCATGCGCATGCGCCAGGTGTCGAGCGTGATGTTCTTCGGAATGTCGCTCGAACCGCCGAAATCGCTCGCCGGCGGCAGCTTCATCATCGTGTACCAGTAGATCCCCGGGTAATAATGCGCGGCCGCCCGCTCGTCCGGCGCCGCCACCGCGGTGTGATTGACGATCTGGCCGGGCTTCGCCCGCAGCCTGGGCGAATCAACGAGCCCGTAACCGCGCACCCACACCTGATAATTGGCGGTGGGAAGATCGGGGATCACGTAGCGGCCCTGATCGTCGGTGACGACGCTCTTGATGTAGCGGGTCGGCAGGTCGGCGGTTTCGGCGATCACCCAAACACCGGCTTCCGGCCCGCGCGGTCCCGTGACCACGCCGCCGATGTCGTCCTGGTCGATGGCGACGGCGGCTGCCTGTTGCGCGCGCAGCGGGGTCGGAACGCCGGTTGCAAATGCCGCAATCCCGATCGCGGCGACGGTCGAATACAGGATGTTTCGAAGGCTCATCTTTCGTGCCCTCACGGATCGAAGGTGTCGGTGATATGGCGGGTTGAGCAGCCGCAATGATAGCGGCTTTCCGTCCGGTCGTAAGGGCTTATCTGCCTTCGGCTTATCGAAACACCGGCCGCAGCAAGAGCACCAGCGGCAGAATGAGCAGCACGACCGCGGCGACCAGCAGCATCGCGCCGGTGAGATTGAGGGCGTCGCCTGCCATCCCGTAGAGCGGCGGCGCGATCGCGCCGGCGCCGATCGTCATCGTATAAAATAGCCCGAACGCGCGCGCCTCGCGCCCGTTCGCCGCTACGTCCGGGACGCTGCCGTAGAGAACCGACGACGTTCCGTTGAGCGCGACCCCCACCGCGGGCATCAACGCAAGGCAGGGCCAGACCGGCAGGATCAGCAGCAGCACGATGCCGACTGCAGTGCCGAGTTCGGTGAGCACCACCGTGCGCAGCACGCCGAGCCGGGTGGCGAGCGCCCCGCAGGCGAACTTGCCGGCCGCCCCGCCGGCGAAGATCAGGCTCAACGCGGCGCCCACCTCGCCCGTGCTCGCGCCTTTGCGCGCGAGCACGAAGGGCAGGAACGTCAGCAGGCCGGTGCGGGTGGCGCTGTCGAGAGCGCCGACGGCGGCGAGCGCGGCGAAAGCCTGGCGCCTGGCGCGCTCGGGGAGGTGCGATCGGCGCGCGGGGGTATCGGGCGCTTCGCTCGAGCGGCCGCGGGTTTGCGCCGAGAGTGCCACGAAGAGGACCGCCGCCACGACGAGGCCGAGCGCGCCGACCGCTTGTGTGCCGACTTGCCAGCCGAAGTTCGCGATCAGGATGGCAAGCACGCCCGGAACCGCGACCTTGCCGAGGTCGCCGGCGAAATTATAGGTGCCGAGGACCGTCCTCAGTCGCGGCCCGTCGTAGCTCTTGGCGACGAGCGCCGATGCGAGCGGGTGCTGGACGCTTGCCCCCAATCCGCCGAGGACGAGCAGAAGTCCGAGAACGAGCGGCGTCGTCGCCGCGTGAAACGCCAGCACCGCGCCGGCGGTGAGGATCGTACCGGCCACGAGCACCAGCCGCTCGCCCCGGCGCTCGCCCAGCCGGCCGGCCGGCACCTGCGCTGCCGCCATGCTTCCCGAATAAAGCGTCTTGAGGATTCCGACCTGGGCGAAGCTCAGCGACAATTCACGCTGCCAGAACGGAAGCAGCAGATAGAGCATGTCCGTGTAGCCGTCGTGGAGCACATGGGCGAGGCACGCGGTAGCGAGCGCGCGCCACCGCCGCGCAGCGCCGCGGGTCCTGCCGGCGATCGCATTGGCGAAGCTCACGGGGGCTACTCCCTTATTCCGGGGTGCCGGATCGGCGTCATCGGACCGACACGCAATCTGGGCCCTTTTTTACCGGCTGCAACCCGCATTATGCTCGCATGCCTTGTAAGGAAATCTCACTCGATGCATCGGCGCCTGCCGCCCCTGAATTCGCTCAAAGCCTTCGAAGCGGCGGCGCGTCTCGGCAGCTTCAATCGGGCCGCCGCCGAGCTTCAGGTGACCCACGGTGCCATCAGCCGGCATGTCCAGGTGCTGGAGGACTGGCTCGGCACATCCCTGTTCCGGCGCTTGAACCGGCGGGTGGTCCTGACGGATTCCGGGCGCGGCTATCTTGCCGAAGTGGGTGCCGCGCTCGATCGCATCGCGCTTGCCACCTCCCATCACGCGGGGCGCGCCCGCGCCGGCGTGTTGCGCGTGAGCGCCACCGCAACGCTCGCGCTGCGCTGGCTCATTCCCCGGCTCTCCTCGTTCCAGCTCGAAAATCCCGCGATCGAGGTGCGGCTCACGACCTCGAACGACCCGCTCGACGCTTTGCGCGACAGTTTCGACGTCGTGATCCGCCGCGGCGCGACCGATGCCGCCGGTTACGTCGCGATCTGGTCGTTGCCCGAGTATCGCATCCCGGTGTGCAGCCCGAAGCTGCTGCGGCGCATCCCGCTGCGGAGGTTGACGGACCTTCGCCGGCACACGCTGCTGCATGCCGCCTCCCGGCCGAACGTGTGGCCCGATTGGCTCAAGGCCGCCGGCGTGCCGGATTTGCCGGTACGGCAGTCGCTGGTCCTGGAGCATCATTATCAGACACTGCAAGGCGCGCTCGACGGTCTCGGCGTGGCGATCGGATCGTCCGCGCTGATCGCCGACGATCTCGCGGCGGCGCGGCTCGTGATGCCTTTTGTCGATCCCAAGCTGCCGGGCGAGGGGTATTGCGCCTATATGCCGAGCGCGCGCGCGAACGATCCTGCCGTCGTCAGGTTTCGCGAATGGCTGGCGCGGGTCGCGGTTGGAGGGTCAGGGCTGGCCGGCGAATCGTCATATGCGCGGCGCGGTCCGTGCTGAGCCCGACTGCACCGCCGAGGTGATGCGCGCCAATGGTCTTTCCTCCCGCTGATGGCTCGTGCCGATTTTTTCTTGAGGACACAGACGCGAGATGCGAACCTGACAAGTAGCCCGCATCGAGCGAAGCGAAATGCGGGATCCCGCCCCGGATTTCGCTGCGCTCCATCCGGGCTACGGCTACAAACAAATCGGAGACCAGCATGACCCGACGCAGTGTCCTGCGCCTGACCACCGCTGTCGCCGGGCTGGCTCTGTCGCGGCGCGCAGTGGCGCAGGGCGCAGGGCCGAGCCCGGCGATGGCCGCGCTTTCCGCCTACATGAGCGAAGCCGGAACGCGCGCGCTCCCGGCCGACGTCGCCGAGGAGGCGAAGCACCACCTCCTCGACACGCTCGCCGCCATGGTGTCCGGCTCGCAATTGCCGCCGGGCCGCGCCGCCGAGCGCCACATCGCCGCGCATGGCGGCAAGGGCGGCGCCACGGTCGTCGGCACCGCGCGCACCGCCGCGCCGCTCGATGCCGCGCTTGCCAACGGCGTCATGGCGCATGCCGACGAGACCGACGACTCCCACGGACCCTCGCGCGCGCATCCCGGCTGCGCAATCGTGCCGGCGGCGCTCGCGGCGGCCGAGGAGCTGGGGGCGGACGGCGCGCGGCTGTTGCGCGCGGTGACGCTCGGCTACGACGTCGGGCCGCGCGTGCTCCTCGCCATGGGCGGCGCCGAGTTCAGCTACACCAGCAGCCTTTCGACCCACAGCATCGGCGGCACCTTCGGCGCCGCGGCCGCCGCCGCGTGCATCGCCGGGTTCGACGCGCAGCAGATGCGCTGGGCGCTCGATTACACCGCGCAGCAGTCGTCCGGCTTCATCGCCTGGCGCCGCGACACCGACCACATCGAAAAGGCGTTCGTGTTCGGCGGCATGCCGGCGCGCAACGGCGTCACCTCGGCGCTGCTGGTCAAATCCGGCTGGAACGGCGTCGACGACATCTTCTCCGGGCCCGACAATTTCTTCCAAGCCTATGCGCCCAAGGCAAAGCCCGAGCTGATCGCCGAGAAGCTCGGTGAGCGTTACGAGATCGCGCGGACCGACATCAAGAAATGGACCGTGGGCTCGCCTATCCAGGGGCCGCTCGACGCTATCGAGGCGATCCGCACCCGAAAGCCGTTCGAGGCCGATCAAGTTAGGAGCCTGACCGTGCGGCTTGCGCCCTCGGTCGGCAAGGTGGTCGACAACCGCGACATCCCCGATATTTGTTTGCAGCACATGATGGCGGTGATGCTCATCGACAAGACCGTCTCGTTCCACGCGGCGCACGACAAGCCGCGCATGCACGACCCGGCGGCGTTGCGCGAGCGCGCCAAAGTGAGCCTGGTGCCGGACGAGGAACTCGCGAAGCTGCTGCCGGTGCGGGTCGCGGTGGTGGAGGTGGAATTGGCCGACGGCGCGCGCCTGTCCGAGCGCGTCTCTGCCGTGCGCGGGACCCCGCGCAACCCCATGTCGCGCGCCGAAGTGGTCGCCAAGGCGCGCGATCTCACGGCGCCGGTGGTGGGGCCGCAAAAGGCGGATCGGTTGATCGAAACGATCTACGCGATCGAGAGCGTGCCCGACGTGCGCAGCCTGCGCCCGCTGCTGCAGCCTGCGTAGGGTGGGTTAGTTTAGCGTCGCGCAGCGGCGCGTAACCCACCGTTCTATTCCAAACAGCGGGTGCCTTACCTGAGCTTCAAAGGTAGGTTGCGCGCGCGTCGATCAACTTGCGGCGATGGCGGGCGGAACGAGAGAATGTGGCGTTCTTCCTCCGTTCGCTGCGCCGGGAATGTTGATCGAATCGTAAAAAACCACTGGATGGGTTCGAGGGTTTTTCTATTATAAGGTCCGGGCAATTTTATCTGCGGGAGGTCGGGATGCGCACGCGTGTGATTTTTGCGGCCATTATTTTGATTCTGTGCTCAGTAACGACAGCAGCTCCTCAAGCTACTACGCCACCGGGAGACAAATCGCCAGCACAAAAACCAGAAGCCAGCGGGCCAGGAACACCTCAAATGGGGCCTGTGGCTCCCGTTACTCAGATTACGACCGGTTTTGGACAATTCTTCTGCCTCTACCACGACCGGATTTACTCGCATGGGGCGACGATTTGCGTTGGCGGCGGGTATGGTTCTGTTTGTCAAGCAGTGCACGAAAGAGCGGTTGCCGCCCACTGGACCGAAGTGACAGAACTCCCAGCGTGTAAGGGTGCATTGGCACCTCTACCCGAGTAGACTTGGTAGGTGCTGCCTAATGCAGGGCCGTAAAAACTTTATGTTGCAAAAATATCACGGAATCGTTCTTTTTTTGATTGGCATGCTTAATCATTTCCTTGCCCCTAAGCGTGGCGGTAGAGTGACGCTGGGCGTTTGATTGTGGGGGCTCCGATGTTGCGTTTGTGGCGGCGCATGCTCGCGCCGACGTGCGCGTTGTTTTTGGCCGGCTGCACCGGGTCTTCGTTCATGGGAATGGAGGTCTCCGATTACCGGGCGATGTTCGGCGGGACAGGCGATCAACAAATTTTGGTCAACATATTGAGCGCCAAAGACGGCGCTCCGCTGCATTTTACCGAGCTGCAAACGCTCGGTGCAACCAATCAGATGAGCACGGGCTTCATGGGGCAGGGTGTACCGAATTCCGGCACTGCACCGACGCTGACAGGCACGGCTGGCGTTCAAGCGAATCCGACTTTCGGCTTGGCCACTCTGGACCTACAGCCGTTCACGGTAGGTTTGACCGATCCTGTCAGCCCTGTTCTAATACAACAATTCTTTGAGGAAGGGATAGATCAGCGCTTGTTGTTCTTGCTTTTCTTCTCTGCAATTGTCGAGGGACCAAATACATATTTGAACAATATCAAGTGCGACAAGTACGAACAGAGATGCTACGATCACTTCTTCAATTATCTCAGCAAGGTGGACAGGATCGGCAAAAGGAAAGTTGTCGCGCGAATTTACCAAGAGCTCACCCCGACGGGCTTTGCTCCGGCATCGAGCGCAACTGGCGTCAAGGATTTGACCGGAATTGACACGACCAAGTACAGGATCGAGCCCGATCGAAACGATCCGACGAAAATCATCGTCTATCAGATAGGCGAGCCAAGGCTGGCGCTCTGTTGGGTCTTTGGAACCGAGCCTGCCACAAGACTCGTACCGGTACTGCCGGATCAGCGTCAGGGAATTTGTGAGAATCGTCGGGCATACGTGTACGCCCGGGCGAGGAATGCGCCGAAGAGCCTAATCACCCGATCCACATATGAGATTATCGAGTACCTCGGCCAAGTCCTGACTTATCAGGAATTGAAAGCATATGAAAATCGCTGCATACAACTTGGTGCCGCCTTTGGGCACCGAGGCTGTGACGAAGGGGATGTGCTTTTCCAGGTCAACCCGGCCAGGGGGGCGCCCCTGGTGACGGCCGGGTATCGGGGATATCCGTATACGATTGGGGTCGGGCCTTGCGATGAGAACTACTGCGACCACTCCGCAGAAGTGCTGAAGATCGTGAACCTGTTGATCAACTACAACAAAGCCGCCGCCAACTTCCTTGTGCCGACGGTGCGTACTGTACAGTAATCGGCGCCGTTGCGACTTGGCGGCTTCTACACAACGGGCCCGTGATTGCGTGTCTTCGACGAAATTCGACCGGAAATTCCGACGGTGTGCCGTTAGGCGGCACTGGTTTCGGACAGTCCCCCCGGCGCGCCGCCCTCCGTTACGAACTCCCGAATCCCGCCGATTGAACCCGCGCGCATTTGGTGAGACCTTGCCGCCGGAGGCCTTTGCATGCGTACGCAGGTCGGAATCATAGGGGCGGGGCCGGCCGGCCTGCTGCTGGCGCATCTGCTCGACCGCGCCGGCGTCGACTGCGTCGTGCTGGAGTCCAAAAGCCGCGCGTACTGCGAGGAACGCCAGCGCGCCGGCCTGCTCGAACAGGGCACCGTCGATCTTCTCAACGAGCTTGACGCCGGCGAGCGGCTCGCGCGCGAGGGGCTCGTGCACCGCGGGCTCGCGCTGCGGTTCGAGGGGGTGAGCCACCGCATCCCGCTTTCCGACCTCACCGGCGGCAAGACCGTCGTCATCTACGGCCAGACCGAGGTGGTGAAGGATTTGATCGCCGCGCGGCTGGCGCGCGGCGGCGACATCCGCTTCGAGGCCGAGGCGTTCGCGCTCGAGGGATTGGACACCGCGGCCCCGCGCATCCATTTTCGCGCCGACGGCCGCGAGCAAACGCTCGACTGCGACTTCGTCGCCGGCTGCGACGGCTTTCACGGCATCTGCCGCCCCGCGATTCCAGACGCGGCGCTCTCGATTTACGAGCGCGATTATCCGTTCGGCTGGATCGGAATCCTGAGCGACTCCCCGCCCGTGTCGCACGAGCTCATCTACGTCAACCACGACCGTGGTTTTGCACTTTTCACCATGCGCACGCCGCACGTGAGCCGGCTTTATTTGCAGTGCGAGGTCGACGAGGACATCGCCAACTGGCCGGACGAACGCATCTGGGACGAGCTGCGCTTGCGCCTGGGCGACGACGTGGCGCTGCCGCAGGGCGCGGTGACCCAGAAGAACGTCACGCCCATGCGCAGCTTCGTCGCCGCGCCCATGCGCCACGGCGCGCTGTTCCTCGCCGGCGATGCCGCCCACATCGTGCCCCCGACCGGGGCCAAGGGGCTCAATCTCGCCGCGGCCGACGTGCGCGTGCTCGCGCGCGCATTCGTCGAGTTCTATCGGGCGCGCTCGCCGCGCCTCATCGACCGCTATTCCGACGTTTGCCTGCGGCGCGTGTGGAAGGCGCAGCGGTTCTCCTGGTGGATGACCTCGATGCTGCACCGGTTTCACGACGACACCCCGTTCGGGCGGCGCATCCAGCTTGCCGAGCTCGACTACGTCACCGGCTCGCAGGCGGGCATGACCACGCTGGCGGAGAACTACGTCGGCCTGCCGTTCGAGGATTTGTGAGGAATTATTTGATGGCGCCGCTGATCGACATCTACACTCACATCTATCCGGATCGTTTCTTTGCCGAGATGACCCGGGTCTCGCCCCAGCTCGAGAACCTGGGAAAACGCCTGCGCTCGATCACCAAGCTGTTCGATCTCGACGAACGCTTTCGCGAGATGGACACGTTCGGCGACTACCGGCAGGTGATTTCGCTCCCCAACCCGCCGATCGAGGACATCGCCAAGGGCGAGACCGGACTGGCCTTGGCCCGCGTCGCCAACGATTCCATGGCCGAACTGTGCGCGCGCCATCCCGACCGGTTCCCGACCTTCGCGGCCGCGCTCTCGCTCACCGACGTCGAGGGCTCGCTTGCCGAGGCGGAGCGCGCGATCGATCGGCTCGGTGCGCGCGGCATCCAGATTTTCACCAACGTCGCCGGCCGCCCGCTCGACGATCCGGCGTACCGGCCGGTGTTTGCCGCGCTCGCCGAACGCGATTTGCCGATCTGGCTCCATCCGGTGCGCACCGCCACCATGCCCGATTATCCCTCCGAGGCGAAGTCGCGATTTGAGATGTGGTGGTGCTTCGGCTGGCCTTACGACACCTCGGTCGCCATGGCGCGGCTCGTGTTTTGCGGCATGTTCGATCGTCACCCGAACCTGAAAATCATCACGCACCATTGCGGCGGCATGATCCCGTTCTACGACGGCCGCGTGGGGCCCGGGCTTGCCGTGCTCGGCGCGCGCACCTCGGATGAGGACTATTCTGCGGTCCTGCCGTCGCTCAAGCGCCCGCACCTCGATTATTTCCACGACTTCTATGGCGACACCGCCATGTTCGGCGGCATCCATGGCATCAAATGCGGGCTCGAGTTCTTCGGCCCCGACCACGTGGTGTTTGCCACCGATGCGCCGCTCGGGCCGATCCGTCCCACCATCGCCTCGATCGAGCGGCTTGGCTTGAGCGAGACCGATCAACGCAAGCTGTTCGCCGGCAATGCCGCGAAGCTGATGAGGATGGATTTGTAGGGCGCATGAGCGGCCGATGGGCCGCGTAATGCGCCGATTGTGTAAAAGGCGACGCAATACGCGCCTGCGGCGCTATTGCGCCCTACGCCCCGTCAGAAACGCGCCGATCGCGAGCCCTTGCAGCACCGCCGCAACAACAAATACGGCTTCCCCGCCCGGCGAAGTCGACAGCTCCCGGATGAGGCCGAAGGCCGCGGGCGCGAACGCATAAGTCGCTTGCGAGAGCGCGACGATCAGCGCGACGACGCGTGCGACATCCGCCCGGGCGAATTCCGTTTGCGCGATGAGCGGCGGCAGCGACGTTGCGTTGCCGATGCCGGCCCCGAACAGGAGCACGCCCGCGATGAGCAGCGGCGCATGCTTTCCCGCCGCCAGAATGAACGCGAGCGACCCGACGATCTGCATCGCATAGCTCGCGCAGGCGACAAGCCGCCGGTCGGCGCCCGCGGGCATCAGCCAGCCGACCAGGCTGCGCCCGGCGATCGCCGCCGCCGTCGCAACGCCCAACGCCCATCCGGCCGGCTGCGCGCCGAGCGCCGGCGCGATGAGCGAGAACAGATGCGCGATGAGCCCGATCTGCGCGAACAGGCCGAACCCCATGCCGGCGGCGAGCGTGAGGAACGTCGGGTCGCGCCAGAGCGATGGGCCCGTCAGCGGCGGCGCCAATGACGCAGCGACCGGCGCGGCAGCGGGCGTGGCCGCGTCGCCGTCCGGGCACAGGCCCATTTGTTCCGGCGTGCGAGCGAACAGCAGGTCGGCGAGAATCCATATCGTGACCACGGCTACCGCCCCGATCGTCGCCGCGGCGGCCGGAAAGCCGAGCACACCGATGGCGGCGACCCACAGCGGCGAGAACACGACCCCGCCGATGCTGCCGCCGTTGTAGGCCATCGAAAGGGCGGCCGGACGCGCGCGCACGAACCACGGCGACACGATCGCGTTGATGGCGGCCGCGCTCATGACGGCCCAGCCCATGCCGCTGAGCACGGTCGCGCACAGAAGCTGCCACGGCGCTGCGGCGCTCGCCCAGCCGAAGATGCCGACGGCGATCAGCACCGCGCCCGCCTGCGTCACCCGGGCCATTCCGAACCGCCGGTGAAGCGCCGGCAGGTTGGCGGCCGCGAGCGCGCCGATCAAAAAGTGGACGGTCACGGCCGTCGACACGAGCCCCAGCGGCCAGCCGCGCGTGGTGCGCACGGCGTGGAGGAACACCGGCGGGCCGTAGAAACCGATGCCCCATCCGAACACCGCCAGCACGAATGCGCCGGCGACCACGCGCCAGCCGAAGAAGGTTCCTGTCCGCGCCTGTGCGATGATTGCCATGCCGCGAACGTGGGGAGCCGGCGGCAAAAATGTTTCGGTCGCGGCCGAAGCATGGGCGCTCGAGCGCCCCTATCTATCGGGGGTCGACAGAAGGGATTTCGTCATGGCTACCAATGCCCGGTTTGCGGAAGTCGCCTCGCTCGCGGGCGATCCCGCTCGCGCCGCCATGCTGCATGCGCTCATGGACGGGCGCGCGCTCACCGCCACGGAATTGGCGCACGCCGCCTCGGTCGCGCCGCAGACCGCGAGCGGCCATCTCACGCGCATGGCGACGGCCGGCCTGCTTGGAATGGAGAAGCAGGGCCGCCATCGTTACTACCGGCTCGCTTCGCCCGCGGTGGCGCAGATGATCGAGGGCATCATGCAGGTCGCCTCGATTGCCGACCCAGCCCAGCGGCCGGTCGTCGTCGGCCCGCGCGATACCGCCTTGCGCAGCGCGCGCACCTGCTACGACCATCTCGCCGGAAGGCTTGGCGTCGCGCTGGCCGACGCGCTCGGAGAAGAAGGCCGCATCGAGCTTGCGGGCGACGGCGGCCTGGTGACCGACGCGGGTGTTGCGTTCTTCGATCGCGTCGGCATCGACGTCGGCGCGCTTGCGCAACGGCGCGGTGGCCGCCCGGCGCGCGTGCTCTGCCGGCCATGTTTGGACTGGAGCGAGCGGCGCCCGCATCTTGCCGGCTCGATCGGCGCGGCGTTGTGCGCGCACAGCTTCGCCAACGACTGGATCCGCCGCGTGCGCGGCACCCGCGCGGTTGCGATCACGCCCAAGGGCGAGCGCATATTCCGCGAACAATTCGCCGTCCGGGTGGGGTAGGGCGCTTCGTCGTCATTGCGAGCGAAGCGAAGCAATCCAGGGCGACGCGCTCGGCGCTGGCGGTCCCTGGATTGCTTCGTCGCCCTGCGGGCTCCTCGCAATGACGCCTCGGCTCACCGCAAACGTCCGCTGAAATCCCGCTTCGCCCGCCGGCGTAATTCGCACCGCGCGGGACTCGCGCTCGCGTGCGAGCCAACCGAGGTCGAAACAGCGCCGGCATATTTCCGCGCCGACGCGTCCGGCGACGTGGTAGCGCCGTTCGCTCCAATCGAGGCAAGGGCGACAGAATATCCGGCGGCTGCGCCCCGTCGCGCTCAGGTCGATCCCGAAATCACAGAAGAACTTGCGGCCGGCATCGGTCACTTCGCCGCCGTCGTCGTCGAGAACGACGCGTCCGTCGGTGACGAGCGCGTCGGCGATCGCGACGCCGAGCCATCCGGCCAGATGGTCGTAGCAGGTGCGCGCAAACCGCAGCCGTTCGTCCTGCGGCGAGCGCGGCTGATGGCGTGGGGGCACCTCGATAGCGGCGACCGCGATCATGCTTTCCAGCATCTGCGCCACCAGCGGGCAGGCGATGCGGTAGTAGCTGAAGCGCCCGTTCTTCCGGACCGCGAGGAGGCGCGCGGCGACCAGCTTGGCGAGATGCTCGCTCGCGGTCGGGCGCGAGACGCGGGCGAGGAACGCCAGTTCGCTGCCGGTGAGGGACTCGCCGCCCATGAGCGCGGCAAGCATGGTCGCGCGCGCGGTGTCGCCCACCAGCGCCGCCACTTCGACCATGTTTGCGGCCGCGACCATGAGGGATTCTACCGCGGCCGCGCGTTGCCGCAAGCAACGACGGTTCGGCACGCACCGAACCGATCGCCGGCGACGGGCGTCGATTGGCTGCCTACGTTTCACGACACCGTCATCCTGAGAGTTTGTGAATCTATTCGATTTTCGCCATTTTTTGGGATTTTCGAGTGCGCTAAGTCATTGATTTGACTCATGTCGCATTCCGTGAAAATCCCCGAAAATCGAAAGATTCACACGCTCTGAGGAGGCCGCTCGCGTCAGCCAGCGGCCGTCTCGAAGGATGGCAACAAACTCGGTGCCTGCTTCCATCCTTCGAGACACTCGCGCGACTTCGTCGCGCTCATTCCTCAGGATGACGCAGCAGTTGGGAGAGGAGCAAACAATCATGAACCGTGTGCCGCTGCGGGTGGAACCGATCGCGACCTATCTGGAGCGCCGGCGCAAGGGACCGATCTTCCCGGTCATCGTGGCCGGGGAGACCGTCTACGTCTCCGGGCTGCCGCCGCTCGATCCGGAAACCGGCGAGGTCAGGCGCCTGCCGTTCGAGCGCCAGTGCGAGATCGTGCTCGACCAGATGAAACGCTGCGTCGAGGCCGCCGGCTCCTCGCTTGAGCGGGTGGTCAAGTGCAACGTCTATTGCACGCCCGAGCCGTCGCACTTCGCCACCTTCAACGACGTCTACGCGCGCTATTTTCCCGTCGACTCGCCGGCGCGCATCTTCGTCAACGTTCCGTCCTGGCCCGGACCGCTCGACATCGAGATCGATTGCGTCGCGGTGATTTGAGTAGGGCGCATGAGCGGCCGATTGGCCGCGTAATGCGCCGGTGACCTTCGAATGAGGCGCAATACGCTTCGCTATTGCGCCCTACGCCCTCCCATACTCATCGTGGAAGCGCACCCAGCTCATCTTGTGCGGGCCGGATTCGTCGCGGCCCTTGGGCACGATGTCGAGGTAGTGATAGGCGCCGTTGAGCATGTCGAGGCCGCGCGCGTAGCACGAATAGGTGTGATAGATGCTGCCGTCGTCGTCCTTGTAGAACACGCTGATGCCGGGGGACTCGGGCGGGTATCGCTTGCCGTATTCGTAATTGTAGAAATTCTCGCCCTTGGCGATTTCCTCCGGCGTGAACGACACGTGATAGTCATGGTTGAAATCGTTCTCGAACGAGGAGACCCATTTGAAGGTCCAGCCCAGGCGCGCTTTGAACGCGGCGAAGTCTTTGAGCGGCGCGCGCGACACCGCGATCATCGTCACGTCGCGGGCGTTGAGGTGCGGGATGACATTGTTGAAATTGTCGGCCCAGAACGAGCAGCTTTTGCAGCCGGCCTCCCAGCCCGGTCCGAACATGAAGTGATAGACGACGAGCTGGCGGCGTCCGTCGAACAGGTCGGCGAGCGTCTCCTTGCGGTCGGGACCGTCGAACACGTAGTTCTTCTCAACCCGCTCCCACGGCAACTCGCGTCGCTGACGGCTCAGGTCGTCGCGCAGCCGGTTGAACTCCTTCTCCTTGGCGAGCAGCGCCTTGCGCGCCTCGAGCCATTCGGCCGGCGCGACCACCTTGTGGGCCGTCATCGAATCCTCCTGATCGTAAACTGATATGTTGATATTAAACTCTTATGTTGTTTATCGGTCAAGGCCCATCGCGCGCAATTCGAGGATAAAGTCGCCGCTCCGCAGGAAGAGGCCCCCATGAATACGCTCCTGCCGACCACCCTGGTCGGCTCCTATCCGCAACCCGATTGGCTCATCGACCGCGACAAGTTGCTCAAGCAGATGCCGCCGCGCGTGCGCGCGCGCGAGCTTTGGCGCGTCGATCCGCATTGGCTCGAGCAGGCGCAGGACGACGCGACGCTGATCGCGATCCGCGACCAGGAGCGCGCCGGGCTCGACATCGTCACCGACGGCGAGATGCGGCGCGAGAGCTACTCCAACCGCTTCGCCACCGCGCTCGACGGCGTCGACATCGACAATCCGGGCACAACGGTCGGGCGCTCCGGCAAGGCAACGGCGGTGCCGCGCGTGGTCGGCGCGATCCGCCGCCGCCATCCGGTCGAGGCGCGCGATGTTTCCTTCCTGCGCGCCAACACCGACCGCATGATCAAGATGACCGTGCCGGGCCCGTTCACCATGGCGCAGCAGGCGCAGGACGAATTTTATCGCGACGAGCGCGCGCTCGCGCTCGACTATGCGGCCGCCGTCAATGCCGAGGTCAAGGACCTGTTCGCGGCCGGCGCCGACATCGTGCAGGTCGACGAACCGTGGATGCAGGCACGGCCGGAGAAGGCGCGCGCCTACGGGGTCGAGGCGCTCGACCGCGCGCTCGCCGGCGTCACCGGCACGACCGCCGTGCACCTGTGCTTCGGCTATGCCGCCATGGTGCGCGAGAAACCCTCGGGCTATTCGTTCCTGCCGGAGTTGGAGCATTCCCGCGCCCATCAGATGTCGATCGAGACCGCGCAGCCCAATCTCGATTGCGCCGTGCTCGCCAAGCTGCCGAGCAAGACCATCATGCTGGGTGTGATCGACCTGTCCGACGAG
>Ga0153928_1000319_pt1 | contig 24812 bp, 22 predicted proteins | sample TSNJ012MetaG_FD_106656 | JGI IMG/M metagenome (GOLD analysis project Ga0153928, IMG submission 106656) | Attine ant fungus gardens microbial communities from New Jersey, USA - TSNJ012 MetaG | ecosystem: Host-associated > Fungi > Mycelium > Unclassified | place: USA: New Jersey, Wharton State... | reverse complement strand
AGCTATCCCATGCCCTTTGACCGCGTCCGCCCCTCAAAAGAATAACACCCCTTTAAGTCCATCTGCATATATCATTTCACATCACCAATCTGTAACAATTAAATTGAGAATATATCATCACTCTTCATGACCACTTTCTCTTGTATATTTTTACCCCCCTCATCATAAGATAGAAAGAACGCAGAAAGGTAAGGGGGATTGTTCGTGTATGATTTTGGTTTAAGCATTCTGGAGCAGTATGATTTGACGGCAGATACGACATATCGGGGTAGAGGGGCCATTATCTGTGAGACGCAGGAGGGTCTTAAGATTATACGGGAATATCATGGTTCACAAAAAAAGCTGGAACTGTTGCGGCAGCTTCAGAAACAAATAGAAGAAGCGGGCATTATGAAGGTGGATTATATACGGGTGAATAGGGAAGGCAGTGTGATCTCCTGTGACCGGGATGGAATACCTTATGTGGTAAGGGACTGGTTTGTGGGAAGAGAATGTGATACTAAATCTAAAACAGATATTCTGAACAGTGTATCACTGATGGCTCGTTTACATAAAGTAATGCATATGCCGATTGAAGAAAACTATTGCAAAGAATCTTTAGTGGAAGAATGTCGAAGACATAATCGTGAAATTAAGAAGATTGCTAAATTTGTACAGAAGAAGCAGCGTAAGAACAGCTTTGAAAGTGTTTTGATCAATGTAATAGATGAGTTCCTGTATCAGGGTGAAATGGTACAGCAGGATTTGGAACGCTCAGATTATTATAAGCTGCGGCAAGATGCCATGATAGAGGGAAGTATTTGTCATGGGGAGTATAATCAGCACAATATATTATCCACTGAACAGGGACTTTCTGCAGTAAATGGGGAGAAGTGGAACTTTGATATCCAGGTCACTGATTTATATCAATTTGTGCGAAAAATACTGGAGAAGCATAATTGGGATGTGGAATTGGGGAAGATGATGATTCAGGAGTATTGTAAGGAAAAGCCGCTGACCGAAGCGGAACTGATTAATCTGCAGTTGCGTTTGGCTTATCCATGGAAGTTCTGGAAGTTGGCTAACTTCTATGCCAACAATCATAAAGCTTGGATTTCGGGGAAAAATGCTGAAAAACTTAAAAAATTGTACAAACAGAAGGAGAACTGGTTATTTTTTGTTAAGAGTGGTTTTTTGGATTCCTTTTTTTAACAGGTTAGTATATAATGGAGAAAAATGTTAAGGCAGGAGGTACGATATGGAGTATAGGGAAGTTTATGAAGCCTGGTTAAATAACCCATATTTTAACGAACATACCAAAGAAGAGTTGAAAGCAATTGCAAATGATGAGAATGAAGTTAAAGATAGGTTTTACCGGGATTTGGAGTTTGGTACGGCAGGGCTGCGCGGTGTCATTGGGGCCGGAACCAATCGTATGAATATATATGTAGTGCGTAAGACGACTCAGGGACTGGCGAATTATATCGCAGCTGTGGGGGGGCAGGATAAAGGTGTGGTAATTGCCTACGATTCCCGCCGGATGTCTCCTGAATTTGCCCAGGAAGCTGCACTTTGTCTGGCTGCCAATGGAGTTAAAGCGTATATTTTTGAATCATTAAGACCAACACCGGAGCTTTCCTATGCGGTACGCCGTCTTTCATGTATCGCGGGAATTAATATCACTGCCAGCCACAATCCGCCGGAGTACAATGGATATAAGGTATATTGGGAAGATGGTGCCCAGATTACGCCTCCCCATGACAGTGGTATCATGGATGAAGTAGCAAAGGTAACCGACTATAACGAAGTGAAGACGATGGATAAGGAGGCAGCTATGGCTGCCGGCCTGTATGAAGTAATTGGACAGGCAATCGATGATGCTTACATGGAAGAATTGAAAAGTCAAGTACTCCATGGGGATGCCATCGCAAAGATGGGCAAAGAACTGAAAATCGTCTATAGTCCCCTTCATGGAACCGGTAATATTCCGGTTCGGAGAGTGCTTAAGGAGCTGGGATTCGAAAAGGTTTATGTGGTCAGGGAGCAGGAACTTCCGGATGGAGAATTCCCGACTGTTAGTTATCCTAATCCGGAGGCGAAAGAAGCTTTTGCCATGGGTCTTAAGCTGGCTTTGGAAGTTGATGCTGATCTGGTTCTGGCTACCGATCCGGATGCTGACCGGCTTGGGGTTTATGTTAAGGATACCGAAAGCGGCGGGTACCGCGAATTAACCGGCAATATGTCCGGCTGCCTGCTGGCAGATTATGAAATTGGACAGCGAAAAGCATTAAAAGGGCTGCCTTCGGACGGAGTTTTAATAAAAACCATCGTAACGACGAATATGACGGATGCAATTGCGAAAGAATATGGAGTAAAGCTGATTGAAGTATTAACCGGATTTAAATTTATCGGGCAGCAGATCCTGGGCTTTGAGCAGACGGGAAAGGGAACTTATCTCTTTGGCTTTGAAGAAAGTTATGGATGCCTGATTGGTACCCATGCCAGAGACAAGGATGCCATTGTGGCTACGATGGCACTTTGCGAAGCGGCAGCCTATTATATGACCCGGAATAAAACCCTTTGGGATGCCATGACTGATATGTACGAAAAATATGGCTATTATAAGGATGATATTCAATCCATTACCTTAAAGGGGATGGAAGGTCTGGCAAAGATTCAGGAGATTTTGGAAACCCTTCGTAAGGAACCGCCGGTTAAGATTGGAGTTTATCAGGTTCTGAAGGTACGGGATTATCAGAATGATACCGATCTGGATCTGGAAACAAAGGAAATTACACCAACCGGACTGCCTAATTCTAATGTTCTGTATTATGAACTGAATGATGATGCATGGCTTTGCGTAAGACCATCAGGTACGGAGCCAAAGGTAAAATTCTATTATGGTGTAAAGGGTGCCTCTCTTGCTGATGCGGATGTAAAATCAAAAGAGTTAGGTAAAGAAGTACTTTCCATGATTGACAAAATGATGTAGAGGTGGCAGAGAAAATGAATAAATCATACACATTTGCAGATTTAGTTAATATCATTGACCGGCTGCGTGGTGAGAGTGGATGCCCTTGGGATCGGGAACAGACTCATGAAAGTCTGAAACCGTGCATGATTGAGGAAGCATATGAAGTTGTTGATGCTGTCCGCATTCTGGATGAAACCGGTTCGTGGCATAATTTGTGTGAAGAACTGGGTGATGTCCTGCTTCAGGTAATAATGCACAGCAGGATTGCCGAAGAAGAGGGATTGTTTACTTACCGTGAAGTAGTTCAAGGTATCTGTGAAAAGATGATACGGCGTCATCCGCATGTTTTCGGCCAAGTTAAGGCAGATGATGCAAAAACCGTGATTATTAACTGGGAAGAGATTAAAAGGAAAGAAAAAAAGGATATGCCCTTGGTAGAGAATCCCTTACAGGAAGTTTCCCACAGCTTACCGGCATTGATCAGAACTGAAAAGGTACAAAAAAAGCTGGACAACTTATATGGGGAAGGTCAGGAGCGGTCAGAGAGCTTAGCTGCAGCTAAGGATACATTGCAGCGAATCTGTGCAGGTGTACCGGAAGAAGATAAGGAAGATGCTTATGGAGAACTGCTCTGGCAGGTGGTTAATTCTGCCAGAAAGGAGCATATTCATCCGGAACAGGCCTTGGTTGCATTTCTGGAAAGAAAAATTACTGAAAAAACATAAAAATATGTAGATAAATAGGCTGTTTTTCAGTATTTCCTTGACAAATTATCCCTGACAGTATATAAATATATGAGTAGGGTTTATAGGTTATGCGAATTCGCAGATAATCTGAATTATATTATCAAAAATAAAACACGAATTTAGAGGAGGAACACTCATGAACAAAACAGAATTAGTTGCAGCAATGGCTGAACAGACACAGTTATCTAAAAAGGACGCAGAAGCAGCATTAAAAGCATTCGTCGATGTTGTCTCGGAAGAACTGAAAAAAGGCGAAAAAATCCAGTTAGTTGGATTCGGTACTTTTGAAGTGTCAGAAAGAGCAGCTAGAGAAGGAAGGAATCCTCAGACTGGGAAAACTATGAAAATTGCAGCTTCTAAAGCACCTAAATTCAAAGCTGGTAAAGCTTTAAAAGATTTGGTCAACAAATAAAAGCAGTGATAAAATATGAAAGGGGACGGCGGATGCTCGTCTCCTTTTTAGTGGGGGAGATTCCAGTGTTGGCATCCCAGCATATCTGTTGGTATTGCAATTTGCTGGCGGGCTTCGTCGCGTCGAATAACTAAGCTGCTGAAAATTTGCTAAAAACGCACGAAAAAAAGATAAACTCGCTGCGCTCAGACAGTATCTTTTTTTCGTGCAACGCAAATTTCCACCAGCTAAGTTATTCTGAAGCTCCTGCAGATGCCAGCAAATTGCAATACCAACAGATGCGCTGGGATGCCAGCACTGGAATCGTAAAAGGAAATTCCGTTGGAATTTTCTTTTACTTGGTTACTTGTTTAGAATGGAGAAGAGATATGAGATTGGATAAATTTTTGAAAGTGTCGCGGTTGATTAAGAGAAGGACAGTTGCGAATGAGGCTTGTGATGCAGGTCGGGTGTTGGTGAATGAGAAGCCGGCGAAGGCTTCGGTGCAGGTGAAGACTGGGGATGTGCTGGAGATTCAGTTTGGGACTAAGAGTGTTAAGGTTGAGGTGCTGAATGTGCAGGAGACGGTGAAGAAGGAGGAAGCGTCGGAGTTGTACCGGTATTTGTAGAGGTCGTAACTATTCAGTAGGTATATCCCGCGCAGCGTGTAATTGTGAAGGTACTGAACAGCTCCTAGAGGTCTATAATTGGGTGGTCTTCCATATAATAAAAAAGAGATGGAAAATGGGAGGGGCACATGGAAGAACTACATGGGCAATCACATCAGCTTACATTTGCAGACAGGAAGAACGGTACAATAACGGGAGTTGTGGATGTCGTTTCCTTTGACCCCAATACAATATTGCTGGAAACAACCCAGGGAATGCTGACGGTTAAGGGTACGGAGCTCCACGTCAGTCGGCTGCATCTTGAGAAAGGTGAAGTGGATGTAGAGGGGCGGTTTGTCAGTTTGATCTATTCGGATGATGGTAACTTTGGACGCAAGCAAAAGGGTAATCTGTTGGGAAGGATGTTTCAGTAACCGTATGAGCGGATATATGAGCCGGGAGCTTTTAATGTTTGCCAAAGCGATTTGGTATGGAGCAGTACTTCTGGCGGGATATGACGTTTTTCGAATATTGCGCCGGGTCATTCGACATAGGGATTTTAGTGTTGTAGCGGAGGATTTACTGTATTGGGTGAGTAGTGGTTTGTTTTTATTTTCCCGGATTTATCGGGAGAATAGTGGGATACTGCGAGGGTATTTTTTTGTGGGTGTGGTATTGGGAGCCATTTTCTATCATTATAGTATCAGCGGGTTGCTGGTACGGTTTGTGTCGTATTGTCTTAACCAGGTGAAAAAAGTTTTGAAAAAATTGTTAAAAATCATATTAAATTGCACAAAAAGGTTGAAATTTTGGGTATTAAGATGTAAAATCTCATTATGTAAACATTTTTGTAGATTCTTCCGCAAGCGTAAAAGTGAGAGGGATGATGAAGGGGAAATATGAGAACAAAAAAAATGTCTGGAAAAAAGAAGGCAAAACGAAACCGTAGATATAATAGGCTTGCAATGCTGGGGATCAGTTTTGTCGTTTGTATGCTTATGGTTGTTTTGTTGGTGCAGGGAGTGAACCTACGCAAGAAAATCACAGATAATGATAATAAACAACAGACGCTTGCGCAGCAGATTGAAGATGAAGGGGAACGCACCCAGGATATTGAACAACTGCAGGAATATATGCAAAGTGATGAATATATCGAAAAAGCTGCCAAAGAAAAAATCGGATTAGTCAAAGATAATGAGATTGTTTTTAAAGAGATGGATTAATTTAACGGTTTTTGTCTAAAAATTCTTAAAAATACGGTTGTATATTTGACATTATTTTTATAAAGATACTTCTATAATTAACCTCTACCAATATCATAGTAAGGGGGTTAATGATAGATGCAGGAATGGATAATTGCCATGCTCGCAATCAGTGCGATACTGATTATTCGGGACATGGCAAAAACTATTTTTTCGGGGAGGAAAAAAAATACTGCCATCTACGACCAGCATCCGCAAAAAGCGCGGATTGAGCAGTATGCACTATCACTACAAAAGCTGGCAAATACTTTTTACAGTATGCCGTATCGGAAAGAACATTTAAGCAGCAGCGAGATTGAGAACATCTTCGGAAACGTACAGGACAAGGTTTGCGAAAATTGTGCCAAGAAGGAGTCTTGCTGGAAAGAACAGTATTATCTTACTCATCAGAAAGCATATAGCATTTTGCAGCTGATCGAAGAGGGAGACAACGGGAAGCTGCTGCGTGCCCAGGGCGACTGGTGTCTGGAATGCTTAAATCCCGGAAAGTTTGTGGAAGGCCTGAAGGAAACATTCTACAAGGCAAGGCAGAATTTACTATGGAATAACCGTTTGATTGAGAATCGGCTGGCAATCGCTGAACAGTTAAACGAAGTGGCGCATACCATCCATATGGTAGCGGAAGATATCTACGATATATCGGCGGTTCCCACCGAATATGAAACCATGATCACTAAGCTGCTGCAAAGGAGACATGTAGTAGTAAAGCAGGTTTGGATGTTGGAAAAGCCTGATCAGCAGCAGAAAATTTTTGTTACTTTACGGGCAAGAGGCGGTCAGTGTGTTGCCATGAGTGAAGTGGCATCGATCGTATCGGAAGTGTACAACTGTCGTCTGGTGCCAGCCAGGGATAGCCGTTCCATTGTAAACGGGGAATTCAATACGGTGTTGTTTGTGGAGGATGTAAACTACAAAGTGCTGTATGGAGTTTCCAGAATTACGAAGGAGCGGGAGACGGTTTCCGGTGACAATTATTCCTGCACCCAGGATGAGGGGCAATTTGTCATGTGCCTTTCGGATGGCATGGGTTCCGGTTTGGAGGCGTGTAAAGAAAGTGAGACGGTGGTAGAACTGTTGGAACAGTTCATTACCTCTGGATTTTCCCGGGAGACGGCGGCCAAGATGCTGAACTCGGCGCTGGTATTACAGCGGCGAGATGGCATGTATTCGACGGTGGATATCTGTGCCTTCAATCTTTATACGGGAATTTGTGATTTTTTAAAAGCGGGTGCAGCGACCACATTTATCAAGCGGGATAACTGGGTTGAGGCCATTTCTTCAACCAGTCTGGCAGCAGGACTGGTGCAGCAGATGGACTTTGAGACGACTTCCAAGAAACTGTATGACGGAGATTATCTGATTATGGTGACAGATGGAGTGTTGGATGCATTACCGCTTGAAAAAGAGGAAGAAGTTATGAAAGAAATCATTATGCAGATACATAGTACTACACCGCGGGAGTTTGGCCGAGGGGTTCTGGAACGAGTGCTGGGATATTGTGAATACCGGGCCCGGGATGACATGACGGTACTGGTGGCAGGGGTCTGGAAAAAATAAGGGCACAAATGCCTGAAAACACCTCGTGGGACATCCAAAGGCCGAACTGTAACGATGAAGTTTTCGCATCTGCCATTATATGTTGCCAGGGAGGAAAGAATGCAAAAGAGGGTATTTGGATACATTCGTGAATATGCGATGATAGAGAAAGGGGATCGGGTGATTGCCGGGGTTTCAGGCGGCGCCGATTCCATTTGTTTGTTTTATATACTGATGGAATTGCAAAAAGAAATGTCCTTTGCTTTGAGTGTGGTCCACGTCAATCATGGCCTGCGGGAAGAGGAGGCGATAAAAGATGCTGAGTTTGTTAAACGGATATGCCGGGAATATACAATACCTTGCAAGGTGTTTGCCTATGACGTTGCAGCCATTGCCGGAGAAGAGAAACTTTCAGTGGAAGAAGCCGGAAGGAAGGTTCGTTACCAGGCATTTGAAAGTTTTGCCAGGGAATGGGGCGGTACGAAGATTGCTCTTGCTCATCATAAGAATGATGTAGCTGAGACAATGCTGCATAATCTGGTTCGGGGAAGTGCGATTACCGGACTTTGTAGTGTACATCCGGTGAGAAAATTATATATTCGTCCACTTTTATGTATGAACCGGGAAGAAATTGAACAATATTTAAAGGATAGGGATATTTTGTGGCGGACTGACAGTTCTAATCAGGAAATCCATTATACCAGGAATAAGATCCGGCATCGGGTATTGGATTACCTGGTGCAGGAGATCAATCCCAAAGCGGTAGAGCATATGGCAGACACGGCGGAAGAATTACTGGCGGCAGAAGAGTATTTGCGTCAGCAGGCTTTTCAGGCAGAATCTGCTCATAGCGATTCGATAGGATATGCAATCAGGCTTAATCAGACGCTTTTAGAGGAAACGCCGATTATTCGCCGATATGTGCTGCGGAACTGTTTTGAAGAAGCCGCGGGCAGCCGTAAGAATCTGACGCGGAGTCATTTGCGGGAGTTGGACGGGCTGTTTAGCAAAGCCGTAGGAAAAAGCATCGACCTGCCTCTTGATATTATAGCTATCCGGACTTATCATGGAATTGTTATTCAAAGTAGGAAAGAAGCCCAAGGGATGTCCCGGGAATGTTCAACGAATGTCCCAATATCTGGACCAGGTGAATATCGTGGCGAAGGATTTATAATCAAATGTGGGGTTTTTTCCAAAAAAGGGGATAGAATTCCAGAAAAAAGATATACGAAATGGTTTGATTATGATAAAATAAGAGGTAATGTGGCGATACGAACTCGGAAACCTGGTGATTTTCTTGTGGTAAATCAGGCTGGCGGCAAGAAGAAGCTTAAGGACTATTTTATTGATAACAAGGTTCCTCGGGATGAAAGGGATTCCATATTGTTGCTGGCTGTTGATTCGGAAGTCATCTGGGTGATTGGAATGCGTATCAGTCAAAAATACAAAATCGAAAAAAATACAAAACAGGTTCTGTCTGTTCAGGTCAAAGGAAGGAATATACATGAGTGATAAGATATCGGTGTTGTTGGATGAAGCGACAGTAAATGCTAAAATTCAGGAGATAGGAGAACAAATCAGCAAGGACTATGCAGGTAAGAAGGTTCATATTATCTGCGTGCTAAAAGGTAGTGTTTTTTTTGCGTGTGAATTGGCAAAAAGGATTACGGTGCCGGTTTCACTGGATTTTATGTCTGTTTCCAGCTATGGAGATGAGACCAAATCCAGTGGTATTGTGAAAATAATAAAAGATTTAGACGAACCGCTGGAAGGAGAAGATGTTCTGATCGTGGAAGATATCATAGACTCAGGCAGAACACTTAGTTATCTGATTGAGATTCTGAAAAAGAGAAAACCGAAAAGTATGCGGCTGTGTACTCTGTTAGATAAACCGGAACGCCGTGTAACCAATGTGAAAGTAGATTATACGTGCTTCGAAATACCCGATGAATTTGTGGTTGGATATGGTTTGGACTATGCACAGAGATATAGAAATCTTCCGTATATCGGAGTGGTAGAGCCAGAATAAGGTTACTGTTCACTCCGTGACCAGCAACACGCTTCGCGATGCACAGGAATTATGCATACGGCATAATTTCGTGCGTTGTATGTCTCGGGATTTCCGTGCATTATGCACGGAAACACCTCGCGGAATGGTCGCCGTGTGAAACAGAATAAGGACATAAGTTAGAACTGAAAGGAGATTCTATCCGTGAGAAATCAGACAAGGGGTGTACTTGTATACTTTATTGCAGCGATAGCGCTTGTGAGCTGTTTCGTATATTTGTCAAATAAAATGGAACAAAAAGAATTATTAAGTGATCAGGAGTTCCATGTGATGGTGGAGGAGCAGCAGATTGATTCCGCTATAATTGCACAGAACAAGCAAACTCCTACCGGCGAAGTCAATGTCACATTAAAAGATGGATCCATAAGACAGATGTATGTCAGTGATGTTAACAAAATTCAGGATGAGCTAAGAACAGCGGGAATAAAATTCACAACTTATAATGTCCCTCAGGACAATACATTTCTGACTTCTGTTTTTCCGATTTTACTGTCAATTGGACTGGTAATTGTTTTTATGTTTTTCATGACCCGCTCCATGGGGGGCGGCGGTCAGAATAACAAGATGATGAATTTTGGAAAGAGCCGTGCAAAACTATCGAAGGATGATAAAGAAAAAACATTTAAAGAAGTGGCCGGGCTGGATGAAGAGAAAGAAGATTTAGTAGAAATCGTTGATTTCTTAAAACAGCCTCAGAAATATGTAAAAGTAGGTGCCAGAATACCCAAGGGTGTATTGCTGGTGGGACCTCCGGGAACAGGAAAGACATTATTGGCCAAAGCCGTTGCCGGTGAGGCTGGAGTTCCGTTTTTCAGTATTTCCGGATCGGATTTTGTAGAAATGTTTGTTGGTGTGGGTGCTTCCCGTGTCAGGGATCTTTTTGAAGAAGGGAAAAAGCACAGCCCATGTATTATATTTATCGATGAAATCGATGCTGTGGCCAGACGACGTGGTACGGGTATGGGCGGCGGACATGATGAGCGTGAGCAGACACTGAACCAGCTCCTGGTAGAGATGGATGGATTTGGGGTCAATGAAGGCATCATCGTAATGGCTGCTACTAACCGTGTGGATATATTGGATCCGGCAATTTTACGACCGGGACGTTTTGACCGGCGGGTGGTTGTTGGGGCGCCGGATGTTAAGGGGCGGGAAGAAATCCTGCAGGTTCATGCCCAGGGGAAACCTTTGGCAGATGATGTGGACTTCAAGCAGATTGCCCGGACAACGGCAGGATTTACTGGAGCTGAGCTTGAGAATCTGCTGAATGAGGCAGCTATCTTAGCCGCGAAGGATGACCGTGCTTATGTCAGACAAGGTGATATTAAGGCAGCTTTTATCAAAGTTGGGATTGGTACTGAGAAGAAGAGTAAGGTTATTTCTGAGAAAGAAAAAAGTATTACGGCTTATCACGAGGCAGGTCATGCAATTCTTTGTTATGCGCTGCCGGATATTGAACCTGTTTATGCGATTTCGATTATTCCTACCGGTATGGGGGCAGCAGGATATACGATGCGTCTGCCGGAAAAAGATGAGATGTTTAATACCAGAGGTCAGATGCTGCAGAATATTCAGGTGTGTCTTGGCGGCAGAATTGCTGAAGAGATTATCTTTGATGATATAACGACGGGTGCATCGCAGGATATTAAGCAGGCAACGGCGATAGCCAAGGCGATGGTTACCAAGTATGGTATGTCTTCAGAAGTTGGTCTGGTGGCATATGGTGATGATCAGAATGAAGTGTTTATCGGGCGTGATCTTGCACATACACGCGGCTTCAGTGAACAGGTTGCAGCGACAATTGACCGGGAAGTGAAGCAGTTGATTGATGAGTCCTACCAGAAAGCTACAGGCATTATCAAGCAGTATGAGAATATTCTGCATAAATGTGCGAATTTATTATTAGAGAAAGAAAAGATAGGCAGGGAAGAGTTTGAATCACTTTTCACGATGACGGAAATTGTATAAAACGCACAAAAAAGTGCGATGAATTTTGTCATATTTGTGACCACTTTTAGTGTGGAGTGCGCTATAATGATATTCGTAACACCCCCCAATACATTATATAGTTTTTGCTACACCCCAAAGAGAATACCTTCTCAAAAAAAGGCAGCGTTCGGAAGCTGTCTTTTTTTTGTCTTAAATTCATGAATAGTAACCGTATCCAAAATGCAGTCGTAGGATTTAGGCTTTTGGAGAATATCCGCTTTGACTTTTGGCAAGGTCACAGGGAATTCTGCGTGCACGTATATATTTTTTTAGGCATTGAAGATAATCGATAGGTTGAAGGTTGAATTTGGGTGGGGATTAGGATAAAATAGAAGCAGACTATGAAATTTGAGGTGGAGTCATGAACCATGATCGGAGCATGGATTTAGAAAATAGATTAAATTATATCCATAATATGCGGCCGTTGTTTAGTAAACAGTCGCTGTTTAGTGATGAAACGCAGTATTATAGAACACCGGCAGAGCCAGAGCCAGGGGATATGGTTACGATCCGTTTTCGGGCAAGAAAGAATAACGTAGATGCGGTGTATTTTATTAGCGGAAGTTTCCGCGGCGAAATGAAAGTAGCAGAGCAAAAGAATGGGTTTGACTATTATGAGATTCAAATTCAGGTGACTGATAAGCCGGTACATTATTATTTTGAAATCAATACTGGCAAGATTACCTGTTATTATAATGAGCTTGGTGTAACGCAAGACTTGCAAGAGCAGTTTTCTTTTGGCATTGTGCCTGGTTTTAAGACACCAGGGTGGGCAAAGGGGGCTGTAATGTATCAGATTTTCCCTGACCGCTTTTGCAATGGTGATACGAATAATGATGTACTAAGCGGCGAATATTCCTATATTAATGCTCATGTTCATCGGGAAGAGAACTGGAATGCGTATCCACAGGCGATGGATGTCCGCAGCTTTTATGGCGGAGATCTGCAGGGAATTATCGATAAATTGGATTATCTGCAGGATCTGGGAGTGGAAGTACTATATTTAAATCCAATCTTTGTGTCCCCATCCAATCACAAATACGATATTCAGGACTATGACTATGTGGATCCTCACTATGGCCGGATCGTGGAAGATGAGGGAGAATTACTGGGTGTCCATGATATCCGGAATTCTCATGCAACCCGTTATATAAAGCGGGTAACGAACTTAAGGAATTTGGAAGCCGGCAATGAGCTTTTTATTGAACTGGTAGAGGAACTGCATCGACGCGGGATGAAAATCATCCTGGATGGTGTGTTTAATCACTGTGGCTCTTTTAATAAATGGTTGGATCGGGAACGGATTTATGAACATCAGGAAGACTATGAAAAAGGGGCTTACGTTAGTACCGACAGTCCTTATCGTTCCTTTTTCAAATTTAACAACGAGCACAGCTGGCCGTATAATGAGTTTTATAATGGCTGGTGGGGGCATGATACGCTGCCCAAGTTGAACTATGAAGAATCTCAGAAATTGGAAGAATATATCCTGCGGATAGCAGCTAAGTGGGTATCACCGCCATTTAATGCGGATGGCTGGCGTCTGGATGTGGCTGCAGATCTGGGGCACAGCCAGGAATACAATCATCAGTTCTGGAAAAAATTCCGTCTGGCGGTTAAAAAGGCGAATCCGGAGGCGATAGTCCTGGCCGAACATTATGGTGATGCAAAGAACTGGCTGCAGGGTGATGAGTGGGATACGGTTATGAACTATGATGCTTTTATGGAACCTGTATCCTGGTTTTTGACTGGAATGGAAAAACACAGCGATGAGTTTCGGTCTGATTTACTGGGGAACCCGGAGGCGTTTTTCAATGCCATGCGTTATCATATGGCCCGATTCTATGGACAGTCATTGCAGGTAGCTATGAATCAGCTGGATAATCATGATCATTCCCGCTTTTTGACCCGGACTAATCATCGGGTCGGGCGATTGGCGAATGTGGGCTCACAGGCGGCGGAAGAGGGTGTCAGCAAGGCGGTTCTGCGTGAAGGTGTAATTATGCAGATGACATGGCCAGGTGCGCCGACACTGTATTATGGTGATGAGGCCGGAGTCTGTGGATTTACCGATCCGGATAACCGCAGAACCTATCCCTGGGGAAATGAGGATGAAGAGTTGATTTGCTTCTATAAGGAAGCAATTGCGCTGCATAAGCGATATGAGGCATTAAAATACGGTTCGTTGAGGGAATTGTATGCAGACTACAATGTGATTGCATATGGGCGTTTTACCAATGATGAGCAGGTGGTGGTTATTATTAACAACCGTAACGAACCGGTGCTGGTGGAGGTACCGGTCTGGCAGATGGGCATGAGCCGTGTGAAGGAGACTTATATGAAGCGAATGCTTTATTCCAATGCAGTCGGGTTCTCGATGGAAGACAAGTTTTACCGGGTGGTTGCAGGGCTTATGACTGCAGAGATTGGCTCTCGAGCCGGCATGATTCTTTACCGTAAGGATCCCCAATTATAATGTGTGACGTTACTGGTCACGAAGGGAACAGTAAGTGTGTAACTTGGGACTGATAAATAAGGAATAAATAATAAATAATATAATAAATAAGGAAGGAATAAAAGCCTTGTAATTCTTTATAAAATATGATATAAATATAGTTGGTTTTTTAAGAAAACCACTATATGGATGGGTTCCCGAGTGGCCAAAGGGGGCAGACTGTAAATCTGTTGGCAACGCCTTCGAAGGTTCGAATCCTTCTCCATCCATTTGATGCAAAGCATCAAATGGATATTAGATTTATGCACACGATTTTGCTGCGCAAAACCGGCGCGGTTGGCAGCGGATGTGTGGTTGGTGAAAATTGACTACAGAGTGTTTTATGAATCTGATTTTCAATAATAAAATGCCGCAGTGGCGGAACTGGCAGACGCCCAGGACTTAAAATCCTGTGGGATTAACTTCCCGTACCGGTTCGATTCCGGTCTGCGGCATTAATAATTTTTATGTATGAGAAGCTCCAAACTCTGAAACTATCGGCATTTGGAGCTTTTTGTTCCTTTATAAGAAGATTCGTATGTAGAGCCAAGTGAGGAAAATACATGGAGAAAAAACCGGGAATCTGCCTGTTCGGGACTGGTCGCTGAAACAGGAAGCCCATTGGCTTTAACCAATGGGCAGTTCAACAAATCAAAACAGATATTGTTTCATCTTGTCAATGACAGTATTGATATCCAGAGGCTTTCCAATATGATCATTCATTCCGGCCAGAAGACATTTTTCGATATCTTCGCGGAAAACATTGGCAGTCATAGCGATAATAGGTATTGTCTGTGCTCCGGTAATATCCATTTTGCGTATTGTCTGGGTGGCTTCGTAACCGTTCATCTCAGGCATATGTATATCCATGAAAATCATATCATAAATTTCGGGATTAGCGGCATACTTGTCACATGCTTCCCGACCGTTTTCGGCACAGTCAATGCCGACGCCGCTGTCATCCAGCAATGTAATCAGGATTTCTCTGTTGATGTCAACATCATCCACAAGTAAGATGTGTTTACCGGCAAACATATCCTTATTATCAGCATAACACATACCTGTGTTATGGCTTTCCTCCTCGTCAGCGACACCAACCCCAACGACGATTGTAAAAATGAATCTGGCGCCTTTTCCCAGTTTAGAGTCAATCCATATATCGCCATCCATCATGTTGATGAGATTTTTTGAAATTGCAAGGCCTAATCCCGTTCCGCCATATTTACGGGAGATACTGTTGTCAGCCTGTTCGAAGGAACGGAAAAGCCGTGCCTGCTGTTCTTCGGAAATACCGATACCGTCATCCTCAACTTCAATCTGCAGAGTGCATTTATTGCCGGATTCTTCTGTTTTATGTACTGACAAACGGATGTTTCCGCCTTCCGGGGCGAATTTGTTTGCATTGCTCAATAGATTTGTAATTACCTGGGCCAGCCTCTGTTTATCTGTAATAATTGAGGTCGGAACATTTTCATCCATTTGGACATAAAAATTCTGGTGTTTTTCTTCCAGTTTGAAGTTCATGACAGTGGTAACTTGCGTGATCATATCGGTGAATCGGAAATCAGTTTCCGAAAGTTCCATTTTCCCTGCTTCTATTTTAGATACATCCAGAACGTCATTGATAATGCCAAGCAAATGATTAGCTGAATCATTGATTTTCCCAAGGCATCTTTGTACTTCGTCGATGCTGTCAGATTTCTTTGCGATGTTTATCATTCCAATAATTGCGTTCATAGGAGTGCGCATTTCATGACTCATTCTTGCCAGAAAATTGCTTTTACTCCGACTTTCCTCTTCGGAACGCATTTTGTCGGTATGGAAACGCACCAGCATATAAGATAAGATCAGCATAAGAACACAGCCCAGGCTGCTAAGAACGATGCCTAATTGATATACCGGTTTGTAGTAATGAGTTCTTGGAATGATAATACCGATATGCCATCCATTAAATATGGTACGGAAAAAAGCAATACTGTCCGTACCGTCCGCATCCGTGAAACGCTGTGCGGATATATCGCTTTGTTCCGCCAGCATCAGTTCCAGTTTTTTATAATCTCCGTTGGCTTCATCGAGCTTAGTACCTATAAGTGATTGGTTTCGGTGGGTGGTGAAGTACATTTTGTCATCTACCAGGACACCGTATCCATTATTCGCAATTTCCAGGTTTGCAATGTAATCAATGATACGGGTGAGATTTAAATCAATTGCTACCACTCCGTATGGATTGTCGTCGTTATCAAAGAGCTGCTGTGAGAAAGAAATACACATGCCGCCGGTATCAGCGTCAACATATGGATCTGTAAAAAATATCTGCCCCTCATTTTCTGCTGCACCTATGTACCAGGGACGCTCTGACGGAATATAACCGTCAAACGGAACCCAGCCTGAGCCGTCGAGAAATTCTTCACGAATAGAGGCATATATCTTTAAAAAATCCGGAATTAAAGAACGTTCATTCACATAGGAATAATTTACACCCTCTAAATATGTTAATATTTCCTGATTATTGGCCCCGTTTACGAGTTTCTCCTGAAGATTCTGGGTTACATTAGAGAAAATCAGTTCAGCTTCAGATAATCCTGCCGAAACGGACATTTGGGTCGTATTCATAGTTTCTTCGCCGATTGTCAGTATCTGTTTCTGCACAATGTAGCTTGCGTAAAAATAACTGATTAATACCATAAGTAAAAAAGCCAGAAAAACGGTCAGTATTTGTTTATAGTTTTCTGTTATTATTTTTTTTACTTTGAGTTTCATATCCCATCTTATTCCTTTCACGGTGAGCAGGAAAACTGTTTCTCCTAAAAGATCCACATTGAGAAATGGAGTTCAACCAGCCGACGAACGGTATTCGAAATTATTATAACACACATACTTTAGATTCGGGAAGCGGTTCAGGAAGAAAACTGCAGCACTGAATGGTGTCAGTTGCTGGTCACGGAGTGAACAGTAACTGGTGTCAGTCTGATAGTGACTGAATGTGTAAAGTGAGACTCCTTCCTAATAAAAAAGAATGTAAAGTGGTTTTGGTGCAGGTGTAGATTCTGAGCGGATTTTTTATTATAATTCGGAGTACGAAGGAGTATATATGCAGATGGTAATATCCGGGATTTCCATAGAAATCCAGAAAAAGAAAATAAAGAATATGCATCTGCATGTAAAAGCTCCGGAGGGGCGTGTATTAGTGACGGCTCCATTTCAGACACCGGAAGAGGTAATTACCAGATTTGTGCTGGAAAAGGCTGGTTGGATTCGAAAGCAGCAAGAGCGGTTTCGGTGTCAGAAATGGCAGCATCAGCAACAATACATTACTGGCGAAGTGTTGTACTTATGGGGACAGCCGTTTCAACTCTTTGTAATAGAGGCAGAGAAAAAAGATGTATTACAGGAGGAGAATAGAATTCTTTTATATGTACCTGGTGGGAGTGACATAAAGCAGCGGGAAATGATTATCCGTGAGTGGTATCGTAACCTAATGCAGACCGTTGTGACTGGCTATGTGACAAAATGGGTACAGATTACGGGTCTCTGCTGCAGCAGCTGGCAGATAAGGAAAATGAAAACCCGGTGGGGCACCTGCAATACCCACACCAGGAAGATTTGGCTGAATCTCCAGCTGGCTCAAAAACCGTTAAAATGCCTGGAATATGTAATTCTTCATGAGCTTGCACACCTTAAAGAAAATAACCATGGAAAAAATTTCTGGGACATTGTAGCACAGCATATGCCAGAATATAAGACGGTTCGAAAAGAGCTAAATAAATTATGAGAAAAATATACTGATTTTGTCTATTACTTAGGAAGTGATAACATCAATGTACTAGTGGTCAGAGGCAACTATCAATTGCCTGGCAAATGCTCTTGCATGAGCATATTTTTCTTCATCCATAAACTCATGGTCATATCCTAAATGCCGTTCTGCCAACATTCCAACATAATCAAGCTGGGAATGCTTACAATAACGTCTTATCCCGTTTTCCCAAAGATCAGCCCCGTTTTCCGGTCGGTATCCACAGGTGGTAACTATTGCAACCTTTTTCCCGGCCCAAAGAGACGGTCCTTTTTGTGTCCCATAATATTTATTCATCCCATACACCATACGATCCAAGAGCGCCTTCATCGGTGGTGTACAATACCATGAATAAATCGGTGAAGCCAATACAAGTACATCACTCCCCATAATTTTATCAAACAGCAATTGCCCATCATCCTCATGCTGGCACCCAAACTTTGACCAATCCTTCTGACAACACCGGCAGGCAATACACGGTCGTATATCTTGTGCATAAAGCTGAACCAACTCACATTCAACATCATTATTTACCAGTTCTTCGGTAAAAGGTTTCAGCAAAGCCGCCGTATTTCCGTTCTTGCGTGGACTTCCTGCCAATATACAACATTTCATACACATTTTCCTCCTTCGCAATCATCAAATTATATGTCCTCATCAGACCCTACACACCCCATTTAGAAAATGCTGCTAAATTACCCAACAACATATTTAGCAGGGAATTGCATAGCGGTTTCTTACTCTTGGCTCTCCATTTTGAATTTTCAATAAAAAAGCGCGACACCAAAAATGTCCACGCCAATTTCTTTTTAAACCGTGCGTCGCCCCTCGAACATCCTTCACAGACGTTACCTCTACAGTTAACTCAGTCCAGGCACCCTTACGGCACACAAGAGTTTCTACTTAGTGCTGCTTCATTCCTGACCTGACACGATTCATAGATTCCTGTTGCGTAAGACCCAAACGTCATCGCCACTTATAAAGGGCAGCTCTGCAAGAAGATACCCTCAGTTTGACATCACCCCTGCTGTAGCGGATTGCAGGTACAGGGCACCGCTAACTCCCCGGCTGCACGGACTTTTAGTATAACCCGTTTGCCTCCATTTGTCAACGCAGACAACTTCTGAATTTCTATTGGATTTCTATTGTTTGTTACAGTGCCGCCGCAGACTGAACCGAAACTATTGTTTATCCTTGTTTTGACTTTAAAAATAATATATAATACTTAATAACAAAGCATATACGGCGCTTTGAAAATGAAAAACAGGATGTGAGATTAGTGATAAGAATAGGATTATTGACAAGCGGCGGTGACTGCCAGGCGCTGAATGCAACCATGCGTGGAGTAGTAAAAGGCCTTTCAGCCAATGTACAAGATTTGGAAGTATACGGCTTCTTAAACGGCTACAAAGGATTAATCTATGGAAATTACCGCCTTTTAACATCAGCGGATTTTTCCGGAATCTTAACCAAGGGCGGAACGATCATCGGAACTTCCCGCCAACCATTCAAACAAATGCGTACCCCAGATGCCAATGGACTGGATAAAGTAGAGGCAATGAAACAAACCTATTATAAACTATGCCTGGACTGCCTTGTAATTCTGGGAGGCAATGGAACCCAAAAGACTGCCAACCTATTACGTGAAGAGGGTCTGAACATCATCCATTTGCCGAAGACTATTGATAACGATATCTGGGCAACTGATATGACCTTTGGATTCTACAGTGCAGTGAATATCGCTACCGATGCCATCGACTGCATCCACACCACGGCAGCATCTCATAGCCGGGTATTTATCGTGGAAGTAATGGGGCATAAAGTAGGATGGCTGCCACTATATGCCGGAATTGCCGGCGGTGCAGACATTATTCTGATTCCCGAGATTCCATACAATACCCAGAAAGTAATTGCGGCCATAAGGGCACGGGAAAAAGAGGGAAAAGGATTTACCATCCTGGCTATGGCAGAAGGTGCCATTTCCCAGGAAGATGCTAAGCTGACTAAAAAAGAACTGAAGAAAAAGATGGAAGAAAAACACTATCCTTCAGTATCCTATGAGTTGGCTGATACTATTCAAAAAGAAACCGGAATGGAAATTCGCATCACCGTACCGGGACATACCCAGCGAGGTGGGAGCCCATGTCCATACGATCGTGTTCTGTCAACCAGAATTGGTGCAGCAGCAGCGGAGTTGATCATGAATCAGGATTATGGCTACATGGTTGGCATCGTAAACGGTCTAACCGAAAAGATTCCTCTTGGCGAAAGTGCCGGCAGATTAAAAACTGTTCCGCCGGATGCCCAGGAGATTCACCAGGCTAAGCAAATCGGCATCAGTTTTGGTGATTAAAACAACAGAAAGAGGAGAAATCCATGAGCTACACCGCTCTATACCGAAAATTCCGGCCTGATACATTTGAAGATGTAAAAGGACAGGACCATATAGTAACAACGTTAAAGAATCAGATCCATGCAGATAGAATCGGACATGCATATCTCTTTTGCGGTACCCGTGGAACAGGAAAGACGACCGTGGCCAAGATTCTGGCCCGGGCCGTCAACTGTGAACACCCTGCAGACGGCAGTCCCTGCAACGAATGCGAGACCTGCCAGGCGATTAAATCCCAGACTTCAATGAACGTCATTGAAATCGATGCAGCGTCCAATAACGGCGTTGACAACATCCGTGAAATCCGCGAAGAAGTGGCATATCGCCCCACCCAGGGAAAATATAAGGTTTATATTATTGATGAGGTTCATATGCTTTCAACAGGAGCATTTAATGCCCTTCTGAAGACGCTGGAAGAGCCTCCTTCTTATGTTATTTTTATTTTGGCAACGACCGAGGCCCATAAGATACCGATCACCATTTTATCCAGATGCCAGCGCTATGATTTCAAACGAATTACCATTGACACCATCTCGGTCCGGCTGACTGATTTAATGCTGCAAGAAGGGGCTGATGTGGAAGAACGGGCCATCCGCTATGTTGCTAAAGCAGCCGATGGGTCTATGCGTGATGCCCTAAGCTTGCTTGACCAGTGTATCGCCTTTCATCTGGGCGAAACCCTTACCTATGAAAAAGTGCTGGATGTACTGGGAACATTGGATTCGGAGGTATTCAGTGCACTTCTGCGCAAAGTACTGAAAAGAGATGTAAGCGGCTGTATTCATGACTTGGAGGCACTGGTTCTGCAAGGAAAAGAAATGGGTCAGTTTGTGACCGACTTCACCTGGTATATGCGTAATCTTTTGTTAGTCAAAACTTCCGGGAATACCGAAGATATCCTGGATGTTTCCGCCGAGAACCGCAAACAGCTGAAAGAAGAAAGTGAGATGGTAGATGCTGATACACTGATGCGGTTTATCCGTATTTTTTCCGAACTGTCCAACCAGATTCGCTATGCTTCCCAGAAACGGGTGCTGGTGGAGATTGCACTGATTAAACTATGCCGTCCATCAATGGAAACCAATATGGATTCTGTTTTGGATCGTATTCGGGTGATGGAAGATAAAATTGAGCAGGGCATCGTCGCCCGGCCGGCATCAGGCAGCCGGCAAGCAGCAGTGAACGGTGCAGCGACTCAGACTATACCGGAAGCACCAAAAGTCAAACCCAGGAAGGCGGCTCCGGAAGATTTGCAGCAGGTAAAAACCCAGTGGCGGACAATTGTCGGTCAGACCCAGGGGATGTTCAAGACCTTCCTGCACACTTCAGTGCCAAAGTATAACGGACAAACAGGAGAGCCAAAGCTCTATGTGGAATTTACCAACACCCTTGCCCAGAATTATGTAGATAATCCCGAGGCGAAAAAAGAACTGGAAGATTTGATCGTGCAGAAAATAGGAAAGTACGTTGAGGTAGAATTCCTGCTAACCCAATCATCTTCAGTACAGGGGTTGGCAGAAATCTCAGTTGATGATATATTAGAAAGCAAGATCCATATGGATGTTGTAATTGAAGATGAATAATCTTGGTTGAGGAGGATATAACAATGGCAAAACGAGGTGGCGGATTCGGCGGCGGTATGGGAATGCCGGGCAATATGAATAACCTGATGAAGCAGGCGCAGAAGATGCAAAAGCAGATGGAAGAAAACCAGAAAGTGCTGGAAGAAAAAGAATATACAGCAACAGCCGGCGGCGGTGCGGTAGAGATTACCGTATCGGGTAAGAAAGAAGTAACCAAAGTAAAACTGGCAGAAGAAGCGGTTGATCCGGATGACGTAGAGATGCTGGAAGACCTGATCATGGCGGCAACTAATGAAGCTCTTCGCAAGATGGAAGAAGAGACCAATGCCGTTATGTCAAAATTAACCGGCGGTCTGGGCGGAGGACTCCCTTTCTAAATGGAATATTACAGTAATTATATCGGAAAATTAATAGAACAACTTTCAAGGCTGCCTGGTATCGGAGCGAAATCCGCCGGCCGGCTGGCATTTCATATTATGAATATGCCTAAAGAGCAGGTGGATTCCCTTACCACAGCGATCACAGAGGCCAGGAATAATGTTAGATACTGTCAGGAATGTTATACCCTGACAGACAATGAACTTTGTCCGATCTGCAGTAATCAGAAGCGCGATCATAAAACCATTATGGTGGTGGAAAATACGCGAGATTTAGCTGCATATGAAAAAACGGGCAAGTTCGAAGGCATTTACCATGTACTTCATGGCGCGATTTCCCCGATGCTTGGCATCGGTCCCAACGAGATTAAGCTTAAAGAGCTGATGCAGCGGCTGCAAGGGGAGATTGATGAAGTGATCATCGCTACTAATTCCAGCCTGGAAGGTGAGACCACGGCTATGTATATCAGCAAGCTGATCAAACCAACCGGGATTAAGGTCAGCAGGATTGCCAGTGGTGTGCCGGTTGGCGGGGACTTGGAGTGTATTGATGAAGTAACCCTTCTAAGAGCCTTGGAGGGTCGGGTTGAATTATAGAAAGAGATTTGAAAACCGGAGGGCATATATGACCAATAGTAACACGGGAGCATATAAAAATATCGCCGAACATAAAAAGAAGTATTCGGAACAGGAAATGAAGCGGGAGTTCTATGAGAGCATTCAGGATATCCTGCATCATCCTGTTGTGCTGCAAATGAAAAAATATTACCAGCATTGTAAGACAGATTGCTATCAGCATTGTCTGGCAGTAGCGTATTATAACTTCTATATATGCAAGACATTGAAGCTGGATGCTGTGTCAGCAGCAAGAGGAGGAATGCTGCACGACCTTTTTTTGTATGACTGGCGCAAATATTCGCAGCAAACCGGTGACCACTTTCATGCGATGAGCCATCCATGGACCGCATACCGGACAGCAAAACAATATTTTCAGCTGAATGATATCGAAAAAGAAGTTATTACCAAACATATGTGGCCGGTTACCTTATTACCGCCCAAATATGCAGAGACTTATGTCATCTGCTTTACGGATAAGTATTGCGGGACTTTGGAGATTGCTGAACACTATTCACAGCGATGGAAGAATTATATCGTAGGCAGGCAAGCCGCCAGATTCATCCGCAAAATTTCACGTAAGGTTCCCAAATTGCAGGAGCTTCAGGAACTGGTTCCGGAATTGGAATCCATGGATAATGCAGCAGTCCCATTGTCTTTTGTCCATCCAAGACGCCGGCCGGTGTCAGGCTGAGGATAGAGTTCGGGCAGCAGACTTTGACTATCATGAACCGTGTCCATCGCACACAGTATCCCGCGGGTTATCGAGTCGGCCATATTGACGATGGTGGAAAGCCGCGTGGTCTGAAGCAGGAAATGCTCAAATGTACCTGATACATTAATAATCCCGGTGATAAAGATGTCGCCAACATCCGGCAGCACCTTGTTAACCCCGGAGCCGGGGCAGATGGAGCCATTTCCCACAGTAATAAAACCAAGATGTTTTTTGGAACCCAAGGAGGCATCAATTGCAACTACCAGTGCAAAGGGATGTCTCTTTTTTATGTCTAAAAGAATCTCTTCCAGATTCAGAGCATGTACCGGGGCATCCAGTGTACCGTAGACATAGATATCTTCCCAGGTGTATTTGGACAACTGATGTCCAATCAATGGTCCCAGACTATCGCCGGTGATGCGGTCGCTGCCGATGCATAAGAACACAATTTCTTTAAAGGAGTGCTCTACCTGATTGAGGCAATTATTTAAAAGGTAAGATAATTCACTGCTGGCAGAAGATTTTTTGCTGTTTATATAGAATACCGGTGGCAGTTTTTGTGAGTGCATAATTGTCCCGTCCTTTCACAATCTAATTCTTTCCGTTTATCTATAGAATATTCAAGAAGTCTCGGAAAAATACATCCAACAAAAAACAGCTTTCATAATTCAGAAAAATCTTCAGAATTCTTCTGAGAAAATGAAAAATATGTCGCTAAATTCAGTTCTCTTCATTCCTCATTCCGCTAAAATTTTTATTTTATGCATGTTATCCTCTTGTCTAAAAGGGGTGATGAATCATGATAGAAATTATCTACAATGAAACAAAGAAGGGGACCGGGGAGAACGATGAAATATTTCATATCCCCAATAACATCAGACAAATAGGAGAGAGCCGAGAACAGCTCAAAATATACATGGAGGATTATGCATATACGTTTTTAAAACGTATGTCAAAACAAGATACGGAGAGCGGATGTGCAGCGATTTTGTTAGGGGAGGCAAAATGGAAAGATTCCGTATCCTATCTTTTTGTGCGCAGTGCCTTAAAGATTGAGGAGCCGGACATCAGCGCGGAGCATATGCCGTTTTCAGATGCCGCCTGGGGAAGTATCCATAAAGATATTGAAAAATATTTTCCCGACCAGGAGGTCATCGGCTGGACGTTGTCGTTGCCGGGATTCAATATGAAGATTAACGATATTATTTTACGTGCTCATTTGAATCATTTCGCCGGCAATCAAAAAGTATTATTTGTAATGGAACCAAGTGAAAAGGAAGAAGCATTTTT
>Ga0153928_1000318_pt1 | contig 24812 bp, 20 predicted proteins | sample TSNJ012MetaG_FD_106656 | JGI IMG/M metagenome (GOLD analysis project Ga0153928, IMG submission 106656) | Attine ant fungus gardens microbial communities from New Jersey, USA - TSNJ012 MetaG | ecosystem: Host-associated > Fungi > Mycelium > Unclassified | place: USA: New Jersey, Wharton State... | reverse complement strand
GACATAGCGGCCGAGGAAAAATCCCGTCACGGCAAAACCGTCGGCAAGATCGCCGGGCGACGGCCGCGCCGGCGCGTCGTCGAGCAGAAACGCGGGCAGCCGCAGCAGCCGGTCGTGCCACGGCTTTCCTGCCTGGCGCGACACCGCGCGGCCCGACTTGGGCGAGACGTAGCCGAGGTCGTGCGCTTCGCCGGTCGCGGCGCAGCGCTCCAGGTCGAGGCCGAACCCAAGCTCGGCCAGGAGCTTGAGCTCGAACCGCACGACCGCAACGGCGACCGCGACCGGATCGTCGATGCGTTCGAGCGCCGCGGCGAGATCCGCGTGCACGAGCGGGTGCGGGTCACGCTCGGGCAGCAGGCGGCACAACGCCGCGAGATGCGTGACGCCGTAGAGCGCATGCGCAAGGGCGAGCAACTCGGCGGCGCGCAGCCGCAGTCCCTCGACGGCAAAGTGGCCGAGATGCTCGTCGAGCCGCGCCCGCCATGTGGCACGAACGACATTGCCCGGCTGGAGCACCGGGCGCAGGCGGGCCCCCGCTCCTCCCCGCACCAGACCGAGATGGCGGCCGTGGTCGGGAGTCATCAATTCGAGGATGGCGTTCGCCTCCCCGTGGCGCCGCACGCCCAGCACGATGCCTTCGTCGGTCCATTCCATGATGCGGGACTCGCTTCGCGCCGCAACATGCGGACCTATGCCCGATGGGTCAATCACTGGGAAATTCGAGGCCGATCTCGCGATAGCGTTCGGGATCGTCGCCCCAGTTTTCCCGCACCTTCACGAACAGCATCAGATGGACCTTGGTCTCGACCGCGGCCGCAATCTCGCGGCGCGCGTCGCTGCCGATCGCCTTGATGGTCTGCCCGCCTCTGCCGAGGATGATTTTGCGCTGGCTTTCGCGCTCCACATAGATCGTTTGCTCGATCCGCACCGAACCGTCCTTGAGTTCCTTCCAGTCGACCGTTTCGACGGTCGCGTGGTACGGCAGCTCCTGGTGCAGGCGCAGATAAAGCTTCTCCCGGGTGATCTCGGCGGCGAGCTGGCGCAGCGGCGCGTCGGAGACCTGATCCTCGGGATAATGCCACGGGCCCGGCGGCACGCGCGCGGCGAGCCAGTGCCGCATGTCCGCGACCCCGTCCTGGCGCAGCGCGGAAACCATGAACGTCGCCTCGAACGACGTGCGCCGGTTTGCCGTGTCGGCGAGCGCCAGCAACGCCGGTTTCTCCACGAGGTCGATCTTGTTGAGGACGAGAAAGCGGCCGTGTCGCACCTCCCCGGCACGGTCGAGCAACGCGCTCACTTGCTCGTCGAGCCCACGCCGCGCGTCGACCAGGACGCCGACCAGATCCGCATCGTGCGCGCCCGCCCAGGCGGTCGTCACCATGGCGCGGTCGAGCCGGCGCCGCGGCGCGAAAATGCCGGGCGTGTCGATGAAGACGAGCTGCGACCTACCCTCGACCGCGATGCCGCGCACGAGCGCGCGCGTCGTTTGAACTTTATGGCTGACGATCGAGACTTTGGTGCCGACAAACGCGTTGATGAGCGTCGACTTGCCGGCGTTGGGTACCCCAATGAGGGCGATGAATCCGCAGCGGGTTTCCTCCGGCGCGGCTGCTTCCGCGGGGTCAGCCATCGGCCGCGTCCGCCGCCACTCCCTCCCGCGCCAGCATGGCGGCGGCGGCGGCCTGTTCCGCCGCGCGTTTCGAGCGGCCGGTGCCCTCCGCCGGTGTGCGCGCGGAAAGTTCGACCGCCACGCGGAACTCGGGGCTGTGGTCGGGCCCCGAGCGCTCGATCTCGCGGTATGACGGCGCCGGCATCCCGCGCGCCTGCGCCCACTCCTGCAGCAAGGTCTTCGGGTCGCGCAACGGGCGCGCCGGCTTGAGCATGCGTTCCTGCCAATAGCGCTCGATCAGGGTCGCCGCCGGACCGTAACCGCCGTCGACGAAAACGGCGCCGATCAACGCTTCGCAGACGTCGGCGAGGATCGCGGTGCGCCGATGGCCGCCCGCCTGGATTTCCGAATTGCCGAGCCGCATGACCGGGCCGAGGTCGATGACGCGCGCAACGTCGGCGCAGGTCTCCTTGCGCACCAGCGCGGCAAGCCGGCGCGAAAGCTCACCCTCGGTCGCTGCCGGGAACGCGCGGAACAGCATATCGGAAATAACGAGACCCAGCACGTGGTCGCCGAGAAACTCGAGGCGCTGATAGCTTCCGGCGCGGTCGCGACCGCCGGTGAGAGCCGAGCTGTGCGTGAGCGCACGGTCGAGCCAGGCGTGCTCGGCGAAGCGATAGCCGATGCGATCCTCGAGCTCGCTGATTTCCGGTGACGGGGCCGCGCCTGCGCGCTTGCGCCGGCGCGACGGCGCGCGGCGGCGGGGACTTGCGCCGTCGGAACGGGTAGCGCGGCGCTTTCGTTTGGCTGGTTTTTCTTCCGGCGGGCCGGCGCTCATCGGACGATCGTGAACAACCGGTCCCACCGCACCGACCACGGCCAGCGCCAGAACGCCCAGCCGCGCTCGCCGTCGTGAACCGAGAAGAAAATGACCTCGGCGCGGCCGACGATGTTCTCGAACGGCACGAAGCCGACCTGCGAGGTGCGGCTGTCCTGCGAGTTGTCGCGATTGTCGCCCATCATGAAATAATCGCCGGGCGGCACCACGTAGACGCTGGTGTTGTCGTAGAAGCCTTCATCATAAAGATCGAGCGTGGTGTAGCTCACGCCGTTGGGGAGCGTCTCACGCCAGCGCTTGACCGGCGTGGCATTGCCGGTTTCGCCGGCCTCGACGAAGTCGTCGATCCGCTCGCGTTTGATCGGCTCGTCGTTGATGTTGAGCACGCCGTGGATCATCTGGATGCGGTCGCCCGGCAGGCCGATCACCCGCTTGATGTAATCGGTGGAATCGTCGCGCGGGAGACGGAACACGACCACGTCGCCGCGTTGCGGCGGGGAGCCCAGAATGCGGCCGGAGAAAAGCGGCGGCGAGAACGGCAAGGAATAATGGCTGAAGCCGTAACTGTATTTCGAGACAAACAGATAGTCGCCCACCAGCAAGGTGGCTTTCATCGACCCGGACGGAATATTGAACGGCTGGAACAGGAAGGTGCGGATGACGAGGGCGATGACGGCCGCCTGAACCAGAACCCGCCAGAGTTCCGCAAACCCGCTTTCCTGGCGCGGTCGCTCGCTCGTGACGCTGATCGGCCTCTTCTCAATCGCCATGATCACCCGCCTGCCAAGTGCGGCAAACCCGTCCCGCCCCGCGACGGACCGGCACGATTCGTAGGAAATTCAATACGCTGGGCCGTGCGCACGACCCCGACCGGCGCCCTTTTAGCCGCTCACCCGAGCAAGCGCAACGAAAGGCCCTGGTGCCGCGAACCCGAAGTTCGCGCAGCATTGCCGCACGTCCGGTTGGGATCGGCTTTAGTCGTCACGGCGCGCTGCGGCGCACCGCCGATATGACGACAAAAGCCTGCGCCAGCGGACCTTCGTCGGTGATGGTGAGGTCGATTTTGGCCTCGCAGCCTTCCGGCGTGATGGCCTTGAGCCGGGCGAGCGCGCCCCCCGAAAGCTTGAGCGTCGGCCGGCCCGACGGCAGGTTGAGCACGCCCATGTCGCGCCAGAACACGCCGGCGCGCAGCCCGGTGCCGAGCGCCTTGGCACAGGCTTCTTTGGCGGCAAAGCGCTTGGCATAGGTCGCGCCCGGATTGGCGCGCCGCTCGGCACGCGCCCGCTCCGCGGGAGTGAAGATGCGCGCAAGAAAGCGCTCGCCGTGGCGCTCGATCACTTTTTCGATCCGCCCCACGTCCACCAGATCGGAGCCGATGCCGAGAATCATCGGGGCTGCGCCTGCGCGCGTCCACGCTCCATGGCGGACCGCATGGTGTGGATCGCCTGGGTCAGCCCGACTTCGACCGCTTCGCCGAACAGGAAATGACCGATGTTGAGTTCAACGACCTCGCCGAGCTGCGCGATCCGCTCGGCGGTCGCGTAGCTCAGGCCGTGGCCGGCATGCACTTCGAGGCCAAACCGGCGGCCGAGGGCAGCCCCCCGCACGATGCGTTGCCATTCCGCCTCGGCGGCGGCGGCTTCGCCCGCCACCACCGCCTCGCACCAACCGCCGGTGTGAATTTCGATGACCGGCGAACCGAGCGCGGCCGCCGCATCGATCTGGCGCGGCTCCGCCGTGATGAACAGCGAAACGCGGATGCCTGCCTCCCGCAACTGGGCGACCACGGGCTTCAGGGAGTCGTGCTGTCCGGCCGCGTCGAGGCCGCCTTCGGTGGTGCGCTCCTCGCGCCGCTCCGGCACCAGGCAGGCCGCATGCGGGCCAGTCTTGAGCGCGATCGCGAGCATCTCTGGCGTCGCCGCCATCTCGAAATTGAGCGGCTTTGAGATTTCCGCCTTGAGCCGCGCGATGTCGTCGTCGCGGATGTGCCGGCGGTCTTCGCGCAGGTGGGCGGTGATGCCGTCGGCGCCGGCCGCAATCGCCACTCGGGCGGCCTTCACCGGATCGGGATGAACGCCGCCGCGCGCGTTGCGCAACGTCGCCACGTGGTCGACGTTGACTCCGAGCCGAATATGAGGAACCGCGGCCATATCAGTCATCGGTGATCAGTCATCAGTAATCAGTGACCGGCGACCAGCAAGCATTGTCAGTCCTCGAATCTGATGACCGGTCACTGATCACTGACGACTGATTCCTGGATCACGCGCTCGGCGCTCGCGACGACGTCCTTGGCACGCAGTTGCGCGATGATCGCGGTGAGGTGCTTGAGGTCGTAGACCTCCAGATCGATCAGCACCTCGGTGAAATCCGACGCGCGGCGGGTCATGCGGATGTTGTCGATGTTGCCGTCGTGCTCGGCGATCACCTGGGTGATCTGAGCGAGCGTGCCCGGCTCGTTGACCGACTGCAGCTTAATCCGCGCCGGGAACCGCTGCGGGCTTTTTCCCTCCACGTCCCAGCGCACGTCGAGCCAGCGCTCCGGCGTTTCCTCGAACTCTTTGAGCGCCGGCGACTGGATCGGATAGATGGTGATGCCCTTGCCCGGCGTGAGGATGCCGACGATGCGATCGCCCGGAACCGCGCCGCCGTCGGGCGCGAACTGGACCGGCAGATCGCTGTTGATGCCGCGAATCGGGATCGCGGGATCTTTCGGCCCCTCCGGGACCTTGAACTTCAACGAGCGCGCCATTTTCAGCCCGAACCAACCGCTCTCGGGCTTGGCCGGCGCCACCGCGGCGACCCGCTCTTCCTTGTAGTCGGGGTAGACGGCGCGGGCGACGTCGGACGCCTTCATCTCGCCGCGGCCGACCGCCGCCATGACGTCCTCAACCGAGGCGCGGGCAAGCCGCGGCAGCGCGCCCTGCAGCTTCTCGTCGGCGTATTCCTTCTTGGCGCGCGCGAACAGGCGCTCGACGATACGCCGGCCAAGCCCGGCGTACTGCTGACGTACCGCGGCGCGGGTGGCGCGGCGGATGGCGGCACGCGCCTTGCCCGTGACGACGATCGATTCCCAGGCGGCGGGAGGCGCGGTCTGCGCCTTCGATGTGAGGATTTCGACTTCGTCGCCGTTGGACAGTTCGGAAACGAGCGGCGCGATCTGGCCGTTGATCTTGCAGCCGACGGCGGTGTTGCCCACGTCGGTGTGCACCGCATAGGCGAAGTCGATCGGCGTCGCTTTACGCGGCAGCGCGATCAGCTTGCCCTTGGGCGTGAAGCAGAAAACCTGGTCGTGGAATAATTCGAGCTTGGTGTGTTCGAGGAACTCCTCGGGATTGGAGCCCTCGGCCAACAGCTCGACCGTGCGCCGCAGCCACGCATAGGCGCTCGATTCGCGCGAGAGCATCTCCGAGGGAGAGCCGGCGCTGTCCTTGTAGAGAGCGTGCGCCGCGATGCCGTATTCGGCGATCTCATGCATCTCGCGGGTCCGGATCTGCAGTTCGACGCGCTGGTTGCCGGGCCCGATCACGGTGGTGTGGATCGATCGATAGTCGTTCTGCTTGGGCGTGGAGACGTAGTCTTTGAAGCGCCCGGGAACCACCGGCCAAGTCGTGTGGACCGCACCGAGCGCGCGATAGCAGTCCTCGATGCGCTCGACGACGATACGGAAGCCGAAGATATCCGAGAGCTGCTCGAAGCCGACCGACTTGCGCTCCATCTTGCGCCAGATCGAGTAGAGGCGCTTCTCGCGCCCGCTCACGGTGGCGGCAATTCCGCGGTCGGCGAGCTTGCGGGCGAGCTGCTGCTCGATTTCCGAAATCAGGTCGCGGTTGCGCTCGGCAAGCGCGACGAGTCGTTCGCTCACCACGCGGTAGGCTTCCGGATTGAGTTCGCGAAAGGCCAAATCCTCGAGCTCTTCCCGCATCTCGTGCATGCCCATGCGGCCGGCGAGCGGGGCGTAGATGTCGAGCGTTTCCTCGGCGATGCGCCGACGCGCCTCCGGCGGCACGTGGTGGAGCGTGCGCATGTTGTGCAGGCGGTCGGCGAGCTTGACCAGCAGCACGCGCACGTCGACCGCGATCGCGAGCAGGAGCTTGCGCAGGTTCTCCGCCTGCTTCGCCTCCCGCGTCACCAGGTCGAGTTTCTTGAGCTTGGTCAGGCCCTCGACCAAGGCGCCGATGTCCGGCCCGAAAAGATGGTCGATTTCCGCGCGCGTCGCCGGCGTGTCTTCGATGGTGTCGTGCAGCAGCGCCGCCGCGATGGTGGCGTCGTCGAGCTTGAGGTCGGTGAGAATCGCCGCGACTTCCAGCGGATGAGAGAAATAAGGATCGCCCGACGCGCGCGTCTGATGGCCGTGCGCCTTCATGGCATAGACGTAGGCGCGGTCGAGCAAAGCCTCGTCGGTATGCGGATTGTAGCGGCGCACCCGCTCCACCAGGTCGTACTGGCGCATCATCCGGGGTCGGCCGGATTTCGCTTTCGTTTCAGGGACTTGGGGAGAGACCGCGGGGGCGTTTTGGGCGCGCTCGTCGGCTGCCGCGCGCCGGCGCGGCTGGTTCTGCATGCGCGGCAGGTTGGTCGACGAGGCCATTGGTGCCCGCTTCGCGCCCCGGCAGGCGGGGGCTTCCAAGCAAGGATATCACGGCGATCGGGCAAGACGGCAAGCAGTTCGCCGCAGTTCCGCTTCGCAGCGTTGCCGAAACGCGAACGGCCCGGACCAGGTCCGGGCCGTCAAAATGAGAAAGCGCGCCGATTAAAGGTCGTCGTCGGGTTCGATCGGCTCGGGCTGCTCCTCCGGCGGCGTGAGGCCTTCGAGCCCCTTGAGCAATTCCTCCTCGGTCATGCGGTCGAGCACGACCTCGGTGTCGTCCGCGTCGACCCCCTCGCCGGAGGCGCCGATCAGCGGCACGGCCTCCGATTCCGGCTCGTCGACTTCCACGTACTTCTGCAGCGAGTGGATGAGATCCTCCTTGAGGTCGCCGGGAGAAACCGTCTCGTCGGCGATTTCGCGCAGCGCCACAACCGGGTTCTTGTCGTTGTCGCGGTCCACAGTGATGGGAGCGCCGGAGGAAATCATGCGCGCGCGGTGGCTCGCCAATAACACGAGATCGAAACGATTCTCAACTTTATCGATACAATCTTCCACGGTGACACGGGCCATGCCTCGTCACTCCTCATTCGACGGAAAGGGGTTTTGCCGGTTGGTAGCGGCGCGGACTGGAAAGCGCAAGGGTCTTCTTGCCCCACGAAATTTATCTTGGCGCGATGTCACGGCTCTGTTACGCAACGGCTGAGCCTGTCCGGCCGGGCCCATTCATCCGGTCGCGACCTTGCTCCGTCGAGACTTCGCGTTTGGCGAAGCGCCGACGAACTTTCCGCAGACGCCCCGCGGTACGGTTCGGGCGCATCGTGCGTCCGTCCGCAGCCGATTTGGTTTTATTTTACGAGAGACCACGACATGTCCCCTCCCCAGGAAAAAATGGCGCTGTTCATCGACGGCGCAAACCTCTACGCCACCGCCAAGACCCTCGGCTTCGACATCGACTACAAGCGCCTCCTGCGCGAGTACCAGTCGCGCGGATATCTGCTTCGCGCGTTCTACTACACCGCCGTGATCGAGGATCAGGAATACTCGTCGATCCGCCCGCTCATCGATTGGCTCGACTACAACGGCTACACGGTGGTCACCAAGGCGACCAAAGAGTTCATCGACCAGACCGGCCGGCGCAAGGTCAAAGGCAACATGGACATCGAGCTTGCCGTCGATGCCATGGAGATCGCGCAGCACATCGATCACATGATTCTATTCTCGGGCGACGGCGATTTCAGCTCGCTCGTCAAGGCGATGAAGCGGCGCGGGGTTCGCGTCACGGTGGTCTCGACGGTGAGCACGCAGCCGCCCATGGTGGCCGACGAGCTGCGCCGCGAAGCCGATATTTTCCTGGACATCGTAGAGCTGCAGCCGAAGATCGGCCGCGACCCGGCGGAGCGGGCGGCACGCGAGCGCGAGCCTCGCCACACGCCGCAATTCCTCCAGCGCACCCCGGCACCCCAGCGCGCCGGGGCGGGCGCCGATGCGGACGACGACGAGTTCGAAGAAGACTGAGCCGCCCGAGCCCGGGCGCGACTGTCCGCGCTGTCCGCGCCTCGTCGCGTTCCGCGAACACTGGCGCGCCCGCGAGCCCGGCTGGTTCAACGCTCCGGTTCCGGCGTTCGGGCCGCGCGCCGCGCGGCTCGCCGTCATCGGGCTTGCGCCGGGGCTGCGCGGAGCAAACCGCACCGGGCGGCCGTTCACCGGCGATTATGCCGGCGGCCTTCTCTACGACACGCTCAAGGAATACGGCTTTGCCCGGGGCCGCTACGACGCGCGCGCCGACGACGGGCTGGCGCTGATCGACTGCCGTATCGTCAATGCGGTGCGGTGCGTACCGCCGGAAAACAAACCGACGCCGGCGGAAATCGCGAATTGCCGCGAGTTTCTCATGCGAGATCTCGCCGCCATGCCGAAACTCGCGGCCATCTTGGCGCTCGGCCGTATCGCACACGACAGCACCGTCGTCGCGCTCGGCGGGCGTCCTGCCGCGACGCCGTTCGCTCACGCGGCGGTACACCGGGTCGGCGACGCGACCATTTTCGACAGCTATCACTGCTCGCGCCAGAACACGAATACCGGCCGGCTGACGCGTGACATGTTCCGTGCCGTGTTCGCGGCCGTGCGCGCGCGGCTCGACCAATGATGGCGCGCCTTCGTCTGTTGTTTAGCTGCGGCAGGACTCGCCTCTTCCTCGTTGCCGCAGAATTTTTCCTCGCTGGAGCCGCCGTGCTCGTGGGGTTCTACGCTTATTCCGGCATGTACGGTCTCAACACGCTGCTGCGACGCGGCGCAACGTTCTGGGTCTCGGTGACGCCCGACGATCCGCGCCTCTCCTCGTCCATGCGACTGGCGCTACGCGAGCCACAGGTGACGGGGGCAGCGGGCGCTTTTTCTTGGCAGCAAATCGAGCAAGGCTTTGAGGTCGCCGAGCTTCCGGTGATCGCCGGACGCACGGAGGTAGATCGCATATTGCTGGCGAGAGTCGATCCCGCCCGGTTCCGCTTCGTCATCCGCAACCGGCCCGCGGGCGACAAGGATCCAGACGCATGGCTCGACGATCTCGGTGCCGCGCTCGTTATCAACGCGAGCTACTTCCGAGCCGATGGAACCCCGGAGGCTCCATTCCTGAGCGACGGCGCTCTGTTGGGCCCGCACAACTACAGCGCCCGGCATGGCGCATTCGTGACCTCGACGCAGGTCACCGACATTCGCGATCTCGTCAACGAGGACTGGCACGACGCCTTTCGCGGCGCACATGACGCCCTGGTGTCTTATCCGCTGCTTGTCGCCGCCGGCAGGTCGAAGCGCGTCAACGCGAACGACCGCTGGCTCGCCAATCGCAGCTTCGTCGGTGTCGACCGGTCGGGCAATATCATCCTCGGCACGACAGCAGACGCGTTCTTTTCACTCAATCGGCTCGCCGCATTCCTTGGGACGGCGCCGCTGGACCTCGCCAAAGCACTTAACCTCGACGGAGGCCCGGTGGCGTGCCAGGCAATCAGGCTCGGTGCGTACCGCCGTGAGTTCTGCGGACAATGGGAACTCGCCGTGCACGACGGAGAGCTCAAGCTCTTGCGGTGGGCGTTCGGCAGTCGAGCTTGGGCTTTACCCAACGTTCTCGCCGTGGTGCGGAAACAATGATCTTACGCGCGTCACGGTAAATGATGCGAAGACGCGTCGCAGGCGAGAGGACGTCTTGACAGCATGCCGACGAATGCGGAGCAAACATTTGCGCAGGCGCTGACGTTGCATCAGCGCGGCCAGCTCGGCGAAGCCGAGCGTCTCTACCGGCAGGTGCTGTCGCGCCATCCGGATCATCCCGATGCGCTCAACCTGCTCGGCGTGCTCGCCCTGCAAACCGGCCGCAACAAGGAATCAATCGACCTCATCGGGCGCGCGCTCGCCCGCAACGATCGCGTCGCGGATTTCCACAACAACATCGCGGAAGCCTATCGCCGGTCCGGTCAGCTCGACGCGGCGGCCGCTCATTTTGCCAAGGCAGCGGAACTCGAGCCGAGCTTCGTCGAGGCGCTCCAGAATCTCGCCGCCACGCTGCGCGCCCAGGGGAAGTGGGATTTGGCGGCGGCGCGCTACCGCCGCCTGCTGGAAATCCGCCCGCAGCTTGTCGAAGCGCACAGCGGACTTGCCGACATGCTCCTGCGCCAGGCGCAATTCGCGGAGGCGGCGACGCACTATCGCCAAGCGCTCGCGCTGAAGTCCGATCGCGCCGAGGTCCACAACAATTTCGGCATCGCGCTCCAGGCGCAAAGTCACTTGCAGGAGGCGGCGGCAGCATTCGGGCGCGCCGCGGCGCTCAAGCCCGATTTCCCCGACGCGCAGCGCAATCTTGCCGCCGTGCTGGTCGAGCAAGGACAATTCGGCCGCGCGCTGGAGGCTGCCCGGCGCGCGGTGGAACTCACCGCGAGCGTCGAGGACAAACTTCTCTTCGTCCGCTGCGCCGGTACCGCGCCGCGCAGCACCACCGATGCCGACGGCGCGCTGCGCACGACCCTGTTGCGCGCCTGGTCCGAACTATGGACGCGGCCGAGCGAGTTGACACGGCTGAGCATCATCCTGATCAAGGGCAACGCCACCGTCGCCGCGGCAATCGCCCGCGTGCAGCCATCGCAACCGCCACCGACGCTCGAGGAGCTCTGGGGTCCGGATGGGCTTGCCGCTGCTGCCCGCGACAGGCTGTTTCGCCATCTCATCGAATCGGCGCCGGTGGGCAACGCCGACCTCGAACGGGTGCTGACCGCGACGCGCCGGGGCGTGCTCGACCTTGCCGCGTCGGGCGCGGCAAACGCGATTGCCGGCGACGAACTGGTTTTCTGCTGCGCGCTAGCGCGGCAATGCTTCATCAACGAATATGTTTTCGCCTGCACCGAGGAGGAGGAGAACAAGGCGCGCGGACTGCGCGATGCGCTCACCGCCGCGCTGCAATCCGGCGCACCGGTTCCGCCGCTGTGGCTCGTTGCGGTTGCCGCCTATGAGCCGCTGCACGGCTTTCCCGCGGCCGATGCGCTGTCAGGGCGGCCATGGCCGGCGCCGCTCGCCGGCCTGCTCACGCAACAGATCGCCGAACCGCGCGAGGAAATGCGTTGGCGCGGCGAGACTAACCGCCTGACCGGCATCGACGACGAGGTTTCCCGGCAGGTGCAGCAGCAGTACGAGGAGAATCCTTATCCTCGCTGGGTCGATCTCGGCCGCATCGTGCAGCCGACCACGCTCAAATCGTGGCTCTCCGCGCTCGCTCCCGATGCCGGCCCGCCGGAAAATACCGGAGGCGACATCCTGGTCGCAGGATGCGGGACCGGCCAGCAGGCGATCGAAACTGCGCAAATGTTTCCCGAGGCGCGCGTGCTTGCCGTCGATCTCAGCCTCTCCAGTCTGGCCTATGCACAGCGCAAGACGCGCGCTCTCGGTGTGGGCAATATCGACTACGGCCAAGCTGACATCTTGCGTCTCGACACGATCGGCCGCAACTTCGATCTCATCGAGTGTATCGGCGTATTGCATCACCTCGCCGATCCGCTTGCGGGCTGGCGCGTGCTCGTCAAGCTGCTGCGGCCAAAAGGGTTGCTGCGCATCGGGCTCTACAGCGAGATGGCCCGCCAGCATATCGTTGCCGCGCGCAGCTACATCGCGCAGCGCGGATACCAGCCGACCGTGGCGGACATTCGCCGATGCCGCCAGGACCTGATGATGCAGAAACAGGCGACGGATCGGCCGAACGTGGCGGAGTTATTCGATTTCTTCAGCACCAGCACCTGCCGCGATCTCTTGTTTCACGTCGCCGAACGGCGCATGACGCTGCCCGAGATCGAAGCGTTTCTGCTCGCGGAAGATCTCGCCCTGGTCGGGTTCCAGGTGGAAGCCTCCATGGCCGCGCGCTATCGCAAGATGTTTCCCAGCGACGCGGCGATGACCAACCTCGCCCACTGGCACGCGTTTGAACTGGAGCATCCCTACGTATTCTCCGGCATGTATATATTCTGGGTGCGCCGGCGCGACGGATGAGCGAACGCGCGCGAGACGCTACTGCCGCTTTTGGATCCAGAACTGATACATCCCGGCAAAGGTATGCGGGTTGTCCACCTCGAACTGGTGCCACGAGTCGAGCCTGGTCATTGCCGGATCGTTCGGGAAGCGCGCCCGGTACGTCTCGGCAACTTGCGACCCCAATTCGAACCCGAGGAAACTCAGGCCCTGGTCGAGCAGGAACGCGTCGATCTCGGGAAGGGCGAGCTGTCGTTCGTGCACGTGAAACAGCAAATCGCGACACGCGCTGGTGCTCGCGAAATCGGGGGAGAGCACCAAGTTTGCAAATACCCGCCCTTCTTTGGCAGCAATCATCTCCTGTCGGCAGCGCCGGATGTCGTCGGCAGTGGCGCGATAGCCGCGCTGCGCTATCCAGGCGCGCGCCGCCTGAACATGCTGTCGATCCAGCCTGCTGTACAAGCCAAGCCGCATGAAGCCGCCGGGCCGAAGCTTCGACAGGAGAACTTTCCAACCCTCGAATGGGTGATCCAGGTGATGCAGCACGCCAGTCGTCTCGATCACATCAAAGGTTTGGCCGAGACCCCTAAGCTTCAGGATATCGGCTTGCGCGTAGCGGATGTTGCCGACACCGGCGGCCTCGGTTTTCGCTTGCGCATACGCCAAGCTCGCGAGGCTGAGATCGACCGCCAGGATGCGTGCGCGCGGAAACCGCTGCGCGACTTCGATCGATTGTTGACCGGTGCCGCATCCGGCCACGAGAATCTCGGTCTCGCGTCGGTTCGAGCCCTCGAAACGAACCATTGGAAACAGATTTCTCAGATATGCATCTATCGCTGTCCACTCCTCGACCGGCGGCGTCTTCACCCAGCACGGATAGGGGCTTTCCTCGTATTGTCGCTGCACGGAAATCGACACGGTGTCGTCGATTGCGGTGAGCCGCGGCATCGATGCGCGCAATCGTGCGACCGCCGCAGGCTCGCGCAGTTGCTGCGTCAGCAGCGCCTCGACCGCATCCGGCCACGCCATCGCGAGAAGCACGTCGGCACCTTCGATAGCGTGCAGCGGCCGGTAGCACGCCACCGTTACGACCCGCCAAGGCGAAACGGGAGCGTTCTTTGCGCCCAACGCCGCGCCGAGCGCGTCGCCTGATGCTTGACTCCGCTCGCGCTCGGAATCGGTAAGTGCGAACACATACTCGTTGATGAAGCACTGGCGCGCGAGCGCGCAATAGAACTCCAGCGTCACGTCCGGCGGCCGCCGGTCCGGCGGCTCTGCCGAGCTTTCCAACAGCGCGGCGCGCAACTGCGTCAACAGCCTTTCCAAGTCGGGGTGAGTTATGGGCGCCGTTTGCAACAGCGACCGCAACAGCTCATCCCGCACAAGCGCGCCGAAACCGGGTTCTTTGAAACGCTCAGGGCCCGGCGTCGGATACGGCTCGCCTCTGGATGCTCGCAGGATGAGTTCCCTTACGGGCGCATCTGCCGTGATCGCGTTGATGGCCGCGTTGACGAGTTCGCCCGGGCGGCCCCATGGATCGGACAAGGCTTGCAGCAGGAATGGTCGCACATCGGGCGTGGCGCCCAGCGATGGAGCTTCCTTGAGACATCGGACGAAGAGCGCCTTCGTCTCGTTGGTCTCCTCGCATTCGAGGGCCTGGACGATGTGGGGCAGGGCTTCCGCGTGCCGACCGGCGGCAAGGTGCACGAGCGCCAGATTGTGGAGCGCCACCGGATAATTGGTTTTAAGTCGTATGGCCCGTTCCAGGTGCGTTGCCGCGGCATCCAGCCGCCCGCGTTCCCTCAGGGCGTTGCCCAGGTTGCTGTGTGCTTCGGGAAAATCATTTTTAAGCGACAGCGCAGATTGGAACTGCGTGATCGCGTCGTCCAGGCGACCTTGCTCCCTGAGCGCGATACCGAGATCGCTGCGAGCTTGCGCCGACCCGGGCGCGAAATCCACGGCCTGTTGCAGATGCTTGACGGCGTCGTCGAGCCGCCCCTGGCGCCGCAGAACGGCGGCGAGGCCGCGATGGGCGGGCACGAAGTCGAACTTGAGCCGCAGGATGCGCGCATAAATTTCGGCTGCCTCGTCCAATCGTCCTTGCACGCCCAGCACGTCGCCCAGGTTCTGCTGCGCCTCGACGAACGCGGGCTCCAGATCGACCGCCTTGGTGAAATGTTCGACAGCGCGCTCCACTCGACCGAGCCGCCGAAATGTTTCGCCGATGTTGTTGTGGAAATCGGGAACCTTGTCGTTGAGCGCAATCGCTTTGCCGATCATTTCGACCGCAAGTTCATTGCGGCCCGTCTGCAGGGCCAGCACGCCGAGCAGATTGAGACTATCGAGATGATGCGGGACGGCGGCCAGAACCTGCCGATAGAGACCCTCGGCCTGCGCAAGCTGGCCCCGTTGATGAGCGTCGATGGCCTTTGCGAACGCCTGCTCGACGTGATCAGGCATGACGGTCGACTCGCCCCGTAGTCACCGGCGACTCCTGCCACCCGCCGTCAGCGCGGCGAACCGCCGCGAAGCCATGCGACCACCTCCGCAGCGCTGCCGTCCGGCGGGAACACGGGATAGAACACCTTCGTGATCTTACCGTCGTCGATTACCAGCGCCATGCGCTTGAGCAGGACCATGCCGTCGACTTCGAAGGTCGGCAGGTTCAAGGCGCGCTGAAGGACGAAGCCGGCGTCGGACAGGATTGCAAACGGCAGATGCAGGCGCTCGACCGCCTCGCGCTGATAATCGCTGTCCTGGGTGGAAAGCCCGTAGAGCTGGCGAACCCCGCGCGCGCGCAGCTCGTCGAAATGGTCGCGGAACGAGCAGCTCTGGGGCGTACAGCCACGCGCACCCGGGATGCCATTCCAACCGGTGGGAAGCGGCTGCCCGGGACGTCCGGTGCGCGGATAGACGTAGACCACGGTGCGGCCGGGAAGGCGCGCGAGATTGACGCGCGCGCCGTCGGTCGCCGCCAAGGTCACATCGGGCAAAGCCATGCCGGCAAGGTGTTGCGCGGCGCCGTCGTCGAGCGGTACCGGCAGGTCCTCGGGCAGGTCGAGCGGGTTGTGCAAGATTTGTTGCATGAGTGCTTGTTGTTCGGCGGTGTGTGACGCGCTCAGCTCGTATAGGAGATGAACTCCATCAGCGACCCGTCGGGATCACGGAAATAGACGCTGGTGCCCCTCCCTTTCGCGCCAAAGCGTTCCATCGGCCCGCGTTCGACCGCCACGCCACGGGCAGCAAGATGCGCGATCGCATCGGCGATCGGCCCCTTCCACTCGAAACAAATATCGCTGTTGCCGGGCTGCACCGGCAGCCGCGCCACCTCGGCCGGCTTCAATCCCGGCCCGTGCAGGTTGAGCTGCGTGTCGCCGAAACGATAAGCGAATCCGACCGGGCGCTGCACGATCTCGGCGCCGAGCACGTCGCGATAGAAGGCGTTGGACCGCTCCCAGGCGGAGACATGAACCACGCAGTGATCGAATTTGACCGGCAGCGCCATGGTAACCTTACTGCCCCATCGCCTGAGCGAGCGCCTCGGGCTTGAGATGGTAGGGGTCGACGTGCCAATCGCCGCTCGCTTTGCCGTCCGGCCCCCGCGAGACGGCGTACACGTCCACCATGCGGTGGCCGCGCTCCGCCGCGGCATGACGCAGGCCCATGTTGAAGGCTCTGACGATATCGATCAACAGCGCCTTGTCCTCGGCGCTATGTTCCGCGCTGAGAGCCTCGAGGTGCGGCGCCGGCACCCCGACGAATATCGGTTTTAGCCGCTGCGGCGTCGCCGCGACCTCCACATAGGCGACATACCGGCTCGTCTGGTCGGCAATGAGGTCTTCGAGATTCCCGCCGGTGCGCTGGTAATACGGCAGGATTCCTTCGTCGAGCCGACAGTCGATTTCTCCGAAGCAGCAGATGAGCGGCGATTGCGCAGGAAGCGAACCGACGATCGCGCTGAAACGCCACTTGTAGAGATTGGGTTGCGTGTTCGCCAGATGCCAGGCCTTGCAGCCCATGACGAGGTGCGCGGCGGTGCGATACGCGACCCCGTCGAGCGTGACCGCAACGTCGTGAAAAGAAAGGCAGTGACTGTCGCCGACGACCGCAAGCTCCGGTGTCGCGGCCTCGTGCGCGCCGGCTCCGGCCCCCTCGGCGTGCCGCGCGAGGTTGGCGAGGAAATTGGCGTAGGCGCGCGAGTTTTTGACCTCGCGCGAACCCGACGCCGCGACCGCGGCTGACGCCTCGGATGCCGCGCGCAAGGCGTCTGCCAGCGCGTTTCGGTCGCTGTTGAGCCATTGGCTGATGCCGGCGCGCACCAACAGCTCGAAGCGCGAAGCGGGCGAGAGGTTTGTCTGTTCCAGCGCCGCCGCGCACAGCATGCGCCAATCCTGCGCCGGCGTGCGCCAGCAGTTGGCGCGAACCAGATTCATGAACCACGGCTCTTCCACAGGGTAGAGCGCGCGCGTGCGGTTCACCGCCTGCTGGACGCTCGCGATCGGCGCGAGCGCGCCGGTCGGCGGCGCGGCACCCGCCGTGAGGGCGAGAGCGTGCTGATAGCGCGCCAATGCTTCCTCGAGATTGCCGCGCGCGAGCAAGGCATTTCCGAGATTGAAATGCGCAACGGCGTAACGCGGGCGCAGCGCCAGCGCCTTGCGATAGAGCGCCACCGCTTCGGCGAACTCCCCGCGCTGCTGCGCCCAGATGGCGAGGTTCATCAGCGCTTCGGGAAAATTCGGATTGAGCGAAAGCGCCCGCCGATAGCGATTGGCCGCCTCGCCCGGCTTTCCCTGTTCCATCAGCGCGACGCCGAAATTCATGTGCGCCTCGGGATAGTCGGGCTTGAGATCGAGCGCGCGCCGATATCGTTCGATCGCCTGTTCCAGGCGTCCCTGCTCCCTGAGCGCGTTGCCGAGGTTCATGTAGCCCTCGGCCCCGTCAGGATCGAGTTCCGTCGCTTTAGTCAAATGCGCGACCGCCTCGTCGAGCCGGCCGAGGTAGCGAAAGGCCTCGCCAATGTTGTTGTGGAAGCTGGCGTTCGCTCCTTGCAGTGCGATCGCCCGGCCGATCAGATCGACCGCCGCCTCGGCTTTGCCGGCCTGATAGGCGAGGACGCCGAGCATATGCAAAGCGTCGACATGGTTGGGATCGACCGCGAGCACCTGGCGGTAAAGGTCTTCCGCCTCGGCCATGCGATGTTGCCGATGATTTTGCAGGCCCGCGGCGAATGTCTGCCCGAGGTTCCCCGAACTGGCGCTCGCTCCCGCCGCCATCACGGGCTGCGCGACCGCTTCACTGCTCGTTTCCGCTCTGTCCATCACTCAACCCTTCTGCCGCAGCAAGCGGCCGCGTTCGCGTTCCCAGCTACGCTTCTTCTCGGTTTGCCGCTTGTCGTGCAGCTTCTTGCCGCGCGCCAGCGCCAACTCGACTTTGGCGCGGCCTTTGGCGTTGAAATAAAGCTTGAGGGGGACGAGCGTCATGCCCTGACGCTCGACCGCCCCGATCAGCTTGGCGATCTCGCGCCGGTGCAGCAGCAGCTTGCGCGGCCGCTTGGGCGCGTGGTTGAAACGGCTCGCCTGCAAATATTCGGGAATGTTCGAGTTGAGCAGCCAGATTTCTCCGCCGCGCGTGTCCGCATAGGCCTCGGCGATCGCCGCCTTGCCGACGCGCAGCGATTTCACCTCGGTCCCGGTCAGCGCGATGCCGGCTTCGAAGGTGTCGCCGATTTCGTAGTTGAACCGCGCCTTGCGATTGTCCGCGACCAGCTTGAAGGCACGCTCGCTCTTTGCCGCCATGGCCGCTCATTATCGACAGGATCGCGCTTGCTGCGGCGACGGGAGGCCGGATACGAACGCCAGCCGCCACCGGGCGCGTCTAGTTGATCAGGCCCGCGTGCACCATGGCCTCGCGCACGGCGGTGCGGGTCTTTTCCGCAACCGGCACCATGGGCAGGCGCACGGTCTCGGCACACTTGCCCAACACCGAGAGCGCATATTTTGCCGGCGCCGGGTTGGTTTCGATGAACAGCGCGTGATGCAGCGGCATCAGCTTGTCCTGCAGCTTGAGCGCCGCGGCGAAATCGCCTTTCAGGCACGCCGCCTGGAACTCGGCACATAGCCCGGGAGCGACATTCGCGGTGACCGAAATGCAGCCGTGGCCTCCATGCGCCATGAAGCCGAGCGCGGTCGCGTCCTCGCCGGAAAGCTGGTTGAAGCCCGGCCCCATGGCCTGGCGCTGCTGCGACACCCGCACCATGCTCGCGGTCGCGTCCTTCACGCCAGCAATGTTCTTGAGCTCGAACAGCCGCTTCATGGTGTCGACCGACATGTCGATCACCGAGCGCGCCGGGATGTTGTAGATGATGATCGGGATCCCGATCGCATCGTTGATCGCCTTGAAGTGCTGATAAAGCCCTTCCTGGGTCGGCTTGTTGTAATAAGGCGTGACGACCAGCACTGCGTCGGCGCCCGCCTTTTCGGCTCCCTGCGCCATTTGGATCGCTTCGGCGGTGGAATTGGAGCCGGCGCCCGCGACCACCGGGGCGCGGCCGCGCGTCTGTTCGATGCACCATTCGACGACCTGATGGTGCTCGCTGTGCGAGAGCGTCGGGCTCTCTCCGGTCGTGCCGACCGGGACCAACCCGTTCGTACCCTCGGCAAGCTGCCAGTCGACAAGTCCGCGGAAGGCCTCCTCGTCGAGCGAGCCGTTCTTGAAGGGAGTCGCAAGCGCGGTGAAGGAGCCCTGGAAGCTCGTCCTGGCTGTCATGACACGGTCCTCGGCTGGGCCGGGCGCTGGCCCGGCGATCATTCAATATCCGCTCGCCGCCGCCGAAGAAAGGGCCGGCGTGCCGTTGCGAAAAGCCGCCCACCCTGCCCCGGTTTTGCCGCGGTTTAACGGCAATTGTCTCGCGATCGGGACGGGTTAGCAATTCGTTAATGAGATCGGCTGAGAAGGTTCCCGGACTACGGCGGAACCTGCAGGGAGGGACGCCCGCGTCGGCCACCTCGATGCAAACGATTGATGAAGCTTGCGTTCCGGCCGGACGCCGGGACCCAGACGTGGCGCAGATTCACTCGAACCGGACGATGAATGGCATGAATCGCCGCTTTCGACTGCTCGTGCTCTTCGCGCTGGCGGGCATCCTTGCCGTCGGTTCCGCCGCTGGGGCCAAACCCGCCACGGCGGTCCAAAGCGATGAAAAACCGCAAACCGCTGCGGGCCACGGCAAGTCGAGCGGCGCCAAGGCCAATGCAAAATCCGGCTCCGCCAAGAGCCATTCCGCCAAAACCTCGGACGGCGACAAGGCGAAGGCAGGGGGCGCTAAACCCGAGTCGGCCAAATCCGCGAAACACAAGGAATCGAAAAAGACCGCTGCGAAATCGCATTCGTCGAAATCGCATGAGGCGAAGTCGCATGAGGCGAAGTCCCCGCCTCCGAAGGATGGCGCAAAGGCCGGCCCGCGACGGACCGCGCTCGCCTCGGCCGTGCCGGGCATCGTGATTCCCGACGTCCTGCCGTCGAGCATATCGAACGATGACGTCGCGACGGTGCGGGACGCCATCGGCCTCGTTCGCCGCGGCAGGAGTTCCGAAGCAAGCGGCTTGGAAGGGTCGCTGCACGATCCGGTCGCGCGCAAGCTCGTGGAATGGATGATCCTGCGCAACGAGAGCAACGGCGTTGATTTCGACCGCTATGCCGCGTTCATCCGAAGCAATCCCACCTGGCCGAGCATCCCCTTGTTCAGGCGGCGCGCGGAGGGCGCGCTCTGGCATGAGCATAGCGACCCCGCGACCGTGCGCGCGTTTTTCGCCGATGCGAAGCCCGCGAGTGCACGCGGACGCTTCGTGCTCGGGCGTGCGCTTATCGCCCAGGGCCAGCGTGCCGCGGGCGAGGCCCTGATCCGGGAAGGCTGGCGCAGCGAAGATTTCACCGACGATCTCGAAAGCCAGGTAGTCGAGGAATTTCCTCACGTCCTGAGCCGCGCCGACCATTTGGCGCGCATGCATCACCGGCTCTACGCGAAGGATTTTTCGGCCGCCCTGCGCAGCGCGCGTCGGCTCGGCGACACCGCGGTCGCGATCGTCAAAGCCTATGCGGCGGTCAACTCCAAATCCGACAACGCGGGGGGGCTGCTCGACGCCGTTCCCGAGGAGGCCCGCGAGGATCCCGCTTTTGCGCTCGCCCGCATCCAGTGGCTCATGCACAAGGATCGGATCGCCGACGCCGGGCGCGCGGCGGTCGCGGCGCCGCACGATCCGGCCCGGATCGAGGATGGCGACGCGTGGTGGCGCACGCGGCGCATGCTGGTGCGCAAGCTCCTCGATGCGGGCGATCCGCAGACGGCGTACCGGGTCGCGCGCGACGCCGCGCCGCCGTCGAGCGAAAATTATCGCGCCGATCATCACTTCACCGCCGGCTGGGTCGCGCTGCGCTTCCTCGGCGACCCGACCACCGCGTTGGCGCATTTCCATCACGTCGCCGACGGCATCACCAATCCGATCGCGCTGGCGCGTGCTGCTTATTGGCAGGCGCGCGCCTTCGAGGCGCTGGGACGCCAGCACGACGCGCGCGCGCATTACGAGGAGGCGGCGCGCTACCCGACGGCTTTCTACGGCCAGCTGGCGCGGGCGAAACTCGGCGTCACGGGAACCGCCTTGCGCCACCCGCCCGAGCTCGACGGCGTGCAACGGGCGGCGATCGCCAACCTCGAGGTGGTGCGTGCAACGGATCTGCTCTACGCGATCGGCGAGCGCGACCTCGTGATCCCGATCGTCTCCGATCTCGCGGACCGCGCGGTCGATCCGGCAGCCCTGCTCGGGCTCGCCGAAGTGACCACCCGGCATCAGGACGCCCGCGCAACCCTGCTGCTCGGCAAGGCCGCGCTCGGGCGCGGCCTGCCGTTCGACCAGTACGCATTTCCAAACTTTGGGATACCGGCCTACGCCTCGGTCGCGCCGGAGATCGACCGCAGCATCGCCTACGCCATCGTGCGCCAGGAAAGCGAGTTCAACCAGCGCGACGCGTCGCCCGCCAGGGCGGTGGGGCTGATGCAGGTTACGCCGGAAGCCGGGCGCGACACCGCCAAGCGGTTCGGCGTCAAATACGACTGGCACCGGATGGTCAACGACGCGGTCTATAATTCGCAGATGGGCGCGGCCGAGCTGTCGGGCCTGCTGCAGGATTATCGCGGTTCCTACATTCTCACGTTCGCCGGGTATAACGCCGGGCGAGGCCGCGTACGCGAATGGATCGAGCGCTTCGGCGATCCGCGCGACCCGCGGGTCGACCCGGTCGATTGGATCGAGCGCATCCCGTTCTCCGAGACGCGCAATTACGTCGAGCGCGTGATGGAGAACTTCCAGATGTACCGGATGCGTTTCGGTCAGGCGCCGCGTCTCACCATCGAGTCGGATCTGCGCCGCGGCGGCATGGGAAATTGATCGCGGGACGACCGTTCAAAGGCCGCCGATGACCACACCCGGGAAGGCCGGTCCGGTCGATCTCACCATCAGCGCGCCCGACGGGCTCAAGCTGCACGTGCGCCGCTACGGCGCGCGCAGCGCGGCGACGCTGCCGGTGCTGTGCCTGCCCGGTTTGGCGCGCACCGCCGACGACTTCGAGGAACTCGCCCGGGGACTGACCGCGGACCCGGCGGATCCGCGCTGCGTGCTCGCCATGGACTATCGCGGCCGCGGCGGGTCGGAATACGACAGCAATTACGGCAACTACAGTTTGCCGGTCGAGCTCGGCGACGTGCTGGCCGTGATAACCGCCCTCGAGCTCTCCCCGGCGATCATCGTCGGCACATCGCGCGGCGGCCTCCTCGCGATGCTGCTTGCGGCGGTCCGGCCCACGGCGATAGCCGGCGTCCTGCTCAACGACATCGGCCCGGTGATCGAGCCGCAGGGCCTCATGCGCATCAAGAGTTACGTCGGCAAGCTCCCGACCCCGCGCACCTTCGAGGAAGGGGCGGACATTCTGCAGCGGGTGGCCGGCAGCCAGTTTCCCAAGCTCGAGGCCGCCGATTGGCTGCGCCAGGCGCGGCGCACCTGGAAAGAGCACAATCACCGGCTCACGACCGCCTACGACCCGAAGCTTGCGAAGACGCTGGAGACGATCGACTTCGAACGGCCGCTGCCGCCGCTCTGGGGCGAGTTCGAGGCCCTCTCGCGCACGCCGCTGATGGTCCTGCGCGGCGCCAATTCCGACCTCCTGTCGGGCGAGACCGTCAAAGCGATGCGCTCGCGCCACCCGGACATCGATGTGGTGGAAGTGGCCGACCAGGGCCATGCGCCGCTTCTCGCGGAAGCGCCGATCATCGGCCGCATTGCCGCCTTCGCCACGCTGTGCGATCTCGCACGCCGGCATTAATTACGAGTCCGGTCCCAGACGCTCGCCGGCGGCCGGACGCGGGCGCTTGGCCGTTGCCCCTTTCGGCGCTCGCGCGTTATCGTCCGTCACTATCGATACGCGGCAACGCGTCATGCCGGGCCCGGCGCAAGGTTGAGATGGCAGCCGATCTTTCCAGCGCTCGCCCGACGGGCGTCGCGGACGCCGGCGCTGAGCCCCGCGCCACCTCCTATTCGCTGCGCACGCTCGTCATCGCCGCCGGAATAATCTGGGCCGTCCTGTTCGTCGTCGTCGGGCTTAGGTACCAACTGCAGCTTTTCGCCGACGGCGCGATGTTTTCCTATTCGGTTGCGGTGCAGGAGGCCTGGACCTTCCACTGGCACAACATTTCGGGACGCCTGTTCGTCTATTTGATTGCCGAGGCGCCGGCCGAGTTCTACGTCGCGCTGACCGATGACCCGCGCGGCGGCATCGTGCTCTACGGATTGCTGTTCTTTGCGACGCAGCTCGTGGGCCTTCTCGCGACTTGGGCCGGCGACCGCTCGCCCGGGCGCATCATTTTCAGCTTCGCATGCGCCTCGACGGCCTGCCTCTGTCCCCTGGTGTTTGGATTTCCCAGCGAGATGTGGGTGGCGCATGCGCTGTTCTGGCCGACCCTTGCCGTCTGCCATTACGCCCGAGCAAACACCGTTGGGAGCGTATTGATTTTTTCGGCGCTGCTTGCGCTCATCTTTACTCACGGCGGCGCCGTGCTTCTGGGCGTGCTCATTCTCGCGACCCTTCTTCTGCGCGGAGCGCGGGATCCGGCCTATGTGCGGGCGGCCCGGTTCTTCCTGATGGCTGTCTTGATCTGGGCGCTGGTCAAATTGATTTTTCCGCCCGACGCCTATGATGGTCCGATGATGCGCCGGGCAGCGCTTCATTTCTTCGATCCTGCGATCTTCGCGAGCCATATTCTCGTGCTGCTGTTCGCCGCAGCGGGAAGCTATGCCGTCGCATTCCTCGCGCTCGATCGCCTGCACCCGAGAAAAGCCCACACCTACGCCGGCTGGCTCCTCGCGCTGGCGTTATCGGCCTACTGGCTGTGGTTCGACGCTTCGCTCCATGGGACCGAGCGATATCCGATGCGGACCGTGCTTCTGCTCGGCACGCTCGCGTTCGGCCTGGTTGCAGCGGCATACGCGCTCGTATGCGAAGGGCGCCTGAAGGTCCGGCCTGCGGTCCTGCAGCATGGGATGGCCTTTTTCACGCGCGACGCGGCGACACGCGCCATTCTCGGCGCCTTCCTGATCGTGATGCTCGTCCACGGAGTGGAAACGGCAAAATTCGTCCGCGCCTGGACCGGCTACGAGGCCGCGGTCCGTGCGCTCGCCATGAGCGATGCCTCCGATCGCGCGCTGGGAGACGTGCACTTCGTGTCGGCGAGCCGGATCGACCCCGCTCTCAACCGGTTGTCCTGGTTCTCGACCACGCAGTTCCTTTCCGTCCTCGTGGCGCCGCGGTTTGCCCCGGAACGGCTGGTAGTCGACCCGACCGGCAATTATTTCTGGCTATCTTGCAACACGGCGGCGGCCAGCCAGATGGCCGACCGTGCGATTCCGGTCGAGAGCCGCCGACTCATTCGCGTGCACGCCTGTCTGCATCGGTGAGTGGCACGCCGAACGACCTCGCGTGATATCGTAGGTCGCTCACAAACCGCATTCGCTCGCGTTGATGGCGCGAGGGCAAGCGGCCGGCCAGGCGGCTGGCGGCCCTCCGAGATGCGTCCTCCGGCGCCGGCCCGAACAAAGCTCACGTTGGCGAGCTTCTTCACTTACAAATTTTTTCATCGTGCCATCATGCGTCTACAGACGAGGGGATGGCCCTATCGTCGAAACACAAAGGAAGACCTCTATGTTTACCAAGGCAGTCATCGCCGTGCTGGT
>Ga0153928_1000317_pt1 | contig 24826 bp, 17 predicted proteins | sample TSNJ012MetaG_FD_106656 | JGI IMG/M metagenome (GOLD analysis project Ga0153928, IMG submission 106656) | Attine ant fungus gardens microbial communities from New Jersey, USA - TSNJ012 MetaG | ecosystem: Host-associated > Fungi > Mycelium > Unclassified | place: USA: New Jersey, Wharton State... | reverse complement strand
GCCAAAATTCCGATTGGCTTTTGAGTCTGGATATCATTGATCAAACGAATAAATGATATTACCGGCTTTCCTGATGCTGTCTGAAAAGCATGATTGCCATTAATCCTTATCCTATATGCTCCAGCCATATTGAACACATCTTCATTCCATGCTTCGGTCTGAATCAGTTCATGATTCACACTGGTAACCCCATTGGAAATATGAACATATTCTCCGTTGTTTTTAAACAGATACACCGATGAAATATATTCCTCAAAAGTGGTGAATTCATATATCGACGCCACAGCGTTATAATCATCGATGGATTGCGCTTCTTCACTCCTTTTCAGGTAATTCCGCACTTCCTGGCTGTTCATGATCCACTTACTGACCGTGCTGGCACCTTCTAATTCTCTTTCCAGGCTGCTGCCGATAGAAACCAGCATATTGTAATTCGTCTCCGATATATACTTTTGCCTGCTGCCATAGATGATGAAAATATAAATAAGTAAAAATAACAGAAAATAGAAGCTCATAATAATGATAAATAAGCTTCTGATTTTCTGTTTCAATTTTTTAGCTGAGAACCACTCCATGATTTTTTGAATCTTTTCCCTCATGATGTCTCACCTTTTCATTCATAATATTGCTGTTATAAGGCGTTTCCTGTTATTATCAGTTTACGTTACATTGACTGCGGATTGAATGCATTATTTTTACCTGGACAGGTGATATTTTTACCTTTTTCATCACCCCTGTTCCCCGCATCCATCCATTCCAGACACAGCGTATGCCAGAGCATCCAGGCCGCCTGGCACTCCTCCGACAATCTATGAATCGCCTCCGGATCCGGTTTGATTTCGGCCCAATACTCCTCTGACTCCCGCCATTCCTGTTCCAAGGCCGCCAATTCCTCACAAAGCATTCCATACCGTTCGGCCGCCGGCTCCATCTTCTCAGCAATCAGTCGTAATTTCCAATCCCGATAAGCCTCCTCTTCCGGTATCTCCCGCAGGCGGTGGCGCTCCGCTTTCGGCACCGCCCGAATGCCGGCAATCAGGGCCTGGTCTTCCGCCCGCACCTGGGCAGCAACGCTCCCGCCCCGCTCCTTCCGCTCCTTCCGCTCCAGATAATGTTCATAGCCAAACGGATAATACATCACCGATTGCCCCTCAAAGATCAGCACCGCATCTGCCACCTGCCGGATGAAATACCGGTCGTGGGATACAAACAAAATCGTCCCGGTATAGGCCCTGAATGCCGACTCCAGGGTCTCCTTGGCCTGCACGTCCATGTGATTCGTCGGTTCATCCAAAATCAGGAAATTAGGGCGGCTTTGGAGCAGCTCCGCCAGCATCAGCCGTGACTTTTCCCCGCCAGATAAACTGCTTACCTTCGTCGCAGCCTTCCGGCCATCAAACAAATACGCTCCCAGCGTGCTGCGAACCTCTTTCTCGGTAAGGGCCGGAAACAGATCATGAAAATGTTCCAGCACTGTCAATTCACCACGAGGGGGACTTTCCGCATGCTGATCAAAATAGCCGATGGTAATATTTTGCCCTAATGACCACTTCCCGCCAAGGGTTGACACCAATCCGGCAATCGTTTTTAAAAAAGTAGATTTACCCACGCCGTTACTGCCCAAAAGTCCGATTTTCTGCCCCCGGCGAATCCGTATTGAAATTTCCAACAGCACCCGTTCATATCCAAGCTTTAAATGCTCTGCTTCAAATACCCATTTACTCCCCGGAATCAACGGATTGATCTCGCCGGTAAAAATATGGACATCATCTTCGACCGGCTTGGGAATCCGTTCCATCCGTTCCATCTGGGTCTTCTTCGCCTGGGCAAAAGAGGCTTTGTTAGGTTTATGTTTAAAACGCCGCACTACTCCTTCCAGGCGCTCCAGTTCCTCCTGCTGGCGTTCATAAGCCTTTTTTTGCAGCTGGATCTGCTTTCGTTTTTCTTCCCGATAATGGGTATAATTACCGGGATAACGGATCAGACGCCCACCCGCCAGTTCATATACCACGTCTGCCGTCCGGTCCAAAAAGAAACGGTCATGGGATACCATCACCACCGCTTTGTCATACGTCCGCAGATACTGTTCCAGCCATTCTACCGTCTGAATATCCAGATGATTGGTCGGCTCATCTAACAGCAGGATATCCGGCTTTGCCAGCAGCTGGCGGATCAAGGCAATCTTTGTCTGCTCACCACCAGAGAATGCCGCCAGCCGTTTTCGCTTATCCGCCTTGGCAAAACCAAAACCGGTAAACAAAACATCGTATTCCCGTTCATACTCAAATCGTTCACGGGCATAAATATCCCGACTGGGACAGGCACCTAAAATCTCTTCCTCTACCGTTCTGCTGTCATCCGTAAATGCCTGCTGCGTCAGCATGCCAATCGTCAGCTGTCGGGAACAGACGATTCCCGGGCCGCCCCGCTTATCATCCCGTTCCAGAGACAGCTCCCCGGCAATCAGCCTTAGCAGAGTGGTCTTTCCTGCTCCGTTGCGTCCGACAATTGCAATTTTTTCTTTTCCCTTTATTTCATAATTTATATGGGACAGAATCACTGTTCCGCCTGCGGTTACAGTTCCGTCGATAATCTGATATAACATGGCTAAACCTCTTTTTTAAAATCTCCGTATATATATGTGCATTATAGCACATCCTGCTGCGAAATAGTTGCGTTTTTTGTATTTAGTCTGACTGACTGACCGACGAGATTTAAGTTTTACTATAACACGAAAAAAGACAGCTCTGCCTTTTGTGCAGAGCTGGCTTTTTATATGAGTGTATCAAAATATTCTTCCAGAAAAGTCATTGCAATTCCTACTGCTGATGCCTCCATTTCATAACTACAGGTTTTAAGATATAACGTGTCGTTATCAAAGTTATTATAAGTGCGTACTTTTCGTTCAAGCTCCGGCATATATGGTTTTAAATAACCGCCCAGATACCCGCCCAGGATGATATCGCAATCAAATGTCATCCTTAGATTCGTCACCGATATCGCCAGATAGTATAAGTAAGTGTCCCAAACCTTAGCTGCCTCCCCATCTCCTGTCCCCAGCAACTGGAAGAAATCCTTCGGGCCGGCATCTTCGCCAACAGCAGCTGTCAGCACTTTCGCCGAGCAGTAAGCGTCTACACAGCCTCGTTTCCCACAATAGCAGCGCTTTCCTTCCGGGACTATAATCATGTGTCCAAATTCAGCACTGCGGAAATGGTCGCCTGGATAAATGGTTCCATCCAGATATATCGAGCCGCCAACCGTATTACTCAAGGATAGATAGACTGCGTCCTGATTCATCCCCCGTAACTCCGCGATAGCAGCACTGTTGGCATCATTTTCAAAATTAACCGGGTAAGGGAACATACGGCTAATTACTTCCAGGTTCATATCACTCACCTGAAGAATATGGGAACGCACCAACTTCCTTCGTACACTATCGATAATTCCAGGCAGGGAAATCCCCACTCCCAGAAGATATTTTTTATTAATCTGGCTGTCCTCCAGAAACACCTCCAGGTCGCCGGCCACCCGTTCATAATATTCAGAAATATTTTCGTAACGTACGCGGATCCTTTTTTGCTGTACCATATCTCCTTTTAAATCAAGGAGTACAAAGCTAACATGATTCGCAGTAATATCAATTCCCGCAGCATACCTCACCCGGCTGACGACCGCCAACGCTTTCGCCTTTCTGCCACCCGTAGATTCATATTCCCCCACCTCTTCTACGATTCCGGCCTCCACCAGTTCTTTCACATTCTGCAAAACCGTAGGCATACTGAGTCCCAGCACTGACGCCAGGTCCGGTTTAGATATCTGTTTTCGATATAAGATAAGTTTTGCAATTCTGGCCTTATTCTGACGTTTTTGATCTTTTTTCTTCATTATTGCGAGTACTATTCCCTTTCCTCATCACCTGCAGTCTGCCTGTTTACTCCTGCATATTGATGATGACTTTCATCGTTGACTCTCTGTTATTATCAATAAACTCATACGCTTTTTTATAATCACGAAAGCAAAATCCCTCAGAAATCAACGGCTGTAGATGAACCTTATCTTCATTCACCAGGCAGATGGCATCTACATAGTCCTCATGCCGATACATCATACTGCTCTTAATATCCAGCTCATGGTCATTGGCAACCGCCAGATCAATCTGTGCCATCCCGTCAAACACAGCCACCAGAACAATTGTGCTGCCTTTGCGAGCATATTTTATCGCCTGCCCCATGGTAATATTATTTCCGGCACAGTCAAAAATCACATCTGCCATGTCGGTGCCGAAAGCCTCAACCATCGCCTCACCAAAATCTTTATCACGCGTATTGACACAAAAATCAATACCGCACTCCTTCGCCTTTGCCAGTCGGAGCTCACTGATATCAGTAATCATAACCTGCGAAGCTCCCATCCCTTTCGCTGTCTGCGCAACAAGGTTGCCAATCGGCCCTGCCCCCAGCACTGCGATCTTCATACCGTCTGCGTCACCGATTTGTTTGATACTGTGGACTGCCACCGCCAGCGGTTCAATCATCGCACCCTCATCATAAGACATATCCTCCGGAAGCAACGTCACTTTAGACGCATCCACCGCAAAATGCTCGGATGCCATTCCAGTGGTCTGGAATCCCATTACTTTCAGTTCCTCACAAAGATTATATTTTCCATGCCTGCAAGGATAACATTCGCCGCAATAAACCTGGGGCTCAATCGTCACTTTCATCCCTTTCCGGAAAGATGGTACGTTGCTGCCTACTTCCACAATCTCGCCGGAAACCTCATGACCCTGAGTCACCGGATAGGAAGTGAACGGATGCTTTCCATGGTATACGTGGATATCAGAGCCGCATATGCCAATTTTCATTATTTTAACTAAAACCTGATCTTCTCGACATACCGGAATTTCCACTTCATGAAACTCAATTTCTCCAGGACTTGTCATAACCTGCTGCCGCATATGTAATCCTCCTCGTGCTGAATCATAATCGTTAATCGTCTCTTTTTTAAATACTTTAATAAAACATTTTATAAAACTATAATATAATATTTTTTTAATAAATGCAAGTACTTTTTTTTCAGATAGCTGATTTTTCAGGCTGCGATATGAATGGTTACCCTAATATGTATTCCCATTTTCTCTATAACTCCGCCAAACATTCTCAAAGAAATCATCCTCCTCCGGAATTGCTCTGATATTTCTCCAGTTAAAAGAGCAGTCAATACCTTCCAGCATAACTTCCTGAACCATATTCCGTCTGCTTCCATTATCTAAAATATAGCGAAACTCTTCCGGTAAACTACCATATGGTTTCTTTCCATCCGCATTACTATACAACGCACTGCCTCTGCTTTTTCCGCCATTATCCATATAGTCTTTCATTGCTTCCAGATAAACCATCTGACACAGCAGTGTATCCCAAAGTCGGAATACCTTCCATAGTTGTCTCCCGTCCGTAATTTTTATGTTATCCTTAAATATCGCAAGTTCCTGTCTGATTTCTATCACAGACTGAGTGATTCCTTCCTTATCACGAATAGGACCTCCATACCGGCTCATTCGTTTCGAAGTCCGGTCCCAGTATGCCTGTACATTTTCCTCTGTATCGTTCATTACATTCTGCGCCAGGAAAATCGCCTGCCTTATAACATTTTGCGCAGAAACGTGAAAATCTCCGTCCGGTTCTTCTGTTTTTCTCGCTGCTATATACTGCGCAGCTCTGGTTGATCCCACCTGTCCGGCATTTAATGCACTACCGCCCGGGCGATATACCCCATGGCTGGCACTAACCTCGCCAACCGCAAAAAAACCTTCCACATTGGTCTGCCACCAGCAGTCAATACCAAGACCACCATTGTTATGCTGCGCACATAATGCAATCTCCAATGGTTCATTGGCAAGGTCAACACCCTTATCCCGATAAAACAAAACAGCCGGTTCATTCATATACCTCAAACGCTCAATCGGCGTTCCGAAGCATGCCCCGGCCTTATGCAAATATTCATATGCCTCAGCTGGCAGTACTTTAAAATCCAACGGTTTGTTACCGGGATTTTCCCTGAAATCCAAAAAAACACGCCTTCCTCTGCCCCTTTCTAAATAGACCAGAATATCAATAATCGAAGACCCACCGTCAACCTTGCGCACATCAAAAGGCCATTGATATCCTTTTAAGAATACTTTGGAAAGCAGCTCACTCTCATCTGCAAAAAATTCATATAAAAACTCTTTTTCATCACCGCCATGTTCATCTGTAGATATGAATTTTGGAAGTACCTGCATATAGGTTCCTGATACATTCCATCTGGGTGTTAACGATGCAAGTCCATACTGCCATTCCATCAGGTTTTTACCTGCAACACCGGCTTCAAATGCAGTACCGGTTGTTCCATAATGCCCAAACGGATATACACTCTCCGCATAAATCCCTGCCGGCCCGCCAGTAGCATAGATCACATTGCTGCAGCTAAATGCCACAAACTGATTTTCTGGCTCCTGATACTTGTTCTTGTCCAGACACAGCAGACCCTTTACCTTGTTTCCTGAAGTAATTATTTTAATCACCTGAAGATGGTCAAACATGAGGATCCCTTTTTGCAGCACACTTTCTTCCAGTTTTTCTGTCATAATTCTGGAAGTATACGGTCCCGCACTGGCAGCCCTCCTTCTTGGATCATGATCCGTTTTATAGCCGATGTACTCCCCATAATAATTACGGGGAAAAGGAACCCCCAACTCCACCAGTTTCAAAAAACTCTGGCTGGACAGGGCCGCCTCACACAGTGCAATGTCACCATCTACACATTCGCCGTCAAACAAGGTCTCCGCCATCTCTCTCACACTATCCGGTTCATTGCCGGATAATGTGAGTTTGTAGTAGGTTTGCTTATCAGAACCTGTATTTCTGGAAGTCCCGGCATTAATACCTTCTGTGACAATGGCAATATCCTTCTGTCCAAAAGAATAAAGCCTGTCTGCTGCATTATAGCCTGCTGCTCCGGTTCCAACTACAACTGTATTTAATTCATACAGACGGATTGACTGTCCCTCTAACTGCATGACTGATTCTTTCATCTGATTAAACTCCCTTATAATCGTTGTATGTGAAAGCCGCCATCCACATCTATGTAGTTCCCTGTTGTATAAAGAAATTTATCGCTGGCAAATGCTGATACTGCACCAGCGATATCCTCCGGCAATCCCCATCGTTTAATCGGGAAAGCACCTTCTTCAAACAAGGAATCGTATTTTTCTTTGACGGTATTCGTCATATCCGTGGCAATTACACCGGGGCGAACCTCATGAACCAGGATCCCGTCTCCAGCCAGACGATCGGCGTAAAGTTTTGTCAGCATGGATACCCCTGCTTTGGATATACAATATTCCCCTCGGGCAACAGATGTTACCTCCGCAGAACAGCTTGAAATATTGATAATCGTACCCTTTTTCCGACCCTCGATCTTCTGTTTTATCATCAGGGAAGCAACCGCCTGTGTTAAGAACATGGTACCTTTTGTGTTAATACCGATGACATGGTCAAAACTCTCCTCGGTCATTTCCAACAGATCACATCTCACAGCCGGTGATACCCCGGCATTGTTTACCAGCACATGGATTCCGCCAAACCGTTCTACGGTCTCCTTTACCAGTCTGTCCCTGTCTTCTTTTTTACAGATATTTCCTTTTATATAAAGATACGCTATCCCCGCCTCCTCTAATTTATCAAAATTCTCTTTGTAATCTTCTTTATTGTTCACATCCATAATTACGATATTGAACCCGTCTTCTCCAAGCTGGCGGGCGATGGCTAAGCCAATCCCCCGGCTTCCGCCTGTAACTATTGCCGTTTGACTCATTTCTTATCTCCTCGTATTTTCATCATCTTTGCCGCTTATTTAGAACTGTTTTCCCTGTGCGCAGCATCAGCACGCGCTCTTTTATAAAAAGGGGCATAAATCTGCGAATCTTTGATTATACATCCTGTTCTTCCATGATCTCTCATTATCTGAGTGCATTTTGAGCAGGCAACACAGCATTTCTTAGGATCCATGCCACTCTCTGACAGCATATCTCTCGGTGCATCCGGATAGGCAAAGCTGGAACGGCCTAAGCCTGCAAAGCTGCAGCTGTTGTCCGTCAGATTTGCTGATCCGACATAAGGAATGAACTGGCGAAGCCAGGTATAGCCATTGCCGATAACCGGCACATCCCCGGCTGCCTTCTGTATTACTCTGGTAAATGCAAACAGTCTGGCGATACTTTCTAACGGATGTTCATCCGGAATCGGAATCCCCGTACTGGACGAATCAAACGGTCTGGTAACCTGCGGATATATATAATACGGATTTCCGGCTGAATTGCTTAAAAGATTCACGCCGCTTTCACACATCATTTTAACCAGCTTTATTGGCTCTTCCGGGTCAAATTTCCAAAAATCTTCTTTGGCCCCACCAAAACCGTATGGATATGGATGCGCATCAAACACATTAAATCTGCTGGCAACAATAAAATCATTGCCAGTTTCTCTGCGGACTGCAACAATAATATCGCGGAGCAGACGGCTGCGATTTTCAAAACTTCCGCCATATTTTCCTGCTCTTGTATGGCTGGCCAGAAGCTCACTGATCAAATACCGATGACAAGCCTTAATATCAACACCGTCAAAGCCTGCCGCCTGCGCCAGTTTAGCTGCCTTAACATATTCCCCTGCCAGGCTGTCCAGATATTCATCCGTAACTACCGGATCATCTGCGGTTCGTCCCACCTGCGGATCCAGGATTGGATCACATTGAGGAACCAGCGGCGCGGCTTTATGCCCATGCGGTCTGGAATATCTTCCCGAGTGGGTCAGCTGCAGTATATTGATCGGTCTGTGTGCTTCACCATTGGCGTCTGCAGCCGCTTTGTTGGTCTTTCGGATCAGCTCCTCAAAAGCTTTCACATGATCTTTTTTCAACATCATCGATAAAGGGTTTGCTCTGCCTTCCTCGACAACTGCGCAGGCTTCCCACCACAACAATCCTGCTCCTCCTGATGCAAAGCGAGCATACCTCCTCTCAACCAGCTCCGAGGGTTTTCCGTCCGGTTGAGAATCGCAGCCTTCCATCGGTAATACGGCGATCGCATTGGGTGCCAGCCGATTACCCACATGTACGTTGCAGCCCAATGGCGAAAGATCTCTGCTTACTTTTATGTCAACATTTAATTCCTTTATCTTTTCTTCCAGTTGTTCTAATGTCTGAAACTTAAATTTTTCATGAGCTGCCACTATCGTTTAATCTCCTCTTCTGATATTTTGCTCATCAAATACCGATGCCAGTATCTGTTCTTTCTCCACATGCAACGCACCGGTCGGACATACCTGGAAACAGTAACCGCAGCCAATACAGGCATCACTCTTCTTCGCAAGGCCATCAGCGATACGGATACCATCATGCCAGCATACGTCCACACATCTGCCGCAGCCAATGCAGGCATCCGTCACCGCTGCCGCCTGATAAGCATCCCCCAACCGCTTTTGCCGTTCTGCCGCCACACTGCCAGGCATTTGAAACAGTTTTAACGCATCGCCGCACAGGCTGTCCATATCCTTATATCCATTCTGATCCATAAATCTATCAAAATCTGCAATTACTTTTTTGCCTGCACCGACACCGCCGGAACAGGCAAGTGCTCCCAACTGGACCGCCTGGCTGCCTGCCATAATGATTCTGGCTGCCTGTTCATAACTAAAGACACCGCCGCCGCCATACATCGGGATCGACAATCCATCCGATCGGGCTTCCGCAATTGCATAACATACCAACGGTGTTGCCTGTGTTCCCCCATATCCGCCTCCCGGTCTGGCCTGCGTCGTTCTCCAGTCCAAGTCAAAACAGAAGCCTTTCCACCTGGCCGTAGGTCCTGCTGCCGCCGCGCCTGCTGCCGCTGCGATCCGAATTGATGTCAGCACATCGCAAGATTCCATCGCCAGTTTTGCCATAATCGGGATATCCGGCACGGCCTTTTTCACCAGTTCAATGCTGTGGCGAAGCAGCTGGTGATAGTCAAAAATCCGGTCTTTTGCCACTGCAACCCCCGGTGTATTAAAATGCAGTTCAATGGCATCACTGCCTGCGCGCTTTAATTCCTTTGCCTGTGCTGCCCAATTCTTTTCCCAGTTTCCGCCCTTTGCGATATCACTGTAATGGCCGACCGATACCCACAGCCGGATATCGCTGTCCATCGCTTTCTTGATTTTCTCTACTTCCTCACAATATTGTTCCAGGGTCGATATGGTATCCGGAATCTGTCTTCCAAGCGCATGACTGTGCACGCACATCCCACCGGAATACATCGTCTTGCTATCCGGGGCAATGTAGCTGCCGCCCCCTGCCCCATGGCCAAAGTTACGGAGCACGATAGCCCCAGGTCTCATCGCCGCACTCTTCAACACATTCGCAGCTCCCTGTGTTGCCGGACTGGAGGCTACTACAAAAGGATTCATTATATCAAATTCTTTTACATATAAATCTGCCATTTTCCCATTCTCCTTCTAACAGTTTTTCAACATCCGATGCAAAACCTGTGCATCCTGTAAAAATTGTTCTTCCGTTCCATCCATAACAAATTCCATCAACCCATAGCGCACAATATCTTTATCGATATGCCGCAGATACTGCTGCCATTCACCCAATCCTTCCGCCAACGGACGCTTGACCCCATCCGGCCAATAATAGATATGCAGATTTAAAATCCTGCTGCCAAGTAAATCCAGCCCCTTTACCCGCTCCTGCACAGACAGTGCCGCCGTTGGCTGCCAGAGACAATACAGATTAGGGTGATCTGCCGTCTGTAAAATCCGTATTGCCGACTCATTGGTATCCGTCAGAGTGTCCTTATGCCACTCCAATGCTACTTTTATGTTGTAACCCGCAGCCAACTCGGCTGCCAGAGCTGCCTCTTTCGAAATCCTGTCAAATTCCTCTGATCCCACCTCGTCAGAAGGTCTGACACCGGCCCAGATTCTTATAATTGGTGCTTTCAGCGCTGCCGCAGATTTCAGTGACTTCAAAAATACCGTCTTCGGTGAATCCTGTTCTCCAAGACGGTAATAGGAACCATAAGCAGCAACCGCCAGCCCAGCCTCCGTTGTCTTCTTCCCCAGAGCAGCTGCTCCGTTCTCGTCGTCCGGAAACACATGAATTTTTTCTGACCACTCGACCGCCCCCAGTTTTGCCATCTGGCACCGTTCAATAATCCATTCTGCTGTTTTATCCCGAAATGTTACCGATACAATCCCTGGTATTATCATCGCCATTCCCTCCTAATACGCAAGTACCTGCTTCCAGATTTCTTCATCAACAGGAACTCCCAGCTCCATATTTTCTGCTCTGATTTTCATCATATTCTCACCCGGATAATATACCGTTTTCCCTTCCTGCACCGGTGCGGCGGTCTTTAAGTCCGCCAGTGCAGCATCAATCCGGCGCATCAATTCCTCCTGATCCGGCAATGCTTCCATACTGATGGAAATAAACACCTGGGACAGCTCCGTCTCAACGGGAAGCGCACCTACCATGCAGGAGGTTCTTCCTCCTGCCAGCACTGCCGCCACCAGATCCAGCGCCAGAGACAGACCGGACCCCTTCCAGTATCCAATGGGAATACATTGGTGCGTCTTAAGGATCTCTGCTGCATTTCTCGTAATTTCCTGGTTTTCATTAAATCCGCCATCAACCGGCAGTTCCTTTCCTGCTCTGGCATAAGCTTCCAGCTTGCCATAGGAAAACATTGACATGGCCACATCCACCAGCACCGGATTGTCTCCATGGGGAATCGCAAACACTATGGGATTATTGCCAAGACGGGCATCCTTCCCACCCCATGGCGGCATATTCGGAACCGTATTCGTCCACAGAATTCCGATACAATTTTCTTCCACTGCCATCAAACCGTAATTCCCGGGTCTCATCCAATGGTTCGTATTGGATAAGGCCACGCAGCCGACGGTGTGTTTCTTTGCCATCTCGATGGACCGCCTCATACAGAAATAAGCATTTAGATCGCCGGGACCTTTCTGTCCGTCATAGCGCTCCAGCATCCCCAGCGACTCCTTTAAAACAGGGTTCGCCGCAATATCCACACAGCCAGTTTCAAGGCCTGCGATAAACTTTACAAACCGGTTCAGTCCATGGGTATATACTCCGTCACGGCTGGCATTGGCAAAAAGCTTCGCCGACAATTCCGCTCTCTCCAAAGTAAAACCACGTTTCACAAGTACCCGGTAAAATTCCTGGTACATCCTTTCATATGGAACCCTCATCATATTCCTCCTCGTGTCGTAATCACCCTTTGATTGCCCCAATCATAACACCCTTCACAAAATATTTCTGAATGAACGGATAAACCGCCAAAATGGGAAGTGTTGCAACAACAATCGTTGCGTATTGTATTGTCTCACTGATCAGATATTCATCGCCCGCACCTCCGGCTGTCATAGAAGTGGTATCATTTTGAATCAGGATCTCACGCAGAATCAACTGCAGTGGATAATCGCTGCGATCTCTTATAAATAACATGGCATTAAACCATGAATTCCAGTGAGAAACGGCATAATACAGGCAAATAACCGCTACCGTCGGCTTCACCAGAGGAAACATGATTTTCCACAGAATCGTCCAATGGTTTGCACCGTCCAGCTTGGCCGACTCTTCCATGCTCTCCGGAACTCCGGCAAATGCTGTACGGGTGATAATGAGATTATAAGTATTGACCAGGCCAGGTATTATGAGGGACCAGATGCTGTTGTTCAGGCCAACCCCTTTTACAACCAGATAAAAAGGAATCATTCCGCCGCTGAAATACATACTAAACACCAGCATCATCATAATCGCATTTGACCAAAGCACATTCTTCCGTGACAGCACATAGGCAGCAATCAATGTCATAATTAGGTTCAGAGAAGTACCCACCACTACGATAAAGATGGTATTGGTATAGCCGGTCAGGATATTTTTATTTCTTGCTACTGCCTTATAAGCATCCAAGCAGAATTTTATCGGCTTCAGCAAAATCCCTTCATGGCGGACATAGGCCGACGGACTGCTGAAGGATGCTGATACTACATGAAGCAGCGGAATCAAAATCAAAATCATCAGCAGAAACAAGAACAAAACATTGCACACATCAAATATTCTTCCGGCCATACCCTCTTTTATGGTACTGCCAGTTTTATTCTTTCTCATGATGTTTCCCCCTTACCATAATCCGTTTCCATTTACCCGTTTGCTTATTTTATTGGTAGCTGTCACGAGTGTATAGCTTACAGCACAGTTAAACAATCCAACCGCCGCACTATAGCTGTACTGCGCATCCAGCAGACCCTTGCGATATACAAAGGTGTTGATAACGTCCGCTTTCTCATAAATCATCGGATTGTATAACAGCATGATTTTTTCATATCCAACATTAAAAATCTTACCCATTTTCAGAATCAGGAGGATGGTTATGGTTGGCATCAGACATGGTATCGTAATGTAGAGCACCTGCTTTAACCGACCGGCACCGTCTACTCTGGCGGCATCATACAACTCCTGATCAATGCCGGCCAGCGCCGATAAATAGATGATGGAATTCCAACCAATCGACTGCCATATTTCCGAAATAATATAGATTGGCAGAAAGTTATTTACATTGTTAAGCATAGCTTCCTGCCTGATACCAAACAGATTGCTTAAAATCATGGTAATGCCGCCGCTGCTGCCAGTCAACTTCCGAATCATGCCGCAGATAACTACGGTCGAAATAAAATGTGGCATATAGGTTACTGTCTGCACCACTCTGGAGTATGTCTTATGCTTCAGTTCATTAATCAAAAGTGCCAGCATAATCGGTGCCGGAAATGTCAGCAGATCAAATACGCTGATCCGGATCGTATTTTTTAACAGACGCAGAAAATAAAAATCAGTAAAAAAATTTTTAAAGTGCTTTAATCCTACAAACTTGCTTCCTAAAAAACCTCTGGCCGGCTTATAGTCCATAAATGCAATGGACACTCCAAACAATGGGCCAAACTTAAAAATCGCATAGTAAATAAGAATTGGCAGAATCATCAGATACAATGGCCAGTTCCTTTGAAAATCCTTCACCACCCGCTGCTTAAACGGTACTTTTACCGCTGTATATGTACCTGCCGCCAACTGAGCGGCATTGCCCTTTTTCATGTAAAGTCACTTCTCCCTCCAGCTTTAGTCACAGCAGAATGCACTGCCCTGATGTTCCTGATGTATAAACTGCCTCCAGAAGTTTTACGGAGACGCCCGCCTCTTCCCCGCTTACTGGAAACGCCCTGCCTGCTTCTATGCAGTCATAAAAATCCTGAATCAGATATCCATGTCCGCTTCCCCAATAGTCTTTTCCAAGTACTGCACCGGAAGAATCGTCATACTGCCATGTCCTTCCATTCAGCTCCGTAAACACCTGATTTCCCACTAGCTTCAGGCGTCCCTGTTCGCAGAGAATCTCAAGCTCAACAGGCGCATTATCCATATAACAGTTACTTGCATAGAACAAAATCCGTTCTCCGCTCATGCCCTTCATAAAAACATCCGCAGTATCTTCCACTTCAATCATATTCTTTAAGCGTTTTGTGGATATACTGGCCTCCACTGTCTCTATTTCACAGGTCAGCCATTGGAGTAAATCAAAGGTATGGATAGCCTGATTGATCAGCACACCGCCGCCCGCCGTCTCCCATCTTCCCCGCCAGGGAGAGCCGGTATAGTAATCAGGCCCGCGGTTCCAGATCACCTGACCCCTGGCTCCCAACAGTTTTCCCAGCTGACCGGATTCCATCATCCGCTTTAAGTATACTGACGACTTATTATAGCGATTCTGAAAGCAAACACCCAGCTGCTTTCCAGCACTGTCTCTCGCCTCCGTCATGCAGGCTGCATCCTCACAGTTAAGAGCCATCGGTTTTTCACACAATACATGCTTTCCGGCATTCAGGCTGTCAACTGTCATCCGGCAATGGAGATGGTGGGGTGTACAGATGTGGACTACGTCAACCGCCTCATCGCAAAGCAGTTCATGGTAGTCGCCACAGACCTTATCAATGCCATATTCTCTGGCAGTCTGTTCTGCTTTTTTCAGTTCAATATCACATATTGCATAGACTTCGGCAGAAGACACCTGCCTGATTGCCTTGATATGGTTTTGGGATATGAAACCGCTGCCAATCACTGCCGCATTTTTAATCCGATTCACTCTCGCTGTCCTCTTTTCTCTTTTTTTCCTCCAGCTCCCGGTATTGGGATGGCGTCACACCTATATACTGTTTAAAGACACGAAGGAATGTTCTCTGGCTTCCATATCCGCAGCGTTTTGCGACTTCCTCTAGCTTTATGTTCTCAAGCAGCAGTTTTTTTGCATGCTTCAAACGAACCCGGTTGACATACTGGGACAGATTTTCTCCCTCGAACTCTTTAAACAGTCTTGATAAGTTGGCGGGAGAAACATGGAACTGCTCTGCGATATCATTTACACTGGCGCTCATATCTGCGTAATTTTTATCCACATAAAACTTTACCGCTTCATACAGAGACACCTTCTGGCTGGATTTCTCCTCACTGAGCAGTGCTTTTACATCACTGCAGGCCAGCTTTACAATACGCTCCAACTCTTTCTGTATTCGGTTCAGATCATTATCTGCACAGATCTCCATCATCTGCTTCTGCAGATCACTGCCTCCTTTTCCCTTGGATATCTGGTCGACAGCACGAAGGACTGTACTGGCAATATTGCTTACCAGAAACTGCATTGCTTCCGGCATCAGGCAGTTATGTTGATTGTCTTTCAAAAGCACTGCTATGATGTCGCGGGTTTTCTCCTCTTCTCCTGCCATTATAGAATTGAAAAGACGATTCTCCACATCCAGCGGATATTTCAGCATCGTATCCGTCGGCAGAATATTGATATCTCCATAATTAATGACACTTGCATACACCGTGCTTTTCTGATAATCAAACACTCGCCTGGCCTGACGAAAGGCTTCGCCCACAGATGTCCTGCCGCCCTCATGAATCTCGCTGAGAGCTGTCCAATAAGACATCTTAAAGTATTTCACAACAAATTCACTGGTTATCTGAATCGCCTTTTTCACCTGCTCCAGAAGTGCTTCCTTCTGATCCGCCTGTATGATGAAAACCAGAAAATCCTTTTCAAGCACACTGGACACAGCCAGTCCCATTTCCTTCAAGCTCTCTTCCGTTACATTGTTCAGGATAAACCAGGCCAGTTCATCACGTCCGGCGATCTCCTCATGGTCTTCTGATACAATATCCTCTACGTGTTCCAGGCGGTAGGACAGTACCAGAAAGTATCCTTCCTCCAGTACGATGCCATATTGCTCCAGCATCTTTGGATCCGGCATATCATATTCCCTTTCTGCTGTGAGGAGCCTTCTCAACAGTTCCTTTCTGATTGCCTGATACTGGGACAGAATCATGCTGCGGTTTTCTTTATTTTTACTCATCAGGCTGGCGATGGAACTGCTCAGATACTCATAGGTATTACCACCTTCTATGCTGCCTCCCTCATCCTGATCGAGAACATTGATCATCTGCTGGATCGGACGGTAGTGATGCCACAGACTGTATACAACGATCACAATGCTTATGATCAGGTACAGTATACAGCACAGCACCACCATCTTCTGAAGATCCGCCGTCTTTTTTACATACATCTGCTGCGGCGTAATGACCACATATTTCCAGTCTTCAAAGCGTGATTGTATATAGGATACTACCGACGGATTGACATCTGCATCCAGAAACAGGTTGCCGCTGGCTTCCTCCATATTTTGAGACAAGAGAAATTCCTGAAGCTCTTCCGATATTTTAAATTCAGAAATAACTCGCGCATTCTTCTGATCCACTACACAGATTTGATTTCCATTCCGGTTAATTTTCTCCGACTTCCCAAGAATCTGGCTGAAATCCAGAATCATGATCGCATTTACCGTATAGGTTTGTCGGGTTCGGCTGTCAACCGGTCTTATTAAAACCGTCATATAACTGCTGTCACGACATTCCAGCTGAAAAATCTGTGGGCTTTTGTAGTTCTGACTGATGATATCGTACCAGTCGGAGTAGGAAAATCCATATCCAGTCATGGCTATCTGATAAAAATCACGACTGGTATTGTAGTATTTTCCCGACAACAGAAAATCCATCTGTGGGAAATAAAGAAAGCTCCTCTGCAGGTCTGTACCCGACACCATATTACTCCCCAGTTCCTGAACCAGCTCATACAGCTCATATCTGGAAATATCGTCATAAGAAGTGCGTTGACGCAATTTACCCACAGTCGTATTTAACGTTGCCTTGCTGCCAAACGTCCGCAGTTCCCCAAGCGCCTCGTCAATCTGCATCTGCATGCTCTCCACCAGGATGGAATTGGAATATTCCATCTCGCTGCGCAGTGCCTCCGCATATTTCTGGCTGCTAAAAACAAACATCACTATGGCAATTAACGAAATCAACACATAGGATGCGCTCCACCTAAGGAAGATATGGGTCAGCGCCTTCTTATTAATCTTCATTGTTCAAACCTCCAGGTCAAGTTATCATTCTATAACTGGAGTTATCTGTCTATCAAGTTACGGGATTTTTGCAGCGTTCCTGCAGCTTGCTCAGAAACAGCTCTTCATCAACCGGTAACTCTATCCAGTCTCCTCCGGTCCATGATGACAGATGAATGGCATTGGATATCTGCAGTCCCAGAATCCCTTCTTCCCCAGGAGCTACCGGTCTTACTCCTTTTTGGATAGCCTCACAGAAATTCTTCAGAATCCCCGGGTGAGAAGTATAGGTTCCCTTAACCGGAATCTCACATTCCCATACTTCGGGCTTTCCAAGTCCCCCTCTGTAATCAGCATTGAATTCCGGCTCCGGTATCCGCAGACGGTAAAACTTCATTCTGTCATCTTCAATAACTATCTTACCCTTTTCTCCGTCTACTTCCAATCGGTTTGTGCCGGGAGCGTCTCCTACCGTTGTTATGTAGCATCCGGTTGCTCCGTTCTCATATTCCACCAGGGCCGTGACATCATCCTCCACCTCAATAGCCCTGTGTTTGCCATAGTAAACATTGGCCTTTACCCGCAGCGGCATTCCGCACATCCACTGCCACAGATCCAGGTTGTGAGGATTCTGGTTTAATAAAACACCTCCGCCTTCTCCGTCCCAGGTGGCTCTCCACCCTCCCTGGTCATAATAACTCTGTGAGCGATACCAGTCCGTGATAATCCAGTTGGTTCGTTTTATCTGCCCCAGCTCACCGCTTTCGATGAGTTCCTTCATTTTCTGATAAAGCGGATTCGTTCTCTGATTGAAATCCAGACAATATACCACATCCGGATGCATCCGTGCTGTTCGGTTCATCGCTTCCACCTGCTTTGTATATACTCCGGCAGGCTTCTCCACCAGCACATGGATCCCGGCTTCCATCGCCATGATCGCAATGGCCGGATGATTGTAATGAGGTGTGGAAATAATTACCGCCTCACAGGTCTTAGACCGGATGAGTTCTTCCGCCCCGGAAAACACCTTCAATTGATCTCCACACAATTTTACAGCAGCTTCCAAACGCTGCGAATCAGGATCCGCCACCGCTGTCAGCTCCGCCTCGCTTACCATCCCCCTCATCAGGCTTTTGGCATGCTGGCTTCCCATCTTTCCATAGCCTATTATTCCAAGCTTTACTTTACTCATGCTTTCCTCCAGTTTCTTGAGAAGTGCCAGTGCTTTTGCACCATCCCGCCTTATATCTTCTGTTTTACCCTCGATGCTGATGCGTCCATTATAGCCAATGGTTTTTAAGGCTGACATAAACACGCTGTATTGTTCCCCCTTTTCATCAAGCGGATACCGCCTTCCTTGTCCTGCTGCAATGTGAATGTGACCAAATGTTCTGATTGCAGCAATGTCCTGAATGTTGTCGTGGTTGGCTATCACATGGAAGTAGTCTGACATCAGCGATACGTTCGGATGGTTCACATCAGCCTCCAGCATCGCGCCCTCGGCCATAGTACAAATCATGTTCGTCTCCTTCCGGCTCAGCGGTTCGATCACGATCTGGATCCCATATCGGGTGGCTATCTCTCCGGTGATTCGGTATACCTCTACAAGCTCCCGATATGCCTGGCGGTAGTCATACCCTTCCGGGCACCGCCTGCATTTGCCGCTGCCAAATACCACGACTGTACGTTCCTCCAGGGGGATATTTACCTTCTGCATCTTCGCTTTCTCCGGTCTGCGCAGTTGAGCAACTACGCGAAAGGCACTGTGAAGATAATCCTTCAGCGCTTCCTTGTCGCTATTCCTGCCAATCAGCTCCATCGTTTTAGGAAACAAAACATTGAAGGCTTCGCACTTTATCTTTGACTCTCTCAATCTTGCCAAACACTCATCTCTCTCCGTCTGTGACAGCTTCATAACAGCCGTCACAGACGCTTCCAGATAATCAAACCCCAGTTCTTCCAGAAGCTCCAGATTTTCGAGTCCGGTACATATACCATATCTCATGTTGTCCCCCTTATGTAAGCAGTATCTCTTCACCTGTGAACCTTACTTCTGCCACCTGGCCTCCGCTCAGCTTCAGCCACGCCGTATCCATGGAAAGCTCCCCTGTCACGGCAACATCCGCCGGTGCAAGAACCGTCAGGAAACGAATCGGCACCGGACCTCCGGTCCTTAATGCCAGCTGCGGTATCGGCTTCCGCCATGCGTATCCAGGGGAAATCCAGCCTCCGATCGGTGCCTCACTTCCGCAAAGTATCTCCGGTTCGATCTTGGCTGTTGCCAGACTCGTCAGATGGTAAGTCCTTCCCATCTGGGAGCGGTAGTGGAAGATACCGTCCCCCACCTGATTCAATTCACCGAATGCAAAGTTAAAATACAGACGGATATCATGCCGAGAAAGTCCCAGGCCAGTTACCTGATCATCAATTACATACATATCCCCTGTCAGATGCAGAACCCGGCGGCGATGATAGATGGTATCGTCCATATAAACGTAGCCATTGTGGGATATGTCTATCATCTGATACCTGTCATTTTCTACAAAACCATGGCAGTAGGTTCTAACTCCCCGAACTCTGCTTACCCCAGGCACAGCTCCCATCTCATGATCATCCACATACAATGTGTTATGCGCCTTGGCCGATAAAAAGTAATGTCGCCAGTCCTTCCAGCACGATCTGTTATAAATGTAGCGCCCGCTGTCTGTCAGGATATCTTCTCCCTTAATATGCACCTCCAGATGTCCGGTATCGTTATGGGAGTGTGTGCTTTTCTCCCCTCTCTCCAGTTGAATTCCGTGAACATGGAAGCAGCTGTCTTCCTTTTTCCACCCGGTACGCATCACATATATGCCTGCATCGGTATATTTATAATTGCGTTTCTCCGGTGCCTTCCCCACTTTTCTTCCGGTAGCAAAATACAAAAAATCCTCTCTTCCGGTTATCTCATACATGGTTCGGAAATAGGCACGCATTTCATTTAAGTCAAAGGGGTCGAAGGTCAGATTCATCCCTTCATAAAGAGATGTATCACATCTTCTGGTTAAGAGATCATCCCGATCCGCATCTCCTATCATTGGCATGGAGAAGTCCGGTTTTACCAGACTCATAATAAATTCCGCCGCCTTCTCAAGTACAGGTAAACCATAAGGTGGTACCGGCAACCCGTTTTTCATACAAAGCCGCCAGCACTGCAGGTATGCCCCGGCAGCTACCATGTGATAGATTGGCGTCCGCTCCATGTGAATACCGTCATTATCAAAGGAATACTTCAGCTCATACATCACCCGGCGGTATCCCATACTCTTCCAATTGGAGCGAATCTCCGGAAACAGGATTCCGCACTGCAGCGCCGCACTGGATTCCATAGTCAGCCAGTTGCTGGAACGGCTGTGATTGGTGTAATTCTCCGTCAGAAAATCCGCATGATCACAGACAAGTATCAAAAAACGTGCCCAGTCCTCACTCTTCCACTCATCTGACGACCGAAACGCTTCCATACAGGGCAGCCATGATGTATACATTCTCATGGCTGTCTCAATCGTCCGCCATGGGTGTCCCGGATAATCAAACTGCTTTTCGTAAGTACCGTCAGTATCCTCCAGAAAGGGCTTTATCGGCCAGCTGTCCGCAAAGCTGTTCATCTGATAAAGAAACTCTCTGGTATAGGACTCGTCCTTTGTAAGCACATAGGCTCTGGCTAGCGGCTGCCAGTAAATATGGCGGTACAGGGACCAGCTCCATTCATTGTCTCGGGAAGTTTCCTCTGTTGGGTTAAAGAACCATTCGATCTCCCCTGTAAACTGGTGTCCATAGATTTTGTGATCCATAACCTCTTTCGCATCCGCCAATATCTGCTCATCCTTAAAATGCTTCATTTGTTCTGCTGTAAACAGATATTCTGGTGATGTTCTGGTTCTGAAATGCTCTGCAACTGCCTCCATACAAGCCACATAGTTATTTTCCCTGTATCGTGCCCCGGCCTCTTCCATTCCCACAATGCTGTAATCCAGCCGATCCAGCAGTTCTGTCAATCGCTCCATCCTGGTTCATCCTCCATCATGATTGTGCCATATATTGGTCATAAGCTTTCTGCATCATATCAACTGCATCTTCAATACCGAACTGCTTTAACTGACTGACATAATGATCCCATTCATTCAGAGAAGCCGTACCGGCGATAAATTTTGCTTCCATTTCATCGGACAATGTTTTTACATTGTTAGTGATCGTTGCAAATCGCTCCTGATCCTCCTCCCGGACATTGGTCGGCGGAAAGAAATGTTTCCCCATATCAGTCTTCATGCACAGCTCCAGTGCCTCCTTCTGATTGTCCTGCTCATAGTATTGCAGGATATATTCCTCATCCTGTATACAGATACCGTTCGTCGAAGATCTTGCATATGCTGCCAATGCATTTGCCACAGATAAACCATCCGGGTTTTTCATAATCACATCAGTATAAACCGGTTTGCCTTCTACCATCTCGTAAGTCAGACCTTCCATACCAAAGTTACATACCAGATTTCCTTTTTCACTGTACATCCAGTCAAGCAGCCATGCAGCTGCATCTACCTCTTTACATGCCGTTGTAATTGTTGCGGAGCTTCCTGATTTATCGTAAATCTGATTCATCTTGGAGAATTTTGCATTTTTACCTTTTACCGAAGTTACCGGCACAGTTCCCCTGATATCCTCCTGTGTAATTTCCGGATCTGCGTCATGCATTATCTGGGTATACTGCCCGAGCCCCTGACCAAACGGAGCATATACCACAGCACTCTTACTGGTTGTAAAATACGTCTGATTGGACGCTTTATCAGCAACCAGCCAGTCACGGTCAATCAGCCCTTCCTCATACCACTCATTCATCTTCATCAGAAATTCCCTGCGGCTGTCTTCAATCAACCCATGTTTTACAACTCCATCATCAACATAAAAATCTCCCCAGTTATCAAAGCCTGGCGACCATGCATCCTTCATCCACTCTTTTCTGGTTGTAAACGGAACATCAAAGCCATACTCCCGATAGGCTCTCAGCACTATTTCCCACTCGTCAATAGTCTCTGGAAGCTCCAGTCCCAGTTCATCCAGAACATCCTTGCGAAGTAAATTACCACCGCTGAACTGGGTTACATTCGGCTCTTCCAAGCCACGCAGGAATGGGAAGCAATAGTAACTGCCGGATGATGTCCTAATACTCTTATCTACATCTGGATATGCCTTCAGAATCTGCTTTATGTGAGGTGCCTTATTGGCAATCACATCATCCAGTGATATAATAACTCCGTCATTGATCGCCGCCCCCGGTCCGCCGGCATAGGCAATCCATTTGTGTTCCACAATATCCGGATATTCTCCACTGGCAACCAGGATCGAAAATTCTTCGTCCTCCGAACCGCTGGTCGGATGAATAAACTTAATGTTAATGCCGGTCTGTTCCTGCACATATTTTGCCCATGGAGTTTCTCCCAGATTGGAATAGGTGGAAGATACATTTCCGTTTAATTTTGTCCACCATGTCAGCGTAACCCCCTCATATGGCTTATCATTTGCTGCGGAGGTTTCCCCTCCTGCGCTGCCCCCCGTTGTTTCCGCTGCTATGGTGTCTGTTGCTTTTGTTGACTCTGTGACTGATGAAGTGGAATTGCCGCAGCTTGCCAGTGCAGTTCCCATCATAACCATTGCCATAGATAATGCTGCAATACGTCTGTTTCTCATACTCTTTCTTCTCCTTTTTGTTTTATATTTTCCAGTTGATGCCAAGCTCTGATGGCAGTTTCTGGTTTGAATAACAGGTTTTCAGCAATCTGCCAGCATCCCGAATGCAGCAAAATTGTTCGCCGTCTTCGTTTATCTGCTCCAGGCAGTCATCTCTGACTAGCCAGACTGGCAACTCCGCCAGTTTTTCAACCGCTTCCAGATGGGGGATTGCACACTGTATCGTACATACAGGATGATTCCCCTGCCTGGTACTGGCAATTGCATCATAAAGTTTCTGAAGCCGATGACCTTTTGATATCTCTCCATAGTTTTTTATCGTTCCATCGTTAAAAACCGCCACATATTCATTGACTGGTCCATCTCCGAAATCTCTGCCAAAATAAACCGTGCCCTCTTCAAACTGATATTCACAAATCGGCCCCCATTTTCTCTCAGCCAAATTATGGGTTGTATAATAATAGATCGGAATCCCATTCTCCATCACGGCACAGACTGCTGCCGTATCATAATTCTCTACCTCTCTGTTTGCCCGATAAAGCTCGGCCTGAACTTCCTTTATATCCATAGCCATATCCATAGCTTTTCCTAATAGAAACGTCATATTCTGAAACTGGTGAGCACAGGCATTATTAAAGGGGCTGTCGTTTACCCGGCAGCCATTCACCATGATCCGGCCAGCCCAGTTGTTGCGGTTGTAATATCGATCTCCCCGGCGCATCCCATGAAACGCTTTCATGAGCAGCGGTTTTCCAAACCTTCCACTTAAAATGTCCTGCTTTAACTCCAGCACATCTCCTGAGTAATTCAGCTGATAACCAATGGAGACAAATTTGCCGGTCTGCCGTTCCAGCTCAATCAGCTCTTCGGCACCCTGTACGGATGTACTCACCGGCTTCTCACACAAAACATTTGCTCCTCCCATCAGACAGGTCTTAACCTGCTCAAAATGAAGGTGAATCGGACTGGATATTACTGCCAGATCTGCTTTCTGTTCACGAAAGAATGCCATTGGAGTCTGATAGACCGGAATGTACTTATACCGTTCATAAGCACCAGGCATCACCTCACAGATTCCTGCAAGCTCTGCGGAAGTGACGATGTTTTCTGTGAGTTCATTCAAATAATTGCTCCCATATCCTCCTGCCCCAATAAGAAGAATGCGTATATGTTCAGATTTTTTCATATGTTTTCGTCCTTTATGAGTATTTTTATCGGATTTGTTATGAAAAGCGTATCATTCTATAACAGGTTTGTAAATTGACACTATTTTATTTGGGTGTCAATATTTGCATTGTGGTTGAAAGGAAAGATTTTAACACGATAAAAAGATTTTGCCACTTGACAGAAAAGAACAAGAGCTGGTTAGAAAAAAGAATAATAAAAAGCACCTCAATTTTCATCGAAGTGCTTTTTTTCTACGTGCGCGAGAAGATTCGAACTCCCGACACCTTGGTCCGTAGCCAAGTGCTCTATCCAGCTGAGCTACGCACACATATTCATTTAGTTGCTGCTGCAACGTTATATATCTTATCGCATTT
>Ga0153928_1000316_pt1 | contig 24868 bp, 23 predicted proteins | sample TSNJ012MetaG_FD_106656 | JGI IMG/M metagenome (GOLD analysis project Ga0153928, IMG submission 106656) | Attine ant fungus gardens microbial communities from New Jersey, USA - TSNJ012 MetaG | ecosystem: Host-associated > Fungi > Mycelium > Unclassified | place: USA: New Jersey, Wharton State... | reverse complement strand
TATTGCCCATGATCTGAATATAGTAAAATATATTTCCAACCGGATTGCCGTGATGTATCTGGGGAGTGTAGTGGAACTGGCTTCCAGTGATGAGCTTTATGCCCATACCCTGCATCCCTATTCGCTGGCGCTGTTATCGGCGGTACCGGTTCCGGATCCGGAAAAAGAGATGAAGAAAGAAAGACAAGTGTTATCCGGTGATGTTCCAAGTCCCATTAACAAGCCTGCTGGCTGTGCTTTTTCAACACGCTGTATCAGGGTTTGTGATCGTTGCAGACAGGAAACACCAGTACTAAGAGAAGTGATGCCAGGCCATTTTGTGGCCTGCCATCTGGTATAAGGATATGACAGGCCATGGAAATTTGCTGTTTTGACAGCTCATTCCATGGCCTGTTTATAGTTTTGGAACTAATGGCTGGTTACTTAAGCCGGAAGCATAGACAACGGCAACAAAACAGAATAAAATAATGAACAATGCGAACCAGGGAACAAGGCGATCCATTTTGGAACGGATGCCAATCAACCGGTTTTCCAGGGCAACATTACGTTCTTCAAAGCGAAAATAAATCTCATCAAAAAGAATATCTTTGTCCCCATCACCTGGAATTATGAGGGTTATGTCATTCAACACCTGTTCTCTTTGAGCTTCCTTGCCATAAAGCGAATGAAGGCGTTTTATCTGGCTTTCGCTTAAGCGGAGTATCTTTGCGGCTTCCGGTATCGGCAGGCGCAAGTAATCCACCAGAAAAAATGCGGCTTTTTTTGTAAATGGAAAACACAGCAATGTGATGAGGCTTTCCTGAATGGTAAAGGGAAGATGCTGATTTGTAAGTCTTTTTTGGTTGGGTTTACGGCGAGGCTTTCGATAAAAATAATTTTCACAGTCATGGACCACCCATTGAAACAGAGCATACATTTCTTCTTCTTTTGTGCCAAAGGATTTTTCGATGCTTCCTATGCGTAAGAAAACCTGGAAGGTAACCTGCCTTGCTGCGCTGCTGTCGGAACAAAGCAGGAAGCAGCATTGATAAATGGAATGGAACCATTTGTCATATAGTTCGGTAAAGTTCGGATATTGTAAAGCCATTAGTCTGCTCCAATCATGTTTTTCTTTCGATTGTATCGTGTTCACTGAGCTCATGAAAGACCTCACTAAGTGTTCACATTATACCACAAAGGAATATTTGAAACAAGATGATACCATACGTTTTTCTGGTTGTGCTTGCGTTTTGGCACATAAGTGTGGTATAACATTGATATGATACATGTATACCAGTTCAGAAAGGATATTGAAAGCGAAAACCTATGGAGAAGCAAAATCTTAAAAATAAAGCATATCAACTGATTCGGGAAAAAATTGTAAACTGTGATTATGAGCCGGGAGCCATTCTCTCAGAGAGTCAGCTGATGGGGGAAGTGGGCAGTAGCCGGACACCCATCCGGGAAGCCTTAAACCGTCTGGAACAAGAGGATCTGGTGCGAATTTATCCAAAGCGGGGAATTCTGGTTAGTGAAGTGACCACCGGAATTGTAAACAGTGTTTATGAGATTCGTAATTTGATTGAACCTTACATCGTCGAGCATTATGCGGCATTGATTCCAAAAGAACAGATAAAGGCAGAGATCAACCGGATTGAGAAGGCTAATGATGCTGATTCGATGGTCGTGTCAGAGGCTGCTTCCATGGATGATGATCTGCATCAGATGTTAATGAATGCCAGTAATAATACATATGTGGTAGATATGATGAATAAAGTATATGCCCAGAATCATCGGATTCGGATTCTGTCTACGGTCAACGTCGAGAATCGGTATAGCAATACGCAGAATGAGCATCTGGAAATATTGCAATATATTTTGAACGATGAAATTCAAGATGCGGTGGAAGCGATGAAGCGACATTTGAATAATTCCAAGGCTGCAGCGGTAGAGGCTATGCTTGCCGGTAATATTGCTATCCTTCGGAAATAAAAAGAAATTGTGCAATGTCAATAAAGGTATTGACATTAATGGCTGTGTGTTGTATGATTTGTAAATAAATGGGGCGTAAAGTTCTATTTACAATAGAAATTGTGCTGAAGCAGCCAATTTTTATTTTTACCACAACTTGCATGCAAGTTGACTACAAGTAAGATACAAGGAAAAAGGAAGGAGAACAAAATGAAAAAACAATTATCAAAAGTGCTTGCCTTAACGCTGACAGCAGGACTGGCATTAAGTGGATGTGCCGACAGTAAAAAGACGGAGACTACCGCGGCACCGGCAGGTTCTGCCGCACCGGAAACACCGGCTGTTGAAAGTCAGGCGGGAAACAGCACATATAACAATGATGGCACAATTAAGATTGGGGGAGCTTATCAGTTGTCCGGAACCAATGTATTTCAGGGTGATATTGTCAAGGAAGGTGCAATGTTAGCCATGAAAGAGATCAACGAAAAAGGCGGTGTCCTGGGCAGGCAGTTAGAGCTGGTAGAAGAAGATGCCGGTGAGACCACACAGGATACTGTTACGGCGACGACCAAGCTGCTGGAGCGCGGTGATATTACCGCAATTTTGGGATGTCTTTCCAGTTCCTATAATATTGCTGTATCTGAAGTAATTAAAGAATATCAGGTTCCATTATTTGCAATGGGCTCTTCCGCTAATGTATGGAAAGAAAATAATGATTTTATGTGGCAGATTCGTGTAACCGATAACTACAGTGCCAAGGTTATGACAAAGGCAGCAGTAGAGAATCTGGGAATGAAGAAGCCAGGCTTATTCTACTGTACCAACTCCTTTGGTCAGGGCATTGCTGATGGTGTAAAGACCAGCTTAAAGGAGGATTACAATATCGATCCGGCTGGTGAAGTTACCTTTGCAGTTGGTGAGACCAATTATTCAGCACTGCTTACCCAGCTGCTGGCCAGTGGCTGCGACGGTATTATCGCAGTATCTGACGGTGATGAGTCCAGCTTGATTATGAAGCAGGTATATTCCATGAGGGTTGATCTGCCTTGTATCGGATCGGCAGCATATGGCACGATTATGAACATGGAAAATGCCGGATTGGATGCAGCTGCCGGATGGTACACAGTATCTGACTGGTCAGCTGAATTAGAAATGGCACGTTCCCAGGCATTTATTGAAAGCTGGAATATGGAGTATCCGGACAAACCGCCATTACAGCAGAATCTCTATTCTTACGATGCTGTATATCTGCTGGCAGAGGCAATCGAGCAGGCTGGAAGTGCTGATCCGGCTGCGGTCAAAGAAGCATTGAAAGGTGTAAAAAATTATGAAGGCGCAATGTCTGTTTATACACCGGATACGAACCGCAGCTTTGCGACAACACAGCTCCTTTGCATCAATAAGGAAGATGGCAGCGTGGGAATCGTGGAGAGTCTGAAATTCAGGTAATTTAATTCCATTCTGTGGGAGGAGTAGGAGGATGTTGGGATGTTGGTAAGTTTTCTGCAATTGACTGCAAGTGGACTAGCGGTCGGCATGATTTATGCATTGATGGCAGTGGGGCTGGTTCTTCTGGTAAGAGCAGTCGGAACAATGAACTTTGCGCAGGGCGATTTGCTGACCTTAGGTGCTTTTGTTGCTTACTGGTTGTCGGTGCAGTTGGGACTTTCGCTGGCGGGGACGGTAATCGGAGCCATCTTGATTTTTGCCATCTTTGGTGTGCTGTTTATGCTGACGGTATTCTGGCCGGTGCGAAAATCCTCCTGGCCACAGGCAATTACTATTTGTACCATTGGCGCTTCAACGATTATCAAGAATTCCATGACTTTAATATGGGGATCACGGGCACTTAATATACCTCCGATTCTTCCAGGGTCAGTACAGATCTGCGGCGTATATCTGGAAAAACAGTACTTTGTGATTATCGGAGTCGCGGCGCTGATTATCTGGGGGGTATTTTTGCTGTTTGATAAATTGTATTGCGGTCGGATTATGCAGGCGGCAGCACAGGACAAATATGCGGCTACCATTATGGGAATCCCGACCTTCATCACGATTGCAGTGACCTTTATGATTGTTATGTGTATTGTCGGTATCGGTGGTTATCTGGTTGCTCCCTTGTTTGTGGTATCGACCAGTTTGAGTCGTTTGCAGCTGCGGGCATTTGCCGGGGTGGTAATCGGCGGTTTCGGTAATCTGAAAGGTGCGGTAATCGGCAGCATTGCAGTCGGGTTGATTGAATCCTATAGTTCCTATGTTACGACGACATATAAGGACGCAGTGGTATTTTTGCTGCTGTTAATGGTATTGGTGTTGAAGCCAAGCGGTCTTTTTGGCAACCGAATATCAGATAAAGCGTGAGGTGAGTGATATGAAAAAATTTAAAATAGGGGGATCGCTGATACTGTTGGTTCTGGCCTTGTTTTTACCACAGATACTCACCAATTATCATTTGCTGGTTTTGAATAATACAATTATTTATTTTATCTCGGCACTGGGAATCTGTATGTTGCTGGGAATGTGTGGTCAGATGAGCTTTAGTGCAGTTTCTTTTATGGGACTTGCCGGTTTTCTGACAGCACAGTTCAGTAAGACCTATCATATCCATACGCTGCTGGCCGGGGTACTGGCCATTGTTGTGACTGGTTTGGTGGCAAATCTGATCGGCAAGGCTTTGATGCGTCTTGAAGGATCGTATTTCACCTTTGCTTCCATTGGCATTGTATCCATCTTTTCTACGTTGTTTTTAAACTGGAAGTGGCTATGCAGCAGTGCTGATGGCATCAGCGGAGTGCCTAAACTCAATCTTTTTTTTATGACGGTAAAGGATCGGAATCAGTGGTATTATGTACTTTTGGTTGCAGCAATCTGCTGTGGTCTTTTTGTTGAAAGAATCAGAAGAACCCACCTTGGCCGCGCTGCTGCTTCCGTACGTGATAATGCAATCGTGGCGAGCACCTTGGGAGTAGATGTGTATAAGACAAAAGTAATCTGTTTCACCATTGCCAGTACTCTGGCGGCAGTATCTGGTGTGATGCTGGTTTATCACAACTCTTATGCCGTAGAGTCTATGTTTACTTACGATATGTCGGTCAGCTTTACCCTGATGGTCATGTTAGGCGGTGTTAACAGTACTCTGGGAACCTTGCTGGGCAGTTTTTTAATGACGCTGTTGCCAGAAGCACTTCGTTCCTTTCAGCAATACCTTCGCTTACTGTACGGTATTGGCATCATTTTGCTGATGATATTCATGCCGATGGGGCTTGCCGGAGTTGTTGAGTCTTTGACGGCAAAGTGGCGGAAGCATTTAAAATTAAAAGGAAAGGGGAGAAACAATGAGTGAGCCGATTCTGAAGTTAAATGGCATCTGCAAAGCTTTTGGCGGCGTGGTGACGGCACAGGATGTAAATTTAGAATTATATCCGGGAGAAATTCTGGGCTTGATCGGACCTAACGGTGCCGGAAAAACGACAATATTAAATCTGATCAGTGGAATATATGAAGTTGATGACGGAGAAATCTGCTTCGCCAGAAAAGATGTGACGAGGATAAAAAGCCATGACCGTGCCAGAATGGGGCTTGCCAGAACCTTTCAAACCCCCCGTTTTTTACAGCGGTCGAACATCCGGGACAATATGCTGCTGGGAACTGATTTGGCCAATCATGCCCGTTTTGGCAAAAGCTTTTTTCAAAAGGAAGATAAGAACTTCATGAAAGAAGTAGAAGAACTGATGGAACTGACCAGTTTTACCTTGGACTGGAATGATGATATTTCCTCCATTCCTTATGGAAACCGAAAGCAGCTCGAAATCGTGCGAGCTCTGTTGACTCACCCCAAAGTAATTCTGGTTGATGAGCCGGCCGCCGGACTCAATCAGAAGGAGCTTGAGCGGGTCGTATTGCTTCTTCATTATGCGTCAAAAGAAAAGAACATTGGTATTATTCTGATTGAGCATGCCATGGATATGGTAATGAATACCTGTGACCGTATTATTGTTTTGAATTTTGGACGATTGATTGCTACCGGAACCCCGCAGGAGGTTTCTTCTAACCAGGCGGTTATCGAAGCATATCTGGGAAGGAGTTAATCATGCTTAAAATTAAAAACCTACATGCATATTACGGTGCAATCGAAGCATTAAGCGGAATTGATATGGCGATTGAAGACGGCAAGATATGTTGTCTGATTGGATCCAATGGGGCTGGTAAGACGACCCTGGCTCGCTCGGTATCCGGGATGTCGAAAATCACTGGACAGATTGAGTGGAATGGGACAGATATTTCGCGGCTGACACCATATAAAATTGCCAAGATGGGAATCAGTCATGTACCGGAAGGACGTCATATTTTTCCAGGACTGACTGTGAAAGAAAATCTGGAGGTAGGTACCATTAGCTGGCATGGTTTCTTTGGCCGTAAACCGTATCAGGAGGAGCAGGAGATGGTGTACCATCTGTTTCCCCGGCTGAAGGAAAGAGAGACGCAGATGGGCTGGAGCTTGTCCGGTGGTGAGCAGCAAATGCTGGCGATCGGACGTGCTCTGATGAGTCATCCTAATATCTTAATTCTGGACGAACCAAGTATGGGACTGGCACCATTGGTAATTGAAGAGTTATTTCATAAAATTGTTGAAATTAATAAAACCCAATATCTGACCATTCTATTGATTGAGCAGAATGCCAATCTGGCTCTTGGAATGTCGGACTATGCGTATGTATTGGAACATGGAAAAGTGAGTTTTCATGGTAATGCGTCAAAGCTTAAGGCTGACGACCGGATCGTTGCCGCCTATTTGGGGAAATTTGCAAAAAAATCTTAGAAAGGGGTGGAGGTATGGCTTTAATAACATGTAATCACTTTTCCTATTATCTGGGAATGGATATGGAAATGTGCGTCTTGCTGCCGGAAAAACGAAGCCGGGAACCCCAGTATCAGCAAGAAAAAAAATATCCGGTTCTCTATCTTTTGCATGGTCATTCAGATGACCACACGGCTTATATCCGGAAAAGTCTGATTGAGCTTTTAGTCAGGGACCAGGAGTTAATCGTGGTGATGCCTTGTGCCCATAGAAGTTTTTATACTGATGCAAAGCAGGGGCATTTGTATTACAGCTACATTACCAGAGAGTTGCCGGTGGTGGTTGCCAATTTCTTTCCGGCCAGTACAAAACCGGAGGATACCTATATAGCCGGTATTTCCATGGGCGGTTATGGCGCGATGAAGATTGCCTTGAATCATCCGGAGAAGTATCGCGGTGTCGGGATTATCTCAGGGGCGGTCATTCGGCAGAAGCTGGAGGAGATTGGAAAGTTTGAGACTTTTACAGTTCCTGATTTTCACGAAAACCTGCGGTCGATTTTTGGCAGCGGCGAGGCAGAATTACAGGAAATGGATGATTTGCTGCTGATGGTAAAGAAAAGAAGTGCAGAAGGAGGCTTCCAACCCCAGCTTTACCACTGCTGCGGAACTGAAGATAAATTATACTCACAAAATACAGCCTTATGTGATGTTATTCAGCAAGCAGCAGGTGAGTGGCACTATACATTTGAAGATGGACCAGGCGATCATAACTGGGAGTTCTGGAATGAATTTATTCCTAAAATGCTCACAAATCTCAAACTGATTTAAGAAGGAGTACGTCATGAAAGCAATAATGATTAATAACCCGGGGAGTGTCAGCATCGTGGAAAAGGAGATGCCGGTTCCCGGTGAAAGCGAGGCATTGCTTAAGATTTTATATGGCGGCATCTGTGGCAGTGATTTAGGCTCCTACCGCGGGACATTTGCTTATTTTGATTACCCAAGAATCCCAGGACATGAATTTTCAGCAGAAATTATGGAAATAGGCGAAAATGAAAAGGGATTAGAAAATGGAATGCTTGTTACCTGTAATCCTTATTTTAACTGTGGTTCCTGCTATTCCTGTGAGACCGGACATGTAAATTGCTGCATGACCAATCAAACTATGGGGGTACAGCGAGAAGGCGCTTTTGCAGAGTACATTACCATGCCGGTTGGACGTATTTATGCCGGTAAAGGACTGGATGCCAAGACGTTGGCTCTTATTGAACCATTTTGTATCAGCTATCATGGTGTCAGCCGGGCCCAGGTAAAAGATGGTGACAACGTATTGATTGTAGGTGCCGGAACCATTGGTGTACTGGCGGCAGTTGCGGCTAAGGCATTGAATGCCCAGGTTACGGTTTGTGATGTATCGGAGCACAAATTGGAATATGCCAAACGGCTTGGCGTGGATGATGTATTGCTGAACGACGGCTCGAAGACATTTATGGATAAGGTCAATGAAAAGACAAATGGAAATGGGTATGACGTTGTGATAGAAGCAGTAGGACTTCCTTCCACATTTCAAAACTGTATTGACGCAGCAGCCTTTGCTGGTCGGGTGGTATTAATTGGGGTCGGAAAGAAGAATCTCGATTTTAACTTTACCTTGATTCAAAAGAAAGAACTGAATATATTTGGATCCCGAAATGGATTGAAGAAGGATTTTATGGAGGTGATTGATTTAGTAAAGGAAGGTGGAATACCGCTTGCCCAAATTGTTACCAATACATATCGCATGGAAGATGCAGCACAGGCATTTGCGGATTTTGATCAGAATGCGGGGACGATGCTAAAAGTGTTACTGGAGTTTGTATAATAGAAAATCCCGAAAATGGCGTTACAATTCGCTGCTTTCGGGATTTTTAATAAACCTCTTGATTTATTAATTCAGATAGCTTCTCATTGCTTTCAATGCATTCTTCTCCAACCGGCTGACCTGCGCCTGACTGATGTGGATTTCCTCCGCCACCTCCGTCTGGGTTTTCCCTTCAAAGAAACGCATATCGATAATATTTCGCTCTCGCTGCGGCAGCCGGTCGATGGCCTCCCGCAAAGAGATTTCCTCCACCCAGTTTTCCTCCAGATGTTTCTTGTCACTTATCTGATCCATCACATAAAGAGGATCGCCGCCATCGGTGTAAATAGGTTCGTACAGACTGACCGGACTTTGAATCGCATCCAGAGCATAGGTGATTTCTTCTTTACTGACGCCTATTTCATTAGCAATTTCCATCAGAGACGGTTCTTTGGCATTTTGCCTGGTCAACCCTTCTTTGGCATAAATTGCCTTATAAGCGGTATCTCGCAGCGAACGGCTGACCCGGATGGAATTATTGTCTCTAAGATAACGCCGTACTTCTCCCAGGATCATTGGTACGGCATAAGTAGAGAAACGGACATTCTGGGTAATGTCAAAATTATCAATGGCTTTGATCAGACCGATACAGCCAATTTGGAACAAATCGTCAACGTTTTCATTGCTGTTGGAAAAACGCTGAATGACACTTAAGACCAGACGCAAATTCCCTTTGATGTACTGTTCGCGCGCTTCCATGTCCCCTTCCAGAATACGCTTGAATAAGGCTTCTTTTTCATCATTTGAAAGAAGTGGAAGCTTTGCTGTATTTACTCCGCAGATTTCAACTTTATATCCCGCCATAGTTCTTTCCTCCGCATTCCATTTTCATAGTCTGATATTCTTTCATACATGAGAATGATTCACGGAAACGAAAGGGTTTATACTTCCAGTTTTTGTAAAAGTTATATTATTGACTGGGATATAATCGTACTTCAGCGACGAAAAAAGAACCCTCATCATTGTCCACAGTGTAATATTCAAAGGAGCCGTTATATTTTTCAGCAGCCTGTCTGACGCGCCTTAGTCCAATGCCGTGCAATTTCTTGTTGTCCTTGGTGGTATACGCTTTTCCTTCACGGAAATCAATAATGGAAGGGTCAAACATATTCTTTACCTGAATGAGCAGAAAGTTATGCTGATAAAACAGATAAAAGTGGATGTTTCTTTTTTTCGGCGGTATTCGCGTGCAGGCCTCTAACGCATTGTCCAGTAAATTGCCAAGAATAATGGTCAGATCAACTGGATTGATTACTAAAGGTGCCATCAATTTGACTTGTGTGTGCAGCTGTGTATCCTGATGCTTGGCAATATAGATCTTGCTGTTGAGCATGGCGTCAATCGTCAGATTGCCACAGGAACTGGTGGCGGTGATCTCCTTGTTGCTGCCAATCAATGCATCAACATATGGAATCAGTTCATTGATTTTTCCACATTCGGCAAATTCTTTGATTGCGACCAGATGGTTTTTCATATCATGTTTCTGGTCGTGGAGGTCGTTTTGGAATTCTTCAATCAACAGTGCCTGCTTTTCGTAAATACCGTTTTGCTGATGGAGCATGATGTTTTCGTATTTCATGCCTTCTCCTTTCAGCAGTTTGTTGTAAAGATAGAATACCAGGATGTTGATCCCAAACAATAGAAGGATAACGATCAAAATGAATGACAGATCGTCGGCAGTATTTGCAACATAATAACTGATCAGGATATACAATATGTAAATGCTGCCTGCGGGAATAATAAATACCGCCAGCCAATAGGAATAGGGCAATTCGGTATCCTGATTGCGGAATAGTGGGCGGAAGATGATTACCAGTACCAAAAATGATGCCATCGAAAGGACAATGCCCAACATGTCATAAATTCCATCAGTAAATAATTCATTATAAAAAACCCTGGGTATAAATCCTATCGTTACAAAGGCAAGTGATTCACCGGAAAAGGCAAGGCTGTACGCAAATACGGAGGCCAACCCCCTCTTGGTGAATTTGGAATCATATAATAATCCCATCGCAAAACCAAAGAACAAGTTGGATATCATATTCAGCAATACGCCATAACTCTTTAAGTAAAAAAAAGAACTGTAGCAATAGTATATCCCGTAAGCGAATAAAATTGTCGGATTGGATACCCGCTTCTTATAAAGAAAGGCATCAATAAACAAATAGATTGCATAGATCCTGATCATGTTCATGATCAGGTAAGTTATTGTTAAGGCCATAATCCCTCCCGCCGTTTCTGGATTTCAGCATAAAGTCTTCGGATCTCGGGCCTCTTTGGCCCACTGATTGGAAGTGTTTTGCCATTATCCATTTCAACTTCTGTATAAGAAATTCTTCGGATATGGCTAAAGTTTATTAAAAAAGAATAATGTATCTGCAGAAAATCGACAACAGATAATTGCTTGTGAATATTTGTTATTTTCTCGCGAAAGGTATAAACATCACCCGTAGTTACCAATACGACATTGCGGCCGTATGATACCTGGAAATAGATAATTTCATCCAGCGGCAGCGTGATTTGTCCCATGGATGCAGTTTTAAAGGAATAAAACCGGCTTTGCTGCTCTGTCCAGACATGATAGGCACTTAAAAGAGCCTCTTTAAGGCAATCTTCGTCGATTGGCTTGGTCAGAAACCGATGGGTGTGGAACAGAAACGTTTCCTTCGTTCGCTCTTCGTGGGAAGAAATATAAATTAAAATCATCTTATTTATGTGCAGAAGGTTGCGGAAATGATCGGCGACCTCTATTCCATTGATATCGCCTAAGCCAATATCCAACAAGGCAATATCATAGTGGGAACCGGCAGCAAGCGCCTGTAAGAATTCTTCACCGGTTGAAAAGCAATCACACAAGAAGGAAATATGTGCGCAATTAAAAATATCAGATATCATTTTTTGTATTTTTTCGACGAAGATAGCTTCATCTTCGCAAATAGCAATCGTTATCATGGATATTCTCCTCCTCTATAATACTATAAACGACAAAGACATGAAAATATTACCAATAAACGACAAAGAAATTCCCTTTGGATTAAAAAAATGTAAGAGAAATTTGTCAAAACAGAAGAGATTTCTGAAAGGCACTTTTCAAAAAGAAATAATCTGTTATAATGTCAAGTGCAAATGCAAAGACGAAAGGGAGGTGAAATGTGATGAAAAAATCCCATTTGAAGTGGGGCCATGTGCTGGCAGCAGTAGCTGTTAAGGTTGCAGGCAATACAGCGAATGTTACATGCACCGGCTGGTATTACCAGGCAGAAATTCCGGAGAAAATCAAGAAGATGAGGAAGTTTTAAGATGTTTACAAAATCAAGTGCTCACACAACTGCTACTTTAATAAAAGCCGAAATAATCAACATTACAGAAAGAGAAGTCTATGAGTATGGTTTCAGAATGGTATTTACATATTCATTCAATCTGATAACTGCTCTTGCCATAGGTATCACTATGGGGCAGTTATGGGAGTGCCTGGTTTTGACATTGGTATTTATACCGCTGCGTTCTTACGCAGGGGGATATCACGCTTCAAGCGAAGGAAAGTGTTATGTCCTGTCAGCCGGAATGATAGTGTTGAATCTGTTTTTACTGCGCTGCTTTCCGGTATGGTTCCATACCGGTGCCGGTATCTCGTTATTACTGGCGGCGGCCGCTGTCATTATCCTGCTGGCACCGGTAGAACATAAAAATAAGCCACTGGACCCGGAGGAAATACGGGTATATGGCCGCCGAACATATGTGGTATTGATCCTTGAACTGGCAATGGGAGCTTTCTGTTGTATTTTCGCAATCACCGGGGTTTTCTGGGTGATTGTGCTTGGGATCTTATCAACTGCACTTTCTTTAGTTGCCGGAGTATGCAGTAATAAACTAAATTTATAAATAACACAGGAAATAAGCTGTATGCTGGAGGAATTCTGGCCAAATGAAACCATAACTATTCCATTCCCCCCACAAAGATTGGAATAACAACAGGCGGACAGGAAGCTTTCAGATACCGATGACCAGCTAGACTATATATTACAGTAGGAAGAACCACTAGTTCCGATTAGAGCAACCCCAATAATAGCAAATAAAAATAGTTAAAGGCAGCAGATCACAGTATGAGTCATCGGATACTGGAATCTGCTGCCATTTTTAACCGCTTGCTATCTTCTGCCGGCGTTCGCCAGCAATTCTTTGAAATCAATGGCCTCATTGTTACGCCCGTGCTGCTTAAAATCGGTTGCATAAATGGTGCTTGCCCACAGGATTACGGAATTGATGATCGGTGTCTCGATACCAATTGCCTCGCCGGCAAAGTAAGTCGGCACACAGCCGGTGAGCACGTCTTCATAGATATACCGGGTGTCAATGTCTGTCGGCGCGAAGATGTTGGCGTAGGCGGCAGTATTCTGGATTCTTTCATACAGCGTATCGCCCTTGGAGCCATAGTGGTCATCAAGCCAGTCAAAGGTGCACTGTACATCCACGCCATAAGCCGTTGCGACCGCCACCCGCTCCATATCCATCCGTTCAATGATGTTTGCAACCAGAGGGGTAATGCCATCAATATAATAGCGGAATTTTTCCTGCTTTTCGACTCTGGTAATATTGAGCAGGATGGGTAACGGGTGGAAAATCATACCCACGTTGGTAAAGCTGGTGTGCAGTGTGCTTTTGGCCGGTTGGATAATCCCGGGAAATTTTGGTGAAAGGACATCTACAACCTTTGGCGTATCAGCGGGGTTATGGGCGGCCACGCGGACAAGGTCTTTAATGGCGTGTATAAAAGGTTTGGCAACTCTCGCACACCGGCAGGCGAAGATAAACGTTTCTGCCTCGGCAAGAATCACATTTTTATTGTTGCCGAACTCCTCCAGCTTTTTTTTAAAGACATAGGTTCCAAAGGTACGCCCGGGATTCAGGACAATGATCTGCCCGTCCTCCAGGTGTGTGGCCATATCCTCGGCAATGACCGGGTGATATTGCGCGGGAGTGGTCACCATAATCAGGTGGGCACCCTTGATCACCTCCTGCATATCATTGCTGATGCAGTCAATGACGGGGTCAGCCTCAATGGCACCCCGAAGGGAAAAAACACGATCCGACGGAAACATTTCCACACGTTCCTTTTCCCGGGCGTAGAGCGATACCGAAACCCCAAGGTTAGCGAAATAGGCAGCCATTGTCTGGCCGCCGTTGCCGGTACTGATCACGGCAATCTTATTTTGATCAAGCATGGAGTACCACCTCCCTGTTTTTTTTCTCTAAAAGCCCTGCTGCCTGAAGCCTTTGGAGGCGCTGCGCCTCGGTAAGTGCCGACTGGGAAGAGGCATCATATGCAAGGCATTTTCCGTCGATGATGCGGGTGCTCAAAATGCCCCTGTAGGTACTGTTTTTGGCGATATGAGGAGCGTCAAGTATCCCGCGGCGCACGCAGTCCGCCAGTACCGCCGGATCAAAGAACGGATCCTCCGAGACATCCTGATATAAGTTTTTGATGAAACGCAGGAGGTAATCCGCCTCGTTGAGCAGCTCCCGCTTACGTGCCTGCACTGCCGGATCAGCGGTGCTGTTGACATTCCCTTCCAGGCAGGAGCGGATCACGCCCCGCACAATTTTGGTGCTTTCGATGATAACGCCGGGAGTAGCGGCATGTTCCGCCTCACTGTAGCCCACAACATGAATGATATCGGGATTCACCGACATTTGCAGCATGGTGGAAGCGGCCAGCTGGCCTTTGGCGACAAGTAAGTCGCCGGAAAGGAAGGGCAGTCCCGTACGGGTCTCACGATAGCAGTTAAAGGAATGATCCGCCAACGATTCGGTTATCTCAACTTGGGCAAGTACCTTTGCCAGATCCATCGAAAAGCTAAGGGCCCCGGGGATATTGAACATATACTGGGATACATAGTTTCTGACACCGAGTTTTTTGGCGTGGTAGGCACTTAGGTATGAGGCAACCACAGAAATAACATCATGTGCGTCACGCAGTCCCCAGTGATGCGGTTCATTGAGTTCTACCGGAATGTTGCGGACGGCATGCCAGCGGATGAGCTCGTGGGCGTCACGCATAGAAGCCTCAAGCGTGCGCTGCCCTCTGCCGTCCAGCTCGTTGTACCAGAACAGCGGTACGGCACACCATGCGTTGTCAATGGTATCGGCAAGTACTTCGGCAAGGGGAACCACATCGGCGGTTCCGCTGTAACACCGCATGAGCGGGAAGTTTCCACGCTCGGATGCCTTTTTCAGTTCCCGAAACTGCCCTGCGTCCCTGACCGGCACCCCCCCCGCGCCGTCCATGGCCGGATCACGGCTCTCGGGCCGGAAGAAAAACTGCTGGGTGTTCTGGTCAATCCCCAGGGAAACCACATCCAATACCCTGGACTCGGCAATCTCCGCCACACCCGTTACGGTTTGCTCAAAGGAAGGCAGGCCGAAGTGATGGCGAAGCAAAGGGTATGGGCACTTTTGCCGGATCCGTGCGACGAGGCTTGTCTCATGCTTTTCCTCATGGACATCCCTTTCCATATTGCGTAAGTAGGCAATACAATCGTCGAGATCCTCGGTTCCGTCAAATATCTTATCGAAGAACCCGAGGGTCGCTACCACCGTGGCAACAGGATGGGTTCCGCCGAAAATCCAAACCGGCTGCCTGTCCAGTGTTCTGGATTTTTCCTTCAGCTCCTCAATGAGCGGCACGACATTTTCCGGCGTCAGCCGATAGCCAAGCGCGACCATATCCGCCTCATGTTTCCGGACCAGCTCCAGGATGGTATCTACCTTTACGGCAGGCCCGGCAAATACCGTCTCATAATCCAGCCCCTCTGCGAGGTTTAAAAAATGTGCCGCACCAGCAACGTGAACACAGTTGCCGATTGATGCTCCAATAATTAATCGTTTCCCTATAACACTCACTCCTTTCTCAATGTACATCAGTACCATTTTTAATATAGCCAGTTCTTTATATTCTACCACAATCTCACAAAAAAGAAAACCACCGCGTTACCTAAGATCAGTTTGTAACCGGAGCGCCGCGAAATGCAATTGACAGATAACGGCAAAAGCAGTAAACTGGATAATAACTACATATGGAGGAGTTGGCAATGAAAACAGAAGAACTGTACCTGGATATCATCAACAATCTCTGTGACGGAGTATATTTTGTAGACACTGAGAGAACAATCGTATTTTGGAACAAAGCAGCGGAAGCAATAACCGGATATTCAGCCGAAGAAATCATTGGCCGACAGTGTCAGAACAGTCTGCTGAATCACATTGATGCCAACGGGCGGCCACTCTGTACTTTGGGTTGTCCTTTGTTTGCTACTATTATTGACGGGGAGCAGCGAAAAGAAACCGTTTATGTCCGTCATAAAAAAGGACATCGCTTTCCCATTCGGGTTAATATCTTTCCGGTTTGTGAAGACGGTAAAATTGCCGGCGCTATTGAAGTTTTTACCCAAAATTCACCCATTGTATATGAGGACAATCTGGTTGAGCAATTAACCGGTATTGCAATGCACGATGCTTTGACAAAATTGCCAAACCGCCGTTATCTGGAAAGCTTTCTGGATTATAAAATCAACGAATATCAACGTTTTGACAGGCCCTTTGCCGTATTATTTGCCGACATAGACAGTTTCGGCAAGTTTAATAATGATTATGGGCATGATATCGGTGACCTGGTTTTGATCAACATTGGTGAAAGCTTAATGTGTAATGTGAGAAAGAATGATCTGGTCGGACGTTGGGGCGGAGAAGAATTCGTTGGCATCTATTCCCTTAATCAATCAAGCGAGGCTGCTGTGATTGCGGAAAAATTCCGGCTGTTAGTTGCCAATACCGATGTGCAGGCGGACAATCTGTCGCTGCATGTTTCTGCTTCTGTCGGCATTACCGTAGCCAGGGCATCAGATACGGCAGCTTCCCTGATTGAACGTGCGGATCAAAATATGTATACAAGTAAAAAGGCCGGCAAAAACTGCATTACGGTAAAGTGAAAAAAGGCGGCGGTTTGAACATCACCTGATCCAAACCGCCGTTATCCATCTCTGTTTCTATTTATTTTTGTTCAGATGGTTTTTCTGATATAAAGTCAATAATCCCTTCAGCAACAATTCCTCATCATAGATAATCTTATGCCTGCAAAGTGGAGTCACAAACCGCGACAGTCCGCCGGTGGCAATGACAGTAGCCGGTTCTCCCAATTCCTGCTCCATTCGCTCGATAATCCCATCAATCATTCCGGCATTTCCATACATAATACCGCTGCGCATACAATCAATGGTATTCTTGCCAATGACCCTGGGCGGAATGTCCAGGCTGATGGAAGGCAGCTGGGCTGTTTTGCTGCTTAAAGAATCCAGTGAAACCCGTAATCCCGGCAGAATGGCACCGCCGATATAGTTGCCGCCCTGGTCGACGACAGACATGGTGGTGGCAGTACCCATATCGATGATAATCAACGGACAGGGGTATTCCCGAATGGCAGCGACCGCATCAACAATCATATCGCTTCCCACGGTCTTAGGGTTGTCCATAATAATATTCATCCCGGTCTTAATTCCGGCCCCGACCAGCATCGGGCGAAAACCAAACAGCTTATTAACGGCGGAAGAGATGGCGGCATTTAAAGGCGGGACCACCGAAGAAATAATCGCCCCTTCAATCCGGGCAAGATCAATCTGGTGAATCTCCAGTGCCGTTTTGATGGTAATGGCATATTCTAATCCGGTCTTCATCTGGTCAGTGGTAAAACGCTCCACAAAATAAGTTTTTTCGTTATCAATACCGCCGATGACAATATTGGTATTGCCCATATCTATGGCTAAAATCATAGGGGGAACTCCTTTTCATGCGAATGGATTTGTGATATACTAGGAACGATATTTAATGATACCATATTTTGACTGAAAAAACAATGAGATTGAAAAAAAGAGCCAGGAGGATAGCGTATGTTACTGGGAAAGACAGTGGTGCTGGGAGTGACCGGAGGTATTGCTGCATATAAGATTGCCGGTCTGGCCAGCATGCTGAAAAAGCAGCATGCAGAGGTAGAGGTGATCATGACTGAAAATGCCACAAATTTCATTACTCCGACAACATTTGAGACGTTGACAGGAAATAAATGTCTGGTTGATACGTTTGATCGGAATTTTAAATTTCAGGTAGAACATGTGGCGTTGGCACAGCGGGCGGATGTATTTATGATTGCACCGGCGACGGCCAATGTGATTGCCAAGATTGCCCATGGGATTGCCGATGATATGCTGACAACGACTTTTTTGGCTTGTAAAAAGCCTAAGCTGGTAGTGCCGGCGATGAATACCGCAATGTATGAGAACCCCGTTACACATGATAATCTGGAGATTTGCCGGAAGTATGGCATGAAGGTGATCGATCCGGCCAAAGGGTATCTGGCTTGCGGTGATACCGGGGCCGGAAAGATGCCGGAGCCGACGGTATTGTTTGAATATATCATGCAGGAGATTGCCTGTGAGAAGGACCTGGCGGGGAAAAAGATTCTGGTGACGGCGGGGCCGACCAGAGAAGCGATTGATCCGGTGCGTTATATTACCAACCATTCTACCGGTAAGATGGGGTATGCCATTGCCGGGGCCGCGGCCAGACGCGGCGCGGAAGTGACTTTGGTCAGCGGGCCGGTGAATCTGGCACCGCCGCTGGGAGTCACACTGGTTCCGGTGATTAGTGCGAAGGATATGTTTGAAGCGGTGACGGCAGTTAGTGGGGAACAGAATGTGATTATCAAAGCGGCAGCAGTGGCGGATTACCGGCCGGCCCATATGGGGACGGAGAAGACCAAGAAGAAAGATGGCGACATGAGCATTGAGTTGAAACGGACCGATGATATCCTGGGCTGGCTGGGTGCTCATCGCCAACCGGGCCAGGTGCTCTGCGGTTTTTCGATGGAGACTCAGAATATGCTGGAGAATTCCCGGGTAAAGCTGGATAAAAAGAATATTGATATGATCGTTGCGAATAATCTGAAAGTAGAGGGAGCCGGATTTGGCACCGATACGAACATTGTGACGGTAATTACCCGTGATGGAGAAGAAGAACTGGCGATGATGAGCAAAAGTGAAGTGGCTCAACAACTGTTGAACCGGATATTTGCACGGGAAAATTGAGACAGGAGGGAGTTGGCGAAGATCATGAAGTATGAGCGATTAAAAATAACTGTGCCAGGACAACAGGCGGGAGCGGTAAACTTGAATGCATATCTGCTGGATGCCATCAGCATCGCCCCAACGAAGGCGCGGCCGGCAGTGCTGATCTGTCCTGGCGGCGGATACGCAGACTGTTCTGACCGGGAGCAGGAACCGGTGGCAATGAAATTTCTAAGCATGGGCTGTCATGCCTTTGTCTTACAATACAGTGTCAGTCCTCATCGTTTCCCGGTAGCCTTGCTGGAGGTGGCGCAGGCAGTGGCAACCATCCGTGAGCATGCGGATGAGTGGCATGTGAACCCGGATGCACTGGTGGTCTGCGGCTTTTCGGCAGGCGGACATCTGGCCTGTAGTATTGGTACGTTCTGGAACCATCCGGTTGCTTATGAAGCGATTGGCAGAACCCCAAAGCAAATAAGGCCCAATGGCCTGATTCTTAGTTATCCGGTGATCACTTCCGGAGAATTCGGCCATGTCCGCTCCTTTCAGAACCTGCTGGGGGCGGAAGCTGCGGCAGAGCAGCGCCGTCAGGTATCCCTGGAAGAACAGGTAACTGCGGATATGCCGCCGGTATTTTTATGGCACACCATAACCGACCAGGCGGTGCCGGTAGAGAACAGCCTGATGCTGGCCGCGGCGCTGCGGCGCAATCAGATTAATTTTGAATTGCACATTTACCCGGACGGCGGCCATGGATTATCTCTGGCCAATGAAGAGACCGGCGGATCAGAAAAATGCTTAACAGTACCTTGTTGTCAAAGCTGGATTTCTTTGGTACAATTATGGCTTGAGACGAAATACATGGCAATAGGAGGACAATCAGTTGTCTAACATAAACGAAGAAATCAAAAAGCGAAGAACATTTGCAATTATCTCCCACCCGGATGCGGGTAAGACGACCCTGACGGAGAAATTCCTGCTGTATGGCGGTGCGATTAATCTGGCCGGTACGGTAAAGGGAAGAAAAGCCGCCAGGCATGCGGTATCGGACTGGATGGAGATTGAGAAAGAACGAGGAATCTCGGTTACGTCCTCGGTGATGCAGTTTAATTATGACGGATACTGCATCAATATCCTGGACACTCCGGGACATCAGGACTTCTCCGAGGATACCTACCGGACCCTGATGGCCGCCGACAGTGCGGTCATGGTGATCGACGGTTCCAAGGGTGTCGAGGCCCAGACGATCAAGTTGTTTAAGGTATGTGTCATGCGGGGGATCCCGATTTTTACGTTTGTCAATAAGATGGACCGGGAAGCCCGGGATCCATTTGAATTACTGGACGAAATTGAAACTGTCTTAGGCATCCGCACCTGTCCGGTCAACTGGCCGATTGGCTGCGGTAAGAACTTTAAAGGGGTCTATGACCGGAACACCAGACAGATCACCACATTTACTGCGGCTCTGGGCGGACAAAAAGAAGTGGCATCCCAGACCTTTGACGTAGAAGGTACCGATGTGGATGGGGTGATTGGCAGCATTTACCATGAGCAGTTGAAAGAAGAGATCGAGCTGCTGGATGGCGCGGCTGACGAGTTTGATTTAGAACGGGTCAGCCGGGGGAATCTGTCACCGGTATTTTTTGGTTCAGCCCTGACGAATTTTGGGGTAGAGACCTTTTTGCAGCATTTTCTGCAGATGACTTCCCCGCCGCTGCCAAGAAAGGCGGCCACAGGCGTCATTGATCCGTTTGGCGAACAGTTTTCGGCCTTTGTCTTTAAGATTCAGGCCAATATGAATAAAGCGCACCGGGACCGGATCGCATTTATGCGAATTGTGTCTGGTAAATTTGCGGCCGGGATGGAAGTAAACCACATCCAGGGCGGCCGGAAGATACGCCTGTCCCAGCCGCAGCAGATGATGGCTCAGGACCGGAAGATTGTGGAAGAAGCTTATGCGGGGGATATTATCGGGGTCTTTGACCCGGGGATTTTTTCCATTGGCGATACCCTTTGTCTTTCCAATGAGAAGTTTGAGTTTGAAGGGATTCCTACTTTTGCACCGGAACATTTTGCCCGGGTGCGGCAGATGGATACGATGAAGCGGAAGCAGTTCTTAAAGGGCGTCAGCCAGATTGCCCAGGAAGGGGCAATTCAGATTTTCCAGGAGTTCAATACCGGTATGGAAGAAATCATCGTCGGCGTGGTTGGTGAACTGCAGTTTGAAGTACTGACTTACCGCCTGGAAAATGAATACAATGTGGAGGTTAAGCTGGAGAAGCTGCCATATGAATATATCCGTTGGATTGAAAATAAAGAAGCGGTGGATGTGGCGAAGATCCAGGGGACTTCGGATATGAAACGGATTAAAGACCTGAAAGACAATCCGCTGCTGCTGTTTGTCAATGGCTGGAGCGTGAGGATGGTCGAGGAGCGCAATCCGGGGTTGGTATTGAGTGAATTTGGCCGGGATTAATGTGTGTTTCAAGATGAAAATTAATGTAAGGAGGAATAAGTTATGAGTAAGATAGATGTCGTAAGAGCAGCTATGGTTGAGGCAATGAAGGCAAAGGATAAACCAAGAAAAGATGCTTTGTCAATGTTGTTAGGCGCATTGAAGAACGCAGAGATTGACAAGCGGGGGCCGCTGACGGAAGACGAAGAAAATGCCGTTGTTAAGAAAGAAATCCGTCAGACCCAGGAGACTTATGACACTGCGCCGGCGGACCGTGATGATATCAGAACCGATGCTTCGGCCAGACTGGCTGTTTACCGTGAATTCGCGCCGGAAGACATGAGTGCGGAGCAGATCCGGGAAGTCATCCTCGGGGTACTGGCTGCGCTGGCAATTGAGAAGCCTGTCGATGCTGACAAGGGCAGGATTATGAGAGTCCTGATGCCAAGAGTAAAAGGAAAAGCGGACGGTAAACTGGTAAATGAAACATTGGCCGAAATGATGAAATAGTGTAATAATAAGGAGGGTAACAACCATCATGTATAAAGAAAAAATAGATGCATTTATTGATTCCCATAAACAGGAAATGATTGAAGATATCTGTGAACTGTGCCGGATTAACAGTGAGAAGATGGCCGCTGAAGAAGATATGCCATTCGGCCCGGGTGCTGCCGAGTGCCTGGATGCCGCACTGGATATGGCGGAAGGGTATGGCTTTGATGTGGTTGATTATGACGGTTATGTAGGCTGTGTGGACATGAATGAGCTGCCGGCCCAGCTGGACATTCTGGCCCATCTGGACGTGGTACCGGCCGGGGAAGGGTGGCAGGTAACCGAACCTTTTGAACCGGTCGTAAAAAACGGCAAATTATACGGCCGTGGAACAGCGGATGATAAAGGTCCGGCAGTAGCCGCCCTGTATGCCATGCGGGCAGTAAAAGAGCTGGAGATTCCACTGAAGAAGAATGTCCGTTTGATTCTTGGCACCGATGAGGAATGCGGCAGTTCTGACATTCGTTATTATTACAAAATGGAAAAAGAAGCACCGATGACCTTTACTCCGGATTCGGAATTTCCTGTAACCAATACTGAAAAAGGCCGTTTGCCGGGGCATTTTACCGCCCAGTGGGAGGCTTCGGACGCTTTGCCGAAGCTGGTTTCCATTCAGGCCGGAACCAAGATCAACGTAGTGCCGGGAAAAGCTGTGGCAGTCGTCGTTGGATTGGCAGCAGATACATTAGAGCAGGCCGCAAAGACCGTTATGGCTGAAACGGGGATTACGTTTGAATTTTTCCATACGGAAGATGGCTGCACCATTACCGCGACTGGTGCCGGTGCTCATGCTTCCACGCCGGAGGACGGCAACAATGCGATTACCGGTCTGCTGACGTTGCTGATGCGCCTGCCGCTGGCGGCTTGCGGACAGATTGAAAGCCTTAAGAAATTGCTGGCATTGATGCCTCATGGGGATGTTCATGGAACTACGCTGGGGGTTGACATGCAGGATGAATTGTCGGGCCGCCTGACGCTGGCATTCAGTATGCTGACGGTCAATGAGACCGGTTTGGTCGGTGAGTTTGACAGCCGCTGCCCGATCTGTTCCAATGAAGAAAATGTACTGCAGGTGATTAAGGCCCAAATGGCGGATCAGGGTATTACGCTGGCGAATGAGTCCATGACCCCGCCGCATCACGTCGACGGTGATTCAGTATTCGTAAAAACGTTGCTGAAAGCATATGAAGACTATACCGGCAAGAAAGGCGAATGCCAGGCTACCGGCGGCGGAACGTATGTGCATGATTTGAAGTATGGCGTGGCTTACGGTGCATCGATGCCGGGAACTGATAATCATATGCATGGTGCGGATGAATTTGCAGTTGTGGAGGATCTGATTACCAGTGCGAAGATTTTTGCGCAGGTAATTGTGGATTTGTGCTGCTGGTAGTTCTCATATCGACCGGGAGAGCAGAAAGAGGTAAAAATGAAGAAGCTTCCTATAGGTGTAGAAGATTTTAAACGTATGATAAAAGAAGACTACTATTATGTAGATAAGACAATGTTTATCAAAGAATTTTTAGAACGTCGTGATCAAGTTAATTTATTTGTCCGGCCAAGAAGATTTGGCAAGACACTAAATATGAGTATGTTCCAGGAATTCTTTGAAATCTCAAGAGAAGGTTCCGGATTATTTGAGGGGCTGTCAATCTCCCGATATGAAGATATCATGGAGAATCATTGTTCTAAATATCCGGTAATTAATCTGAGTTTTAAAGGAGCAAAGCAAATCGACTTTAATAATTCTTCTTTAAGTTTACGACGGGCTATCTCACGTGAATATGCCAGGCATTTTGAGGCGGTTCAAGCATACCCATTACTTAAAAAGCGGATTAACAGGATTTTAGAGAGTGAGGGAACCAATGAGGATTACCTGGACTCGATACAATTGTTAACCGAGATTCTTTATGCATTTTATAACAATGAGGTAATTGTTATTATTGATGAATATGATGTACCCTTGGAAAATGCATATTTCGGAGGATTTTATGAGGAGATGATGTGTTTTGTACGCTCCTTACTGGAGTCAGCCTTAAAGACTAATAATTACCTGAAATTTGGAATCTTAAATGGATGCCTGCGGATATCCCGTGAAAGTATTTTTACCGGTCTGAATAATTTGAGTATTATCTCTATATTGGATACGAATTACTCCGAGCATTTTGGCTTCACCGAAACGGAAGTAAAGGAAATGCTGCAATATTATGGCATCTCAAAAAAATCAGATTTAGTCAGAGAATGGTATAATGGATATAAATTTGGCAATATCAATGTATACAATCCCTGGAGTGTGATTCAGATCGTCAGGGATCTCACACAGAATCAGGATGCTTTTCCGCTATCCTATTGGGGAAATACAAGCTCAAACAGTATCATCAGGGATTTGATTATGCGAGCAGATGGAACTACCAAAGAAGAAATTGAAAAGCTCCTCGCCGGACAGGATATTGTAAAACAGATTCATGAGGACATAACCTATATTGAAATAGAGGAATCTATGGACAACTTATGGAATTTTCTGTTTTTTACAGGTTATCTGACCAACACGCATACAGAGATCCGTGATAATGGGGATCGTTTTTTTACACTTGAGATACCTAATAAAGAAGTAGCGTATATATTTAGAAACAAAATAATTAAGTGGTTTAACGAGACCATAAGTAATAATGACTGGACGGATTTCTATATTGCATTATTAGGAAAAGATACGGTTGCAATTGAGGATACCCTTAATAATATCTTAATTAATTCAATTTCTTATGAAGACTATCACGAGAATTATTATCACGGATTTATGGTTGGTTTACTCTCTGGTATGAATTTAAAAGAATATACCATAGAATCTAATCGTGAAGCTGGAAAAGGAAGAGGCGATATTATTGTTCGCCATATCAATCAAAATGGCAAGGCAATTATTTTTGAATTGAAATATACGGATCAGGCAAATGCAATGGAGAGCCTGGCCAATCAGGCGATCAGGCAAATTGAAGAACAGCAATATGACAGAGCATTGCTGCAGGCAGGCTTTGGGAAAGACAATATAATAAAATATGGAGTATGCTTTCATAAAAAATCATGTCTTGTTAAAGTGAAAAT
>Ga0153928_1000315_pt1 | contig 24916 bp, 21 predicted proteins | sample TSNJ012MetaG_FD_106656 | JGI IMG/M metagenome (GOLD analysis project Ga0153928, IMG submission 106656) | Attine ant fungus gardens microbial communities from New Jersey, USA - TSNJ012 MetaG | ecosystem: Host-associated > Fungi > Mycelium > Unclassified | place: USA: New Jersey, Wharton State... | reverse complement strand
GACGTTCGTCACGCCCGCCGCCGCCGGCAACAGCCCGGACATCATCATCCGGCTGGTCGCCGACAAGCTCACCCAGATGTGGAAGCAGCAGGTCGTGGTGGTCAATCGGCCGGGCGCGGGCGGCCTGATCGCCGCGGAGGCGGCCGCGGGCCTGCCCAACGACGGCTACTCGCTCTACCTCACCCAGGCATCGAGCTACACCGTGCTGCCGATTCACGAGGGCAGCAAAATGCCGGTCGACCTGCACAAGGCGTTCGTCGCGGTCGGCATGGTCGGCGAGCAGCCGATCGGGCTCGGCGTGCAAAAGGACGTCAAGGCGAACAACGTCGCCGAACTGATCGCGCTTGCGAACAAAACCCCCGGCGGCATGTTCTTCGCCGCCACCAACCGTGGCGGGCAGGCGCACCTGACCGGCGAATTGTTCCGCGACCGCGCCAAGGCCAACATTTCGTTCGTGCACGCGCCCGGCGCCGCGCAGTCGCTCAACGACGTCATCGCCGGTCGCATCCCGATAATGTTCGAAGGGCTGGCCGGCCTCAAGCCCGGCACCGAAAACGGTGCCGTGCGGCTGCTCGGCATCGCCTCGGCGAAGCGCCTGCCCAACCTGCCGGACCTCCCGACCATCGACGAAACCGTTCCCGGCGTGGTGTCGACCGGCTGGGTTCTGATGATGGCGCCCGCCGGCGTGCCCCCGGCGATCATCGAAAAACTCAACCGCGACCTGCGCACGGTGACGGCGCAGCCCGACCTTCAGGTGCGCTTCCAGCAGCTCGGCACCTACACGCGCGATTTGTCGCCGGCCGAGACCGAGGCCTTCATCCGCAGCGAGGAGAAGCTGTGGTGGCCGATTGTCGAGCGCGTCGAGGCGGGGAAGTGATATTAATCGCGTGAAACAAACACTAGCGTCATCCTGAGGAGTTCGCGCGACAAAGTCGCGCGAACGTCTCGAAGGATGGCCGCCGGCATCGCGCGTGTTTCCATCCTTCGAGACAGTCGCTCGCGAGTGCGAGCGACTTCCTCAGGATGACGCTGTCTTTGTGGCCCAGCCGCCTCAGGATGACGCTGAATTTGTTTGATTCACTTCGCGCGCAGCTTGTACCAGGGATGCGGATTGCCCGGCACCTTCACGCGCAGGGTATAGACCGACGTGTAGGCGCAGCAGAACATGGTGCGCAGATCGGGTCCGCCGAAGGCAAAATTCACCGCCTGCTCGGGCCAGCGGACGATTCCCAACCGCTTGCCGTCCGGAGCAAACACCCAGATGCCGCCGGGCCCGGTGCAATAGACGCGGCCGCTGCTGTCGACCTTGAGGCCGTCCGGTATTCCGGGCTCGGTGCCCTCGTTCATGTCGGCGAAGATGCCGCGGCCGACCATGTTGCCCGCGGCATCGAGCCTGATCGCGTGAATGTATTTTGATGAGCGTGTGTTGGCGACGTACATGATGCGCTCGTCGACCGAGAGCGCAAGCCCGTTCGGATATTCGCAATGGGCGAGCACGCCGATGCTGCCGTCGGGCGCGACGCGATACACCGCGGCGCCATCCCACAGATTGTCTTCGCCCGCGGGCCCGGGAATCTCGCGCTCGTGATAGGCGCGGCGCTTGTCGGGATCGGTGAAATAAAGAGCGCCGTTCGAGTGGCACACCACGTCGTTCGGGCGATTGAAGCGGCCGCCCTTGTAGCGCTCGGCGACCGGTTCCACCTTGCCGTCCTCGCCCATGCGGGTGACGCGCCGGCCGTCGCCTTCGCACAGAATGAGACGCCCCTGCAGGTCGAACGTGGTCCCGTTCCCGCCGTCCGTCGTCCGCACCACTTCCGGCGCCTTGCCGGGGATCATGCGCAAAAGCTGATTTCGGCGCAGGTCGACGAAATACCAATAGCCGTCCGGATGCCACAGCGGGCCCTCGGTGAAGATGAAGCCGGTGGCGAGGCGCTCGGGTTCGGTGGTCTCCAGCACGTCGGGCAAGTCGTTCGCTGCGGGCATTGTTTGCTCCCTTGTTTGCGCGCTCCCGAGCCGCGTCAGGCTCGCGAGCGCGCCGGCCGCGCCGGCGGTGCGCAACAGCGCGCGTCGGTCGATGCAGTGATCGGCTCTCTTTCGGCTACCCTCCCTTTTGGCCCCTCTCGCCGATTTGTTTCCTTGACCGGAGAACTCATGCCCGTCAGATATCGGCATTGAGGAACACGCCATGACCTTGCAATCAGTCCTCACCTGCCCGCATTGCGGCACGGCCACGACCGAAACCATGCCGACCGACGCCTGCCGGATCTTCTACCAATGCGGCGGATGCGGCGCCACGCTGCGACCCAAACCCGGCGACTGCTGCGTGTTCTGTTCCTACGGCTCGGTGCCCTGCCCGCCGGTTCAGGCGGAACGGCTTGCTCACCGTTCCGCGTAGGGCGAGGAGGCCGGCAGCGGCAGTACCGGGTCGCGTGTCTGCAGGCTCTTCGGCCACACCACGTAAGGTTTGTCGTCGACATACTGGATGATGACCGGGAAGGCGCGCTCGTTCTGGCCCGGCGCGCTTTCCTTCTCGCCCTCGAACTTGACACCGAAGCCGAGCATGGTGCCGCCGTCCGGCACGTTGACTTCGAGCGCCGCCTTGCGCAGCGCCTCGGGATCGATGCCTCCCGATTCCTTGACCGCGCGCGGGATCACCTCGGTGAGCAGCACGTAGGTGTTGCTCGCGGCCATGCCGACGTGCGGGGATTTGATGGTCGTGCCGGGACGCGCCTTGAGGTATTCGTCGCCGACCATCTTGATGAACGGCACGAGCTCGGGCTTGAGCGCGTCCTGGTTGGTGAGCCAGATCGAGATCGGATCGACATCGAAGAAATAGTTCACGTCGTTGCCGACCGCTTCCTTGAGCTTGTCGTAGACGCTGTAGCCGGCGCCATGGCCGATCAGCGCCTTGAATTTCAGCCCCACTTCGCGCGCCTGGCGCAGGAACAAGGTGATGTCGGGATTATACCCGGTGTGGAAAATCACGTCCGGGCGCGCGCGCTTGAGCTTGGTCACGAGCGAAGAAAGATCAGGCGCCGTCGCCGAATAACCCTCCTTGAGCACCACGTTGAAGCCCGCCTTCTTGGCGCCCTCCTCGGTGCCGCCGGCAACGTCCACCCCGTAGGCGCCGTCCTCATGGATGATGGCGATGCGCAGGTCCTTGGGCTCTTTTCCGAACTTCTCCTTCGAATAAGCCGCCACGAAGCCGGTCGAGGCGAGGCCGAACTGGCGCCCGTTCGGCTGCGGCCGGAACACATAATGCAGGTTGCGGTTCTCGAGCACCGCGGAAGAAATGCAGGTGGTGATCCACATGAATTTCTTCGCCTGATCGACCCGCGCTGCGACCGGCACGCACTGCGCCGAGGAAAAGAAGCCGAGCAGAATGTCGACCTTCTCCTGCTCGATCAGGCGCACCGCCTCGTTGATGGCGACGTCGGGCTTGCTCTGCGCGTCGGCATAGATCGGCTCGATCTTGTAGCCGGCGACCCCGCCGTGCGCATTGAAATAATCGATCATGATTTTGGTGCCGAGCGCGTGCAGGTCGGAACCGCCCGCGGCCAGCGGGCCGCTGTAGTCGTAGACGGCGCCGATCTTGATGGTCTTCTGCGCGTCCTGGGCATTCGCCTCCGTGGCGCCGAGCGCCAGGACCGCGAGCGCCGCGCCTGCAAGCCTTCGTAGGTGTGACATTGTCATCCTCCCCGACCGCGATTTTTTCTTTGCATGCTAGGGCGAAAACCCGCGGCTGTAAAATCGCGCGGCCGCCGCCGGCGCGAGGGCTCGCGCGGCGGCCGGCAATTGCCTTGGGGGCGCATTCATGTTACTTTTGGTAACGCTACATCGAGTCATTCAAGGAAACAACGCAATGGGCACGAACCTGCCGGATCTGGGCGATCTCGAGCGCGAAGTGATGCAGCTCGTCTGGGCCAACGCTCCGGTCACGGCAGAAACGGTGCGCGAAAAGCTCGCGCGGCGGCTCAAGGAATCGACCGTGCGCACGGTGCTCCGCCGGTTGGAGGACAAGGGTTACGTCATCCACACCGTCGAGGGGCGCACCTACGTCTATTCCGCGGCGGCGCCGCGCGGCCGCGTCGCCGCCAAGGCGGTCCAGCGCATCGTCGACTGGTTCTGCAACGGTTCGGTCGAAGAAGTGCTGGTCGGCATGGTGGACGCCGCGATGCTCGACCAAAGGCAGTTGCGCCTTCTCGCCGACAAGGTCGCGAAGGCGAAGGGAGGAAAGAAGTGATGTTGGCGCTGCTTGCGGAATCGGCGCTGCGCTGCCTCCTCTTGGGCGCCGCCGTGTGGATCGGCCTCAAGCTTTTGCGCGTGCGAAACCCGCACGTGCAGATGACCGCCTGGACCCTGGTGCTCGTCGCCTCGCTGGCGATGCCGGCGCTGATGCGGGTCGTGACCGTGACCGTTCGGGATGCGCCGCCCTCGCCGCTCGCGGCTATCGTGTGGCCGGCGCAACCGGCCGCGCCCTCGCTCCTGCCTGCGCCGCAGCCGGCATCGCCGCCGACGTCGGAACCGCTCGCCGCGGCTTCTGACGCGGGCCCGCCGACAAGCGTGTCGGTGCCGCCAGCCGCCAGCCGCCAGCCGCGGCCTGGATTGGCGCAGCTTGGCAACGGCACTCTATTTGCTGATCGGCGGCGTGCTGCTGCTGCGTCTCGTCATCGGCCTCGTGCTCACCTGGCGCCTCGCGCGCGCGGCGCGGCCGGTGCGTGCCGGCTGGGCGGCCGGCGTCGACGTGCGCGTGAGCGACGTCGTGGGCGTCCCGGTCACCTTCGGCTCGACCATCCTGCTGCCGACCGAACACGTCGCCTGGAGCGGGGCGAAGCGCCGGGCCGTGCTCACCCATGAGGGCGCCCACGTCGCCCATGGAGATTTCTACGTACTGCTGCTCGCGGCGATCAACCGCGCGGTGTTCTGGTTCAATCCATTCGCGTGGTGGCAGCTCGTACGGCTTGCCGAACTCGCCGAGATGATCAGCGATGACGCCGCGCTCGCCGCGCTCGACGACCGGCCGCGCTACGCCGGGATTCTGCTCGACGTGGCGGGACGGCGCCAGCGCGCGCCCGTGGCGCTGGCCATGGCACGACCGGCGACGGTGCACCGGCGCGTCGAGCGTATCCTCGCCGCGCGCACGCTGCCGCCGCGGCTCACCTGGCGCCGGCGCATGCTGGTCGCGGCCGCGCTCTTGCCGGTCGTGGCGCTGTGTGCCGTCACCATCGCGCGCGGCACGCCGGCGGCGCAGCCGGCGGTCGGCCCGCTATCCGAAAGCCACGACGCAAGCGGCGCACTGGCGCGTTACGCCGGCTTCTATCAGACCGGCCCGCGAGCGGTTCTCACGATTGCAGCGGATGGCGAGCGGCTTTCCGCACGGCTCACCGGGCAGCCGCGCTTCGAACTCGCCCGCGCCAGCGACACCGATTACGTTTCGACCCTGCCGCCGGCGCGCGTCTCCTTCGTGCTCGAGGGCGAGGCGCCCGCCCGCGCGCTCGTGCTGCATGAGGATCGTCGTGAATGGCGCGCCGAGCGCATCGACGCGGCGCGTGCGGGCGAGATCGAATCCGACTTCGCCCACCGCATGGACGCCGTGCCGGACCGCTTCCGCGAACAGAGCCCGGCGCCCGCCAGCCGCGCGGCCCTGCTGCGCATCATCGAGGAGCTGCAGCGCGGTTCCCCCGATTACGGCCGCATGAGCCCGCAGCTCGCCACGGTCGTGCGGGCGCAACTGTCCCAGCTCGGCGCGATGTTCGCCGCCTTCGGCCCGGTGCAATCGGTGTTCTTCCGCGGCGTCGGCCCGGGCGGCTACGACATCTACGGCGCGCAATTCGCCAACGGCTCGGCTGACTTCCGTTTGTCGGTCGATCCGGACGGGACGCTCGAAGCTCTCATTTTCCGTCCCAACGGCGACGGACGGCCGGGCGAGATCGTCGGCTGCGCGCAGGAATCGAGCGTGATGTCGGCTGCGGGCACGATTCCGATCAAGGTGGCGCTGTTCAACGCGACCGGCGCGGACGTTGCGCTGTTCGGGCTTGATGGCGAGGGCAAACGCAAATCGCTGGGCGCCGTCGGCGCCAACCGCACCCGCGTTGTGCTCACCTACGTCGGGCAGCCGCTCTTCGTGACCGACGAGAACGGTCGCTGCGCCGGCATCGTGTCGCCGGGCGCGCTCGCGCGCTACCTCGTGGTGCAGTCCGCTCCCAACGGCGAGCCGTTCGTGGCGGCAAGATCCTTCCGGTTGACCCCGAGCAGCGGCAGTGAAGAAACGCTGCGCCGCTACATCGACGCGCTCGGCAAGGGTGCGCCGCATTATGAGGAGATGACCGAGGAGGCCGCAGTAGCGACGCGTCAGCAACTGTTGCTCGACCAGGCGATCCTGGCTCGGCTCGGCCCGTTGCGGGCGATATCGTTCCGCGCGGTTACCGCGTTCGGCAACGATTTCTACGTGGCGCAATTCGCCAACGGCGCCGCCGAATGGCGCATCCGCCTGCTCGACGACGGCCGCATCGCCGGCATCGCGCTCGGCCCACAGTACTGATCTTCGCCGCGAGCACGGCCCAGTCGATTGTCCCCTCTCCCCTTGCGGCCTTGCGGGAGAGGGCAGCTCAGCCGTCCGGCATAGCCATCACAAGGGCAGTCGCGCCTGACGGCACTTGCCATCGCGTGCGCTATATGTTACGCATCGTAGCGCTACATGCAGTAGAGACCTGCGTTCGTCAGGGAGGATGTAGCGATGGGTGAGCGTCGTCGGCGCGCTCGCGGCCGTTGCCGCGGCAGTGCTGGCGAGCGCCGACCTTGCGCCGGCTAACGCGCAACGGGTCAAGTCGTACGGGGAGTGTCGCCGGGTCGTCATGGCCAATCCCCGGTTCATGCGCCGGCCGGGCGGCGCGTGCGACCGGATATGTGGTGGAGCGATCCGCCGCTGCATGGCGGGGCAGTCCTGATCGGTCGCGGACAGCGGCCGGCATCGCGCCCGGCCGAGCTGTTTATGTGAGCCGCTGCCCTGGCGCTTGCCACACGCGCACGGATATGCTACAGACTGTAGCATATAGGAAACAATGGGCGGTGGAACGGGACCAGGGAGGCGCGCGATGCCGCGCATCGACCTTGAACGGCGCCGTCTCGTCCTTGCCGGTGCGGCCGGCCTCGGCGCGCTCGCCCTCGCCGCCGGACCGGCACGACCGCAGCCTTCCGGCGACAACGCCCGTCCCATGACGCCGCCGGCGCCGCTTGTTCCGCGCCGCGTGCTGTTCGCCGATCCCGAGCGCTCGATCGCGCGCATCAGCCCGGACGGCCGGCGCGTCGCCTTCCTCGCCGCGGTCGACGGCGTGCTCAACGTCTGGGTCGGCCCGATCGACGACCCGGCCGCGGCACGCCCCCTCACCCGCGTCACCGACCGCAACCTCGGCCCGTGGCTCCTCTGGATGCCCAACAACCGGCACGTCGTCTATTTCCGCGAGCGCGGCGGCGACGAGAACTGGCAGGCGCATCGGGTCGACGTCGAGACCGGGGCGATCATCGCGCTCACGCCCGCGCCCGGGGTGAAGAGCTACGTGCATCAGCAGTCGCATCGCTTCCCCGACGAATTGCTGATCGCCCACAACGAGCGCGACAAGCATTTCTTCGACATCTACCGCGTCAACGTCGCGACCGGGCAAAGCACGCTGCTCCAGGCCAACAACGGATTTGTCGGCTTCTTCACCGACCCGCACTTCCGCGTGCGCTTCGCGGTGCGGAGCACCGCCGACGGCGGCTGGGACTATCTGCAGCGCGGCGAGGACGGCGATTGGCATTCGTTCGCCAAGATCGACATGGCGGACGCCGTGGTGACGCGCCCGATCGAGTTCAGCGACGACGGCAAGGAACTCTACTGGCTCGACTCGCGCGGCCGCGACACCGCGGCGGCGGTGGCCCAGGATCTCGCGACCGGCGCGACCCGCGTGCTCGCCGAGGACGCCAAGGCCGATATGGTCGATATCCTGCTCGAGCCCGTGACATATCGGCCGATCGCCAGCGCCTGCGTTCACGCGCGCACGAATTGGCGCGTCATCGATCAGGCCTACGCCGATGACTTCGCCGCCCTCGCCAAGCTGTGCGACGGCGATATCGCCTATGCCGGCTTCTCCGACGACCGGCGACAGGCCCTCGCCTATTTCGAGCGCGACCAGGAATCGGGCCGCTTCTATCATTACGACCGGGACGCCAAACGCGGCAGTTTCCTGTTCGACTCCCGCCCGGCCTTGGAGGACGTGCCGCTCGTCCCGCTCGAGCCGGCCGTCGTGCGCTCGCGCGACGGGCTCGAACTTGTTTGTTATTTGTCGCGCCCGCGCGGCGCCGAGGCCGGCAAGCCGCTGCCCCTGGTGCTATGCGTGCATGGCGGTCCATGGGCGCGCGACTTCTGGGGCTACCAGGCCCTCCATCAATGGCTCGCCGACCGCCGCTATGCGGCGCTCAGCGTCAACTACCGCGGCTCGACCGGCTTCGGCAAAGCGTTCGTCAACGCCGCCAACCTGGAATGGGCCGGACGCATGCACGACGACCTGATCGACGCGGTCGATTGGGCGATCCACGCCGGCATCGCCGACGAAAGCCGCATCGGCATTTTCGGGGCGAGCTACGGCGGCTACGCCGCGCTCGTCGGGCTCACCTTCACGCCGGAGAAATTCGCCTGCGGCATCGACGTGTTCGGCATTTCCAACCTCCTGACCTTCCTGCGCGCGATCCCCGACTATTGGAAGCCGTGGCAGACCCTGTGGAAGGTGCGCATGGGCGACTACACGACCGAGGTGGGCCAGCGATTCCTGCAGGAGCGCTCGCCGCTCAATCACGTCGGCCGCATCGTGCGCCCGCTGCTGATCTCGCAAGGCGCAAACGACGTGCGGGTGAAGCCGGCGGAGTCCGAGCAGATCGTCGCGGCCATGCAGTCGCGCGGCATCCCGGTCACCTATATCTACTATTCCGACGAGGGACACGGCTTCCGCCGGCCGGAGAACCGGCGCGCGTTCGCGGCGGTCGCTGAAATGTTTCTCGCCCGGCACCTGGGCGGCCGGTTCGAGCCGGTTAACGACGATTTCGCCGGCTCCACCATCGAGTTCAAGGCCGGGCGCGACCTCATTCCCGGACTCGGATAGGCCATCCTGCATGCCATCTCATGGAAGATGCCGATGACGCAGACAGCGGAACTGACAAACGACCCGCAGCGCCAGGCTGCGCTCGCGCTCCATCGCTTCGGGCTGGGGCCGCGGCCGGGCGCGATTGCCGCAATCGCCTCCGATCCGCGCGGCGCGCTTATTGCCGAACTCGAGCGACCCGGTGCCGGACGCATCGACAATCCCGAGCTCAAGAGCGCGGTGCAGGCCGCCCGCGCCGCGTTCGAGGCGCGCTCGGCCCGCCGTGCCCAGACGATCGTCGCCCAGCGCGCTCGCAAAGACGCGGAGGGGATGGCGGCCCAGGGCGAAATGCAAGCGCAAGCGATGAGCGACGACATGGCGCGCAAGGCCGGTGCCGTCAAAGCCGCCGACGCGGCGCTCGCCGACCAGGGCCCGACCGCGGGGGAACAGGAGAATTTCCGCAAGGAAGTGCGCGCGCGCCTCGATGCCGCGCTCGATGCCGACTTCGGTTTTGCCGAACGGCTGGTGTGGTTCTGGTCCAATCACTTCTGCGTCTCGACCGAAACCGTGTTCAACATGTCGGGCGGTTACGAGCGCGAAGCGATCCGGCCGCATATTCTCGGCCGCTACGTCGATCTGCTGCTCGCGGCCGAGAGCCATCCGGGCATGCTGTTTTATCTCAACAACGTCGTGTCGATCGGGCCCAATTCGGTCGCCGGCATCAATCGCACCCGGGGCCTCAACGAGAACTTCGCGCGCGAGATCCTCGAGCTGCATACGCTCGGCGTGCGTACCGGCTACAGCCAGGACGACGTGATCCGCTTCGCCAACGCGCTCACTGGCTGGACCCAGACCTCGATTGCGACCGATCCCGAACACGGCGCCGAGTTCATTTTCAATCCGCGCATGCACGAGCCCGGACCGCAGCAGGTGCTCGGCAAGTCCTATCCCGAGACCGGCGTCGAACAGGGCCGTGCGGTGCTCATCGACCTCGCGCGCCATCCCGCAACCGCCACCCATGTCGCCACCAAGCTTGCGCGCTATTTCGTCGCCGACGTGCCGCCGCCCGCGCTGGTCGAGCGGCTGGCGCAGGCGTTCCGGGACACCGACGGCGATCTCAAGGAGGTGACAAAAGCTCTGGTCGCCGCGCCGGAAGCGTGGACGCCCGCCCGCGACAAACTCAAGCGTCCGTGCGAATGGGTGGTCGCGATGCTGCGCGCCACGTCCTTGCGCGCCAACATCGAACGTTTCATTCGCGGCCAAGCCCTGCTGGGCGAGCCGGTGTGGCGGCCGGGAGCGCCCCAGGGCTTCGTCGACAACGAGGCGTCGTGGGTCGACGGCATGGGCCTGCGCCTCGACGTCGCCAACAATTTCGCCGAACGCGTGGCCGACAAAGTCGATATCGACGCCGTGCTGGCCACGGCGCTCGGTCCCCTCGCCTCGCCCGAGACGCGCGAAGCGATCGCCCGCGCCGAGAGCCGCCCGCAGGCGCTCGCGCTCCTGTTCATGTCCCCGGAATTCCAGCGGAGGTGACCATGACGACGCTCCTCCATCTGCCCACGCGCCGCGACATGCTGATCGCCTCCGGCGCGCTGTTCGCCTGGGCGTACGCGCCCAAGCTCGCGCGCGCCGAGGGCCGCGATCCGCGGCTCCTGGCCGTGGTGCTGCGCGGCGCGCTCGACGGGCTCGGCATGGTGGCGCCGGTCGGCGATCCCGATTGGGTCAAGCTGCGCGCCGAAAAAGGCCTGGCGCTCGGCGGCAAGCCGCCCGCGGTGCCGCTCGATTCTTTTTTCGCGCTCAATCCCGCCATGCCGAACCTCGCGCGGCTCTACCGCGCGCAGCAGGCGACAATCGTCCATGCGACCGCCACGCCCTATCGCGAGCGTTCGCATTTCGACGGCCAGGATGTGCTCGAGAGCGGGCTGGCGCGCCCGGGCCGCACCGAGAGCGGCTGGCTCAACCGCGCGCTCGCCTCGCTCGAGGGCGATGGCCGCATCGACCCGCGCGGCAGCCGCGCGTTCGCGGTCGGCCCGGTGACGCCGCTGATCGTGCGCGGCCCGGCGCCGGTGATGTCATGGGTGCCGCAGCGCCTGCTGCCGGCGAGCGAGGACACGCAGGCGCGTCTGCTCGATCTTTACCGCCACACCGACGTAAAACTCGCGCACGCGCTCGAAGGCCGCCGCGATCTTTTGGCGATGGCACGCGCCGCCGGCATCGATCCGGTAAAAGCTCCTGAGGACGAAGCGGCCGCGGGGATCGCGCGGCTGCGCCAATATTTCGCCGATGTTGCCGCCACCACGGCGAAATACCTCGCGCGCCCTGACGGCCCGCGCGTCGGCGCCGTCGGTCTCGTCGGCTGGGACACGCACATCAACGAAGGCGCGACCGGCGGCCAGCTCGCGAACCTGCTGGGCGCGCTCGACGCAACCATCCCGGCGTTCGAAGCCAACATCGGCACCGCCTGGAACGACACCGTGATCGCCATCGTCACCGAGTTCGGCCGCACCGCACGCATCAATGGCACCGACGGCACCGACCACGGAACGGGGACGGTCGCGGTGCTGCTCGGCGGCGCGCTCAAAGGCGGGCGCGTGATCGCCGACTGGCCCGGCCTCAAGGAGGCCGACCTCTATGAGGGACGCGACCTGAAATCCACGACCGACCTGCGCGCGGTACTCAAGGGCGTGCTCAAGGACCACTTGCGCGTCGACGAGCGCGCGCTTGCCGCGGCCGTGTTCCCGGGCAGCGACGAGGTAAAGCCGATGGAAGGATTGGTATGAAAGGCCGCAACACCCGTTATGCGGGAATAAAACAAGAACGTGCGCTGTGTAATTTCTAGCCTATAACTAAAGCTTGCGCATGACCCCGCGTCCGCTTGGGGTGAAACGCGAACATAACGGCAATCCTCTGACGTGCTCGTCCGCCGGCGCGTCCGGTCTCGCGCCTCAAGCCGCCGGCGGGCGCAGCAGGCTGCCCCCGTGATCGGCCCGAAACGGCGGGCGGCCCTTGCGCCGCGCCACCATCGATTCACATCCCGAGACTTAGAGCATTGAAACGAGCGACGGTCGCAAAGGCGACCATGCTCACAGCGAGCGCGAAAGCCGCGCTTGCCGTCGGCGTGCCGTGACCGTCAAGGCGTAGCGCGCACGTCTGCGTAATTGTCGTGAGGGCGGGGAAGCGGCAAGCCGTGGATCAGGCGTGGACAGAAAACCTTTGCCGGTCCGGATTTCTTAACGTTCGTCTTCAGCGTCCGGATCGTTCACACGTTCAACGCCCAGAACGTTCACGCGCGCCACGGCAGCGCCGCTCAGGCTGTCGAGAAACATCTGCATGCCGGCGCTGTAGATCACGAAGGGCAAGCACATGAAAAGCATGTCGGCCTCCGACGGCTCCCCTCGAGACATCTGAGATTGAAACGTTTGTCATCGTGTTTGGTTCCGGGAAGCGAGGCCCCGGCGGTTTGCCCGGCAAGGCGGCGATTTCCCCGCACGCCCGGCCGCCGTGCGCCTTCTGTCCCTCGGTCGGGGACCGCACGCGGCGCGCGGAATTGCAGCGTTGTCGGAACGGGCGAAGTCGGTGGCGCGTTTGCCGATTGAACGGGCGCAGCCATTCGATGCAGGACGCGGACTTCACCAGGCGCATTTTCATCGCGGTCGGGATCGGGCTGCTCATCGCCTTGGCCTGGCTGCTGCGCGACGTCATCATCCTCGCTTTTGGCGCGATCATCGTCGCGATGGTGCTGCGGCTTGGGGCGGAGCCGTTTCTGCGCTGGCTTCCGAAATACGCGGCCATGGCGCTGTCCGGACTTATCATCGCCGGCGTGCTGGCCGGCGTCGGCTATCTGTTCGGAATGCACGTGAGCAGCCAGCTCCAGGACCTCATCCATAAGGCCGATGACGCTTTCAAGGGAATCAGCGCCAGTATTCAGGGCTCCGACCTCGCGAAGCGGCTGTTCGGCGGCGACGGCGGCATCGGGCTCTCGCCGTCGGAGCTGGTGAGCAATGTGTTCAGCATGAGCACGCGGTTTTTCGCCGCGGTCCTCGTCATGCTGATAAGCGGGGTGTATCTGGCCGCCCAGCCGGAAACCTATCGGCACGGCCTCATCCAATTGTTTCCGCCGCGGGTGCACCGCCAGGCCGGCCGGGCGGTCGATGAAATCGGCACGGCGCTGCGCCTGTGGCTGTTGGGACAACTCATCCAGATGGTTCTCATCGGCCTCATCACCACGTTTGCCGTATGGATGATCGGGCTGCCTTCGCCGCTTGCGCTCGGACTCATCGCCGGAATTGCGGAATTTATTCCTTACGTGGGCCCGATCCTGGCGAGCATTCCGGCGCTTTTGGTCGCGTCCACCAAAGGCTTCGACGCCATCCTTTGGACCGGCGTCGCGTATCTGATCATCCATCAGATCGAAGGAGAATTGATCGCGCCGCTGATCCAGCGTCGCATGGTCATGATTCCTCCCGCGCTCACGCTGCTCGGCATCGTCGCGGTCGATTACCTGTTCGGAACCTACGCCGTGGTGTTGGCAGCTCCCCTCGTCATTACGATCTTCATCGCCGTCAAGCGGCTCTACATCCGCGACACGCTGGGCGAGCCGACCGATCTTCCGCGCGATTAGAAATGAAGCGCTCGCGCGGGCGGTCGTGCTAGAAAAGCAGATGATCGGCGCATGTTCTCATCGGCCGACCGGCACCCGGCTGGTCGAACATGCGCACGGAGCACGGTGAACACGTGGAGATCGCCCTGTCCTGTGCCTGGCTGGCCCTGGTGGCGTGGCTGATTCTTCGCGCCGTCAACCAGCGCGGCCAGTTCCCGCCGCTGCACCCGCCGTTGCCGAGCGGCCAAGCCGACTGCCAGATAGCCTTTGTCATTCCCGCCCGCGACGAGGAAGCCAACATCGCGCTCTGCCTCGCGGGCGCGCTGGCGCAGGATTATCCCGCGACGCGGCTGCGCGTCCTCGTGGTCGACGATCATTCCGCCGACGCGACGCCCGCCATCGCCGGCGCCATCGCGGCGCGCGACGGCCGTGTTCGCGTGCTCGCAGCTCCCCCGCTCCCGCCCGGCTGGACCGGCAAATGTCACGCCTGCTGGGCCGGCGCGCGTGCGGTGCCGCCCGAGACGGAATGGTTGTGCTTCCTCGATGCCGACGTGCGGCCCGGGCCGCCGCTGCTCACGCGCGCGCTGGCCACCGCCCGATCCGAAGGCCTCGATCTCCTCTCGCTTTCCCCGCGCCAGGAGCTGGGGAGCTTTGCCGAGCGGCTGGTGATGCCGTGCGGGCTGTATTTGTTGGCCTTTTGCCAGAATCTCTCCGACCTGCAGTCACACTCCGGTGACGACGCCACCGTGAGCGGCCAGTTCATTCTCATTCGCCGCGAGGTTTACGAAGCGGTCGGCGGTCATGCCGCGGTCCGCGACCAGATTTGTGAGGACGTCGCGCTCGGGCGGCTGGTCAAACGCGCGGGCGGGCGCGTTGCCCTGCACGACGGCCGCGAGGCGGTTTCAGCGCGTATGTACACGGGCTGGCGCAGTCTGTGGGAGGGCGTCGCAAAAAACCTCGTCGACATGCTCGGGGGGCCCGTGCCGACCGTCGTCACGGCACTCGTGAGCACCGCGCTCGCCTGGGCGGCCTGGCTGATCCCGGCGGCCGATGCGATGAGCTGCGCGGCGGGAAATTCCGCCGGCTGCCTCGCGCTCGCCCCGGCGCTGGCCGGGTCGGCGGCGGCCGCGGGATTCCACATGGCCGGCGCCTATTATTTCGGGGTTCCGTTCTGGTACGGGCTGCTGTTCCCGCTCGGTTATACCGCGGGCGCGGTCATGGCGATCGACAGCTTGCGCCTGCGGCTGCGCGGTCGCGTGACGTGGAAGGGCCGGACCTATCCATGAAGGAACCTGCGGCGCGGCGGAAGCTCTCGATCGGGACCGATCACGAGCACGTGGAAAGAATGTCCACCTGGATGGCGATCCTGCTCGTCATTCTGGTGGCGCTCTTCATCAACCAGCTCCAATGGGTGCTGCTGCCGTTCGTGATCTCTGGGCTCGTCGCCTACATCTGCACGCCTGCGATCGAATGGCTCGCCGCGCGCACCCGGCTGCCGCGCGCCCTGTGGGCCGTTGCGATTTTTCTGGTTCTGCTCCTGTTCGCCTCGCTGCTGGGGCTGTTGGGAGTGCCGTCGCTGATCAACGGATTGCGCGGCATCGTCACCGACCTGCAAGGCATCGTCACCACGGCGGTGCGTGGCGCGGTCGGGAACGCCAAGATGACGCTGATGGGCGAACCGGTGAACGCCGACCAGATCGCGCAGGCGATCGTGGCGGGGGTGCGCGACTGGCTCGCCAACGCCGGCCGGCTTGCCACGCTGGGCATCGCGACCTTCGCGACGGCGTTCGGGTTGTTCCTGACGCTGGTACTGCTGTTTTATTTCCTGTTGAGCGGGCCGGCGATCGTGCGCGGCCTGCTCGCGCTCGTGCCCCCGGGCCAACGCGCGCTTATTCAACACGTGGCGAGGCGAGCCGATCCGGTGGTGCGGCGCTATTTCATCGGCGTGATCATCGTCGTCACCTATGCGTCAGCCGCCGCATATGTCGGATTAGGGTTCTTCCTCGGAATTCCGCACGCGATATTCCTGGCGCTCTTGACCGGGCTCCTGGAAATGATTCCGGTGATCGGGCCGGGAGCCGCGGCCGTCATCGCCGGCCTGGTCGCGGTGCGCAATGCCACCGGCCTCGAACCGATCATCGCCTATACGATCTACGCCACGGCCTTGCGGCTCTCGATCGATCAGCTGCTCGGTCCGCTCGTATTGGGCAGCGCGGCGCGGGTACATCCGGTGGCGGTGATCTTCTGCTTTGTTGCCGGCGGCGCCCTGTTCGGGATCATCGGGGTCATCCTTTCGGTCCCGGCCGCGCTCGTGGTCAGAACGACGCTTGCGATCCTCTACGACGAGCCGCAGACGGCGCCGGGGGCGCCATCCGGGAGCCGAAAAGGCTAGGACTTGTTGCTGCATTGCAACAGCCGCGATGGTATAAGTGCAACCTTGCGGGCCCGCCCGCATTAACGATCGGAGAGAACCGCTTGGTGCGTTCCCTCGTCCACCCGCCGTCTGCGGAACGCCCGCGAAGCCATGAAATGAGCGCGGGACTGCAGGATTTCGACACGGAGTCGTCGTGTCCATGATCACCCATGTGATCGGTCCCCTTGCGAGCCTATGCGTCGCCGCTGCTGCGCTCGGCTGCCTGTACTTGTTGGTCGGCTGTGTCGCCTTGGCGAGAGTTGCGGCACGCCGGCGCAACGGGCCCTGCACGCCGGTTCCGGTCACCATCCTCAAGCCGCTGCACGGGGCGGAACCGGGCCTGTCGCGCCGTCTCTCGTCGTTTTGTCAGCAGGACTACGGCGCGCCGGTCCAGGTGATCTGCGGCGTTCAGGATCCGGCCGATCCCGCCGTCGCGATAGCTCGGCTGCTGGCGGCGTCCCCGGAGGCGCCGCGGTTCGATCTCGTGATCGATGAGCGCGTGAACGGCTCTAACCCAAAAATATCCAACCTTATCAACATGCTGCCGGCGGCCCAGCACGACGTCCTGGTAATGGCCGACAGCGACATGGAGGTCGGCCCGGATTATCTCGCCAAGGTCGTCGCCGAGCTGCAACGCCCCGGGGTCGGCGCCGTCACCTGCCTCTATCACGGGGTTGCCCTGTCGGGCCGCTGGTCTTCGCACGCGGCGCTGGGCATCAACAGCCATTTCCTCCCCAACGTTGTTACCGCACTCGCCTTACGCCTCGCGCGCCCGTGCTTCGGCTCGACCATCGCCATCAACCGCGGCCTGCTGTCCCGAATCGGCGGACTTGCGGCTTTCGCCGACCACCTCGCCGACGATTACGAGATCGGCCAGGCCGTGCGGGCCGCCGGCTATGAGGTGGCAATTCCCGCCTTCTCGCTTGGACATGCGTGTTTTCACGAGCGATTGCGCGGCATGCTCGCCCGCGAGCTGCGCGCGGCTCGCACGGTCAAGAGCATTGCGCCCGTCGGCTATTGCGGCGCGATCCTGACTCATCCGTTTGCCCTCGCGCTGGTCGGGGTCATGTTGGGCGGCAAGGATGCGCTTCTGGTCGCCGCTGCCGCGCTCATCTGCCGGGCCATGCTGTGCGCCTGCGCCGAACGTGCCTTCGCACTTCCACGCCAGCCTTATTGGCTCCTCCCGAGCAGGGACTTGCTCTCCTTCGTGGTTTATATCTGGAGCTTCTTCGGCATGACCGTGCAGTGGCGTGGGTCGCGCTACCGCCTGGCAGCCGACGGAAGCCTCCTGTCGGACCAACGGGAAGCGCGGGCATGATGCGATCCTTGTTCCTGCAAGCGCCGGCCTGCGACGGCTTCGACGGCGGCGCCGGCTCGCGCTACCAGGCTCGGCGCGAGATCCGCTCGTTCTGGTACCCGACGTGGCTGGCGCAGGCCGCGGCGCTGGTGGCGGGGAGCAAGCTGATCGACGCGGTGCCGCACGGGATAACGTTGGACGCGATCCTGCGTGACGCGCGCGACTACGATCTGGCCGTGCTGCACACGTCGAGCCCCTCGTTCGCCTCCGACGTGCGCGCGCTCGAGGCGCTCAAGGCCGCCAATCCGGCGCTCAAGGCCGGCTTTGTCGGGGCGAAAGTCGCGGTCGACCCTGCCGGCAGTCTCGCCGCCTCGCCGGCCATCGATTTCGTCGCCGGCAACGAATTCGATTTCACCGTCCGCGAGATCGCCGAGGGACGCGACTGGGCCGCGATCGACGGCATCTCCTATCGCGATGCCGGCGGCATCAGTCGTCACAACCAGCCACGCGCCATCCTCGAAGACATGGACCGGCTGCCGTTCGTGACGCCGGTCTACCGGCGCGACCTGACGATCAAGCGATACTTCATCGGCTATCTGCAGCACCCGTATCTTTCTTTCTATACCGGCCGCGGCTGCAAATCGCGCTGTACCTTCTGCCTGTGGCCGCAGACCGTGGGCGGTCACCGCTACCGCACCCGCAGCGTCGGCCACGTGGTCGAGGAGGTGGCCTGGGCGCAGCGGGCTTTTCCGGAAGTGAAGGAGATTTTCTTCGACGACGATACCTTCACCGACGATCTGCCGCGCACCCAGGCGATCGCGCGCGAGCTGGGGCGGCTCGGCGTGACCTGGTCGTGCAATGCCAAGGCCAACGTGCCGCGCGACACGCTCAAGGTCATGCGCGACAACGGCCTGCGGCTGCTTCTGGTCGGCTACGAGAGCGGCAACCAGCAAATCCTGCATAACATCAAGAAGGGAATGCGGGTCGACGTCGCACGCGCGTTCACCAAAAATTGCCACGAGCTCGGCATCACGATCCACGGCACGTTCATCCTCGGCCTCCCCGGCGAGACCCGCGAGACCGTCGAGGAGACCATCCGCTTCGCCACCGAAATCAATCCGCACACGATCCAGGTGTCGCTCGCCGCGCCGTATCCCGGCACGTATCTGTACCGGCAGGCGGTCGAGAACGGCTGGCTCGATCTCGAGCACGCCGAGCTGATCGACGACCACGGCGTGCAGCTCGCGCCGCTCAATTATCCGCACCTGCGCCACCGCGAGATTTTCGACTCGGTCGAGAGCTTCTACCGGCGTTTCTATCTGCGTGCGCCCAAGATCGCCGCGATCGTCTCCGAAATGGCGCGCAAGCCGCAAATGGCGCAACGGCGCCTGCGCGAGGGCGTCGAATTTTTCCATTTCCTGCGGGACCGCCGCAAGATCGCGCATTAGGGCATGATCCCGAAAAGTGTGCAGCGGTTTTCGGAAAAGATCATGCCCCATCAATAAGCTAAAGCAGTATGACGATTCGAAGATAAGTCATCCTGCTTTAGTGCCGCGAACCCGAAGTTCGCATCACAATTGCCGCTAGTCCTCCACCGGGGTACCTTGAGGGCGAAGCTTGCCCTACCGCGCCGCCAAGGCTACTTCCCGCCCTGGCAACGCGAGTGATAGTGTCGGCGCCTGGGTATTGGGGGCCTAGTGCCGCGAACCCGAAGTTCGCACCACAATTGCCGCGCGTCGATTGCGAACTTCGGGTTCAAAAGCGGCACTAGAATCATAGAGTTGCTAGTGTCCTTCGATTCCGAAGTTCGCTCAGGGCGGGCGGCAAACTCGGGCGAACTTCGGAATCGGGACACTAGCCGTCAAGCCGGGTAAAGCGCGATGGCCACCGTTCTGATCGTTGAGGATGAAGACCAGGTGCGGGTTCTCGCCGAGTCGTATCTGCGCGAGCAGGGACACCAGACCGTCTCGGCGGCAACGGCCGAAGAGGCGATGGCCGTGTTCGAGGTGGTCGAGCGGGTCGATGTGCTGTTCACCGATGTGATTCTCAAGGGCGACAATCACGCCGGCCTGGCGCTGGGCAAACAAGCGGTGCAGCGCCAGCCCGATGTCAACATCCTTTTTACCACCGGCTCGGCCGTGACCGACGGCATGAAGGCGATGATGGTCGACAAGGCGGCAATCCTCGAAAAGCCCTACACGGTCGATCAACTGCAAACCGCGCTGTCGGTCCACTTTGGAATTAATCCGCATCCCGGGACGTAAGCCGTCATTGCGCGCCGCCCGAAAGGCCACGCGCAATCGCCATCACCGCACGGCGCCGCTCAGATAACCCGCGTCGCGGAACCACGCGAGGGCATCCGCCAGCGCCTCCCGGTAAGGGCGCGCGCGCACGCCAAGCTCCCGCTCCGCTTTCGCGCTGCTGAAGAACATGCGGTCGCGCGCGTGGCGCACCCCCTCGACGGTCGCGAGCGGCTCCCGGCCGGTGAACCGTGACGTCGCCTCGGCCGCCCAGGCGACCGGCAGGGCCGCGTACCACGGCATGCGCAGGCGCGGGGGCCGGCGCCCGGCAAGGGCGGCGATATCGGCGAGCATCCGGCCAAACCCCACGTTCTCTCCCCCGAGGATGTAGCGCTCGCCGATGCGGCCGCGGCGGAGCGCGCCGATATGCCCGCGCGCCACGTCGTCGACGTGAACGAGGTTGAGCCCGGTATCGACGAACGCCGGAATCCGCCCGGTCGCGGCGGCGATGATGATCTTGCCCGTGGGCGTCGGCCGCGCATCGCGCGGCCCGATCGTCGTCGCCGGATTGACAATGACGGCTGGCAGACCCTGCGTGGCCATCTCCCGCACGAGGCGCTCGGCCATTATTTTGCTGCGCTGGTAGGCGCCGCTCGCCGCGCGCTCGGGCATGAACGCGCTTTCGTCCGCCGGCGTCCCGTCCGGCCGCGGCTGCACGGTGGCGACGCTGCTGGTGTAGACCACGCGCTCGACATTGGCCCGTTTCGCCTCCTCCATGACGACGCGTGTGCCGCCGACGTTGGCGGCGAAGATTTCGCTGCGGTCGCGCGCCCACAGCCGATAGTCCGCCGCCACGTGGACGACGTAACGGCTGGACGCGATCGCGGCCCGAACCGAAGCCGGGTCGGCGAGACTTCCTTCCACAATTTCGACACCGAGCGCGATCAGATGATCGCGCCGGCTGCCGCGCCGCACGAGGGCACGCAGGGAAAACCCCTCCTCGACCAGGCTGCGCGCGACCGCCGAGCCGATGAAGCCGCTCGCGCCGGTGATCAGTACCGACGAGCCATCCGCCATTCGCGTCGTTTCCTATTGCGGCTTCACGTCCCGCGGGTAATATGGAACCAAGGTGCTCCCGTGCGCTTGGATTCGGGAGGGGATTCGGCGCCACCGGCGTGGCGCGGAGAGATCGCATAAACGGCGCACCGTGGAAATCGAGCGATACGCCAGGGGAACCCTCAGCGGAAGCTGGGAAGCGTCGCGGCGCAGGCGTGAGGCCATCGCCGCGCGCGCTTGGCGCCGCCGCGCCAACGTCGGCGACGCTCCCAGCGTCGCGCCCATTTTGCCGTGCTCGATCGTGGCGCTCGTCGGCTTGGCGTTCGAGGCGCGCATCGCCGCGGGGCCCGGCGTCCTGGTGATCTGCCGGGGACCCGACATTTCTGAGACTCTTCAGCTCGCGTTCGAGGCGGGCTGCCGCAGCATTATCAGTTTCGGCGTGGCCGGCGGCCTCGCACCCGACCTGCGGCCGGGCGATTGGATCGTCGCCTCCGAAGTCCTGGATGCCCACACGGCGCGTCCGACCCATCCGATCTGGTCGCGCAATCTGCTCGAGACCATTCCGGAGCTACGCTACGGGCCCGTCATCGGCGTGCCGGCGCCGGTCGCCGATCCGCGCGCGAAGCGAGAACTTCATGCCCGCACCGGCGCCATCGCAGTCGATATGGAATCGCATATCGTCGCGCAGTTTGCTGCGGCACACGGCATGTCCTTCGCCGTTGCCCGTGTCGTCGTCGACCCGGCCCACCGTCGCGTACCCGACGCAGCGCTGATCGCGTTGCGCCCGGGCGGCGGAACGAATCTCGCCGCGATCTTGCGCGAAGTCCTCGCCAAGCCCGCGCAGGTGTTCCCACTCCTGCGCATCGCGGGGGACGCCTATGCCGCGCGCAACGCATTGCTGCGGCTGCGCCGCCTGCTCGGCCCCGGGTACGGCATTTCCGAGACGGCTGAGAGCGTTGAGGATCGCGCGATCCGGCTGCCGTTCCTCTCTCGCCTCGCACTGCGCTCCTAACTCCAAGCCTTTTCCCGAGCCTCGCGCCCGCCCGCCGGATGAGATTTGCCGGCCTAAAGCATGATCCCGAAAAGTGGGTACCGGTTTCAGAAAAGGTCATGCTTCAAGAATAAGTTAGAGCGGGATGACGATTCGACGAAAAGTCATCACGCTCGAGTGCCGCGAACCCGAAGTTCGCATCACAATTGCCGCGAGTCCGATTGCGAACTTCGGGTTCAAAGCAGCACTGGAATCATAGAGTCGCTAGCGTCCTTCGATTCCGAAGTTCGCACCGGAGGATCCCGCAAGATCAGGCGAACTTCGGAATCGGGACACTAGATGGAACGAGATTTCATCAAGCGCATTTCTTCGTCAGGTGCGTGACTGTGCTTCCGCGTCTCGACGGGAAAATAAGCGCTGCTTGCCGTCGTCGGCGATCGGTTCGCCCGTAACGCGGCCGCCTCCATTGAGCAGGACCACGCACCCCCACCAGTGCTGACCCAGTAAGCAGGAGACTCTCATGGAACAACGAACGATCGCCGAAGTCGCCAAGTCGGCCCAGGTCTTTTCCACGGCGGAAACCGCGCGCGCGATGCGGCGTGAGCGTTTGGAGCGACTGGCGCGGCTCTTGGAAGAGCACAACGGGCCTGTGCAAATGCTTACCCAAATCGAATATCTGCGCCGCGCGGAGCGCCTTCTGCTTCGGCGCGAAGGCTCGCCGCTCACCATCGCCTACTCCGACCCGGTTTTTCGTGCCCAGGGTCTCGCCGGCGATCGGCTCGGCGAGGCGATGTCGTTCTTTCATCTCGACGACCGGGAAGCACACCACCTTTTCTGCGATTGCCACTATCGGACCGGCGTAAGCTCGCAGGTGATCGCGGCGCAAGTGCGCTCGGTCGCGCAACGTCCGACCCTGGGTGAGATGTGGACCAAGGTGCGCGCCACAATCGGCCGCTTCTTTACGCGATAACCGGACGACGGACGGCCGATGGCGGACAGCCGACGTCCTTCCTCTGTCGTCAGTCCTCTCTCACCTGAATCTGCGGCAAAACTCGAGCCGTGAGATCGCCGCCTCGAGCACGGGCGGATCGTCGTGCGCGGCACGATCCGCTCCGCCGGGATGGAACGCCAGCAAAATAAGCTTGCGGTAGAACGTGTCCCAACTGCGGTGAAATCCGGGCGGGATCGGGCGGAGCACCGCGCCGAACTCCGTGACTTGGCGGGCGAGGATGGTGCTGCCCACCAGCGCGACCTCGTCGCGCTGCGCGAGCTGGGGGCTGAGCGAGCGAAACTCTTCATCGATCACCGAGCGCCAGCGACGGCCGGCGGACAGCAACGCGAGCAGGTTGCTTCCGACGATATGGACATCGAGCACCGGATCGTCGCCGCGCAGAATGACGTCTTGCGACAACGGCCACGGCTCGTCCGGCAATGGCGCGACGTCGCGAAAATGTTCGATGCGCCAGAGCCGAACTACGTCGCGCGCGCTCGCGGCCGCCGGCGGGCCCCGCTGCCATTCCACCCGCCAGGTCATGAAACGGCAGACGCCCGCAATCGCGGCCCGCGCCGGCGGAAACGCAAGCAGGCGCCAGAACAGGCGCTTGGACGGGACCGGCCGCATTTCGTTTGCACGCTCGACCATCGGTGGCCTCTGCCGGTTGGCCTCTACCCCTGAGTGACCGAACGCGGAACGCGGGCTAAACCGCCGATTCCGCTCCGCCCGATCCCTGAGCCCGCCCGCCCCGATCATTTTTTCCAAGACTGTTGCAAGAACAGCACAGTCGGCTTGGGGCGCCGGTGCTATAGGAATCGGCTGGAACCCGAGCGGAAAGGTGGGGACGACGATGAGCCATGCGACACGTCTCGCGGTTTTGACCGCCGCGTTGTTGCTTGCGGCGTCGGGCGCCCATGCGTTCACCGTCAACGGCGGGGGCACCGGCGGCAGCTACTCCGGCAATGCCGGCAGCACGCTCACCGATCCGGGCGATCAGGTGAGGAATTTCGGCAACGGGACCATGGACCTGAGCACGCCCGGGACCAATTCCAATTCGAACGCCCAGTCGGGCGGCTTCAACTTCCGATTCGGTTCGGGGCCCATGGGTTCGGACACGAACCGACGCCTCGCACCGCCGGCATGGAGCACCGATCCGCTCTACCTCGAACGCGATCATTGAACGTCACGACAACTCGGAAACGCCGCTGCGGGCGCCGGCCGCTTTTTTCGCCAGATAACTCAACGTGACCTCGGCGACATGGTCGTCGAGCCAGGCGGCCATGCGCTGCTCTTCGGCGAGCGATTGCCGCAACGGCTCCTGCAGCCCATCCATGCCGGCCTGACCGCATAGGGTGAGCAGCGACTTGTAGGCTGCGATTTCGTAATGCTCGAATGCCTCGTTGGCGAAGGTGTTCTTGAGGATTTCATCGTCCGCCGCGGCGTGGCCGATCGCCGTGAGATTGGCCAACGCGGCCATCACCGTATCCTTGATCGCCGACGCCTTTTCGCCGCACGCAGCGAGGCACTGCTCAAGACGACGAAGCTGCGCGATCGTCTCTGACAGATGCTCGTGCAGGCGGGCGCGAACGGCCGGATAGTCATCGAGCCGCTCGCATTGACGCTCCATGAGTTCGCGCGCCTGCACCTCCATGCCGTGCGCGTTGCGCAGTCCGGTCACCAGCAAGTCGCGCGCCGGGTTGGTTGTCATGGGGAAACCGTCACTGCTTCGGCCGTGGCCCCATCGGGCACGAAACGCGGTCAAGCAAACCGAGGGTGCTTAATAACCGTACGCATCGGCGATAGTTCCAAGCAAACAGGTTTGGTCGGGAAGCCGACTTTCAACCGACACGCGGGGTGAGGGATTCTTGGAGCGGGCTGCGCGGCGGAATCTCCGTCGCGCTCGCCTTGTCATTGCCGCCGTATCGTGAGGCGATGGTCACGCTGCCTACGGGATTGCGATCTTCGCCATGGTGATTCGGGGGCTCGGCCCTTCGGCGCGTGGCCTCCTGGCTCTACCGGGGGAGGACAAGGCGAAGCACTAGTCCGAAGTCTGCGGGCGGTTTTTCTTCAAGTCCTTGGTCCGACTCCGTTTTTTGCCGGAGCCCTTTTTGGGCGGCTGGATACGCGCTTGAGAAATGACCGTACTTTCAATGCGTTGGCGTCCGCGGTCCTGGACACAAATCGAAAGCGATTCCATGCCCAAATGATTCAT
>Ga0153928_1000313_pt1 | contig 24961 bp, 22 predicted proteins | sample TSNJ012MetaG_FD_106656 | JGI IMG/M metagenome (GOLD analysis project Ga0153928, IMG submission 106656) | Attine ant fungus gardens microbial communities from New Jersey, USA - TSNJ012 MetaG | ecosystem: Host-associated > Fungi > Mycelium > Unclassified | place: USA: New Jersey, Wharton State... | reverse complement strand
CCTGACCGCAGGGGCAGCGAAATAAGAAAGTTCAAGACTCGCTATATGCCGACTTCGGACCGTGGTTCTACTCTTTTCCACACGCCGAGTTTGTTGGCTGAAGACATACTTCGTCACATTTTTTACGAATGATAAGATAAGAGCGTTTTTTTGCGGTAAGTAATGATTATAGATATAACTTCTACGAAGCAAAAACCAGCTTTGGTCGATAACCTTGGCTTGAGGTAAAGATTGGAACCATGGTGCCGGACTGCATAGAGCGAGGATAGAGTTTTCTAATTTCGCTGGTCCTGCGGTCAGGGGAAATGAGCCCTTGCGGCGGGGGGGAACATTGTTTGAGCAGCGTTTCCATCAGGAAACGGTGTGAGTTGTGAGCGGTTTTTCCGGTTCGAGCAGGGGCAGGGAAAATAGAAAACTCAGACGCAGCGGTAAAGCAGACCGGCGCCATGGTTCCAATCTTTACCTCTTTCATAACTTCCAGTCCAAAGCGTCCGATTCTAAAACCTGATCAGACTTTCTCAAATACATAATTATTTATAATTTTTAGTTTAAAAAGTTTATTAGAAATGATATACTTGATAGGGTTAAATATTTAAGTCTAATGAATCAGGTAGAGAGAAGATAAGTATGAAAAATAAACTTCAACGGGAATTTGAAGAGAGAGATGAAGGGATACAGGTTCGTTTAAATAAATATTTAAGTGAATCCGGTGTCTGTTCCAGACGGGAAGCAGACCGTTTCATTGAAGACGGAAGAGTAATAGTGGATGGAAAGACAGCCGTTACCGGGATGAAAATTTTCCCGGAACAGGAAATTTTAGTAGATGGAAAGTGTTTACGGCAAGAGCGGGAAATGATTCTTCTGGCATTTTATAAGCCGGTGGGGGTTGTGTGTACGACGGACAAGCGGTGGGGAGATCGGACCGTAGAAGATGTACTTGAGTATCCTAAGCGTGTATTTAATGTGGGGAGGCTGGATAAAGACTCGGAAGGTTTGCTTCTAATGACAAACAATGGGGATATTTTGAATAAAATTATGCGTGCCGGAAACTATCATGAGAAAGAATATGAAGTGACCGTAGATAAGCCGGTTACGGAAGAATTTATGAAGCAGATGGCTGCGGGCGGTATTCCGGTCATGGATACGGTTACCCGTTCCTGCAGAGTTGTTAAGATGGGTAAGAATAAGATGCGTATTATTTTAACGCAGGGGTTGAACCGTCAAATACGAAAGATGTGTGAGTATTTTGGATATAAAGTAATCAGACTGAAAAGAGTGCGTATTATGAATATTTATTTAGGTAATCTAAATCCGGGGGCTTACAGGAATTTGACAGATGGAGAGATGGAAGAGTTGTATGAATTACTTCGTGATTCCTCAAAGGAATCTGTAAATAAAAACAAAGCAGGGGGAAGCGGACAAAAAAGCCGCCAGAGGTCAGAATGAGTAATAAAATTGACAGTATGAAAGCATTAATTGAATTGCTGAATCAGGCAGGGAAGGTTTATTATCAAGAAGACAGGGAATTGATGAGTAATTTTGAATATGATAAACTTTATGATAAACTTAAGGAGATGGAAGATGAAACCGGTGTCGTTCTGGCCGGGAGTCCTACCGCCAGCGTAGGTTATGAATCTTTAGAGGAACTTCCAAAGGAGCGCCATGAGAGAACAATGCTGTCATTGGATAAGACGAAAGATGTGGAAGCCCTCAAATCTTTTGTTGGAAATCAGAAAGCTTTGATTTCATGGAAGCTGGATGGGTTGACAGTGGTGCTGACCTATCGGAACGGAAATTTGGAAAAGGCAGTTACCAGGGGAAATGGTGAAGCAGGGGAAGTCGTTACCAATAATGCAAAGGTATTTCAAAACATTCCCTATTCGATTCAATACAAAGGAGAATTGATACTGCGGGGAGAGGCCGTGATCTCTTATCATGATTTTGCTGAAATCAATGAGGAAATAGAAGAGGTGGCGGCAAAATACAAGAATCCCAGAAATCTGTGCAGCGGTTCGGTAAGGCAGTTGAATAATGAGATTACGGCAAGAAGAAGGGTTAAATTTTATGCCTTTTCACTTGTAAAAGCGGATGGCATAGATTTTGAAAATTCCAGGGAAAATCAATTTGAGTGGTTGTCTGCACAGGGGTTTGACGTGGTAGAATATCAGGCTGTAGAGTCGGATGAAGTAGAGACAGCAGTAACCGGTTTTGCAAAGCGTGTGGCAGAGTACGATATTCCTTCAGACGGATTGGTGGTCATCTATGATAATATTGCCTATGGACAATCTCTTGGCAGTACTGCTAAATTCCCACGGGATTCTCTGGCATTTAAGTGGGTGGATGAGATAAAAGAAACGCAGTTGTTAGACATTGAATGGAGCCCATCCAGGACAGGATTGATTAATCCGGTTGCCATTTTTGAGCCGGTGGAGTTGGAAGGCTCCACGGTCAGCCGTGCCAGCGTCCATAATCTTAGCATAATGAAGGCGTTGCAGTTGGGGATTGGTGATACGATTCAAGTATATAAAGCAAACATGATTATTCCTCAAATCGCAGAAAATCTAACCAGGAGTGATCAGATTAAAATTCCCAAGCATTGCCCGGTTTGTCAGGGGAATACAAAAATAAGTGCCGCAAATGACGTAGAGACGCTTTATTGTACGAATAATGAGTGTCAGGCAAAGCAAATCAAGTCATTTACGTTATTTGTAAGCAGGGATGCGTTGAATATTGAAGGGCTTTCGGAAGCTACTCTGGAAAAATTTATCGCATGCGGTTTTATTATGGAGTACGCAGATATTTTTCGGATTTCCCGTTTTCGTGATGAAATCATTGAAATGGAAGGCTTTGGAGAGAAATCTTATGAGAATCTGATAGCAAGTCTTGAAAGAGCCAGAAAAACCACGCTTCCAAGGTTAATTTATGGTCTTGGTATTCGGGGTATTGGAGTCGCAAATGCCAGAATGATTTGTAAAGCTTTCGAATATGATTTGAATAGGCTTTGGCATTGCGCCCCGGAAGAACTAAGTGCTGTAGATGGTATTGGAGACGTGCTGGGGAATATATTTGCAGAATATTTTAAGAAAGAAAAGAATATTGAAATACTGGATCATTTACTAAAGGAGCTTGAGATAGAGACTCCTGCCATCAATGAAGTGAAACAGCAGTTAGAAGGAAAGAATTTTGTAATCACCGGGAGTGTAAAACACTTTTCTAATCGAAATGAGATAAAAGCTATGATTGAGGAAAAAGGTGGAAAAGTTACCGGATCAGTAACTTCAAAAACAGATTTTTTGATTAATAATGAAATATCCTCAAACTCATCAAAAAATAAAAAAGCGAAAGAATTGGGTATTCCTATCCTTTCGGAAGAGGACTTCATTAAAATGTTGGAGTAGAGATATGGAATCCAGGATAAGAGAAGAAGCAGGCAGAAAAATTAAAAAGGGTAAAAAAGGGATCTTCGGAGTTATCTTTGGAAGAACCACCATTGTTGTATTTTTAATCATCTTACAGGTGGCAATGTTTTACCTGGGATATGCATGGCTGAATAAGTATATATATTATTTAAACACGCTGTTAAATATATTAGCAGTTGTTTTGGTAATCTATATTATAAACAGACCTGTAAACCCGGCATTTTCTATGGTATGGGTCATTTTGATATTGGCAATGCCGGTGTTTGGTTCGCTGCTTTTTCTTTTTGCGGAACTGCAGCCGAGAACCCGGTCGATCAATACAAGATTGAATAGCATGCATCAAATAACCCGTAAATATTGGATGCAGAATGAAGTTGTTTCTCAGAATCTGGAACGGGAAAGCCTGGGGATGGAAAATATGGCGAAATATGTCTATCGGCGTGGTGGTTTTCCGGTATATCAGAATACATCGGCTAAATATTTTTCATGTGGAGAAGAAAAATTTGAAGAATTGAAAAAGCAATTGGAAATGGCGCAGAAATTTATATTCATGGAATATTTTATTGTAGAGCGTGGATTTATGTGGAATGCGGTATTGGATATCCTAAAGCGTAAGGTAAAGGAAGGGGTAGAGGTACGCTTTATGTACGACGGCATGGGTTCTCTTTCACTTTTACCGTATAACTATCCGCAGAAATTGGAAAAAATGGGTATCGAATGTCATGTGTTTTCCCCCGTTTTGCCGGCGCTTTCTACTCATCAGAATAACCGTGATCACCGTAAAATTGTTGTGATCGACGGACATATTGGTTTTACGGGTGGAATCAATCTGGCAGATGAATATATTAACCGTAAGGTACGTTTCGGACACTGGAAGGATACGGCGATCATGCTGCAGGGGGAAGCGGTACGAAGTATGACGCTGATGTTCCTTGAGATGTGGAATGTACAAAAGAACAGTAAGAAGGAAAATTTTGACAAGTATCTGGATGTGCCGCAGTTGAAGATAGCAGCTAAAACAGATGGATTTGTGATACCTTATGGGGACAGCCCTTTGGATGGGGAGCCGGTAGGTGAACAGGTGTATATGGATATTTTATATACGGCAAAGAAGTATGTACATATCATGACACCGTATCTGATACTGGATCATGAAATGATGATGGCACTGACTTACGCAGCAAAGAGAGGGGTAGAAGTCGTTATTGTAATGCCTCATATTCCGGATAAATGGTATGCCTTCGTGTTGGCAAAAACCTATTATAATGAACTTATGGATGCCGGGGTGCAGATATATGAATATACCCCCGGATTTATGCATGCAAAATCATTTACATCGGATGATGAAAAGGCTGTAGTCGGAACGATCAATCTGGATTTCAGAAGCCTTTACCTGCACTTTGAATGTGCAGTCTTGTTATATAAGAATGCAGAAGTTGCAGTGATTGAAAAGGATTTTCAGGATACGTTGTCAAAGAGCCAGAAGATGACACAGGAGGATTATAAGAAACAGAATATCATCAATCAACTGGCGGGACGCGTGCTGCGTTTACTGGCGCCTTTGATGTAATGACATTGTGTCCTTGCCAGGCGGACAAGTGTGTCATAATTTTAGGCTTTTCATAAAACATGATAATATGTTATGCTATATAATGAAAAAAGATTGTCGTTGTATATAGCATAAAGATAGTTACAGTTCAGCTATAAGCTGGATTTGTAACTAAAAATAACAAAAATCAGGAAAGAGGGTAGATAATATGCCGATCAAGATACAAAGCGATTTGCCGGCGAAAGAAATACTGGAACGTGAGAACATATTTGTTATGGATGAAAACCGTGCAATGCATCAGGACATACGACCCATCCAGATTGCCATATTAAATTTGATGCCTTTAAAGCAGGAAACAGAATTGCAGCTGCTGCGCTCTCTGTCCAATACCCCTCTGCAGGTTGATGTGACATTTTTACAGGTATTGAGTCATGAATCTAAAAATACATCCACCAGTCATCTTAACAAATTTTATCAGAGTATTCACGATGTAAAAAATAAAAAATTTGACGGTTTGATCATAACAGGAGCACCGATAGAGCTTCTGGATTTTGAAAAGGTGGACTATTGGGAAGAATTAAAAGAGATCATGGAGTGGAGTAAACATAAAGTGACATCTACCATTCATCTGTGCTGGGGAGCCCAGGCCGGGCTTTATTACCATTATGGCATCCAGAAAAAGCCACTGGAGGAAAAGATGTTTGGATTGTTCTGGCATCGTGTCTCTAATCGTAAAGAGCCCATCGTGCGGGGATTTGACGATGCTTTCCTGGCACCCCATTCACGTTATACCGAATCTCCCGCAGAGGATATACGCGCATGTGAAGATTTGATAATTATGGCAGAGTCTGATGAAGCCGGAGTCTTAATTACGATGACGAAGGACGGTAAGCAGATTTTTGTAATGGGACACCCGGAATATGACAGAGTCACATTGGATCAGGAGTATAAGCGTGACAAAGATAAAGGTCTGGATATTCAGCTTCCGAAAAATTATTATACGGATGACAATCCGGAGAATAAGCCATTGCTGACGTGGAGAGCAAATGGAAATAATATGTATACGAATTGGTTAAATTACTATGTTTATCAGATGACCCCATATGATTTAAATGGGACACAGGATAGATAATTAAATACATACAATCATTGGCTGATTCTAAAAAATAGATGCCGTGTAATTCAAATAATTACATGACATCTATTTTTGTGATTTATTATTCATTTTTAATAAGTTCAGAATTTATTCGTAACAAAATCAGGTACCTTCATAATCCTCTCGCTTGAAGTTGAAATATTTGTTGACAAATTTGAAATAGACAGTTATAAATAAAAAGGATGAATTAAGATATAATAAGCATAGAGATACATTGGCGATAATAGCAAATATTAAAGAATAAATTATGTAAGGAGTTTTTATGTTAAGTACATTTGATGGAAAAAAAAGACAGCTTGAATCGCTACAAACAGGCAGAGGAGTAAATTATTTACTGAATGAAGCCTATCGTATACTGGGGAACCCCATTGTTATGTTTGATACGAGTTATATTATGCTGGCTTGTGCGGAAGGCGTTGTTACGGATGATTGGCTATGGAACGAAATCGTTACGCTGGGTACATTTTCACACGAGATAATAGATTTTTTTAATACGGAATGTTTTATTGAGGCTTATGCACAGTCGGATGTAGTAGCACTGTTGAAAAGTGATAAATTGAAATACGATAGAGTAAATGGAAAACTCTTTGACAAAGACGGTATACAGTTGGGGAATATAAACGTGACGGCATGTCAGAAACCTTTTGAGGAAGGGGATGCTAAGCTCATTGAAATGCTATGTGAAGTTCTTTCTGTGGAACTTCAGAACAGTGAATTTTATCAAAAGATCGACAGGGTTTATCAGGAAACACTGTTAAATGAAATAATTGACGGAAAAATACCAGACAATGAAATTGTAAAAACGAAAATTGCGGAGTTATATGAGGAACTCAAGTCTAATTTATATATAGCCGTCGTAGATACAACCCAATATGAGCAGACAGGTACTCACCTGGCCTATTTCAGAGATCTGTTTAGGAAATTGCAGGCTGAGTACTGTTATTATATACACCTGAATTATATCATGTTTATTATCAGTACGGATCACCCAATACTGTGCATTGAAAGAAAATTAAGTAAATTGAATGAGTTTTTTTTAAGATACGAAATATACGCTGGTATCAGCAGTAGTTTTCATAATTTATTAGAATTGCGGAAATACTATCGGGAAGCCATTAACGCACTGAATTACGGACTTAAAGGCGGGAAGAACCGACAGATATATAGATACGACAATATCAGGATTGAGTATTTTTTAAATTCCGTTAAGGAAACTGCAGATATAAGTACAATATATAGCCCGGTGGTTTTTTTGATACAGGAGTATGACAGAAAAAATAATACATCACTATTAGAGTTGATTTATATATATTTGTTAAATGGAAAGGATTCCGAGTCAACATGTAAAGTAATGGGTATATCCCGGGACGTATTGGTTAGTCAATTGAAATTGCTTGAAGATATCTTTGAAATAGATTGGAAAAATGGAGATATGCTGTTTAATATTTTTGTTTCAATAAAAATGTTGAGTTAATATGGTGGTCTCAGGACGCCACCGTGGGAGGCGATATGCTTCCCACAGTGGCGTCCTGAGACCCACATGTATTAACTCGCGCTTTTAAAATATGCCCCCCTTTCTTACTTCAACTTTTCAGGCGAATATTTTTCAGGTGAATATTTCATATATGTATTTACATTTGTATTTGTAATATACATCCCCGTTAGATAAATAATTACTAAAAACCATAAGCTTTTCTTTTGAACTAAGAATTCTGCCTGCCCTCTGTTTACCAGGACACATAAAAAGGAAGAGAACAGGCTGCCCATAGAATAAACATACAGCACAGCAACACTATTAATCTTCATGCGTCTCACATAAAACATATATATAGTACAGCTAAACAAACTATATCTAACAGTTTCTAAAAACGGTTCAAAGATCACTCTTTCCGGTTCTCTGATTTCCATTTGCAGGAGAGTCATAAGTTCCTCTTTTTTTCGGCTGAACAACTCTCCCCAGAAGTCAAAATCCGACCATTTAGTGGGAACAATATCCGCCGGTATTTCCAACATGAATTCACAGATCCAGAGAAACAGAGTCATATAAAGAATTGCTCCCAGAAGACAGATACCGCAGAGAAACGGATAATTCTTTTGCCGGTATGCACTTTTCAATAAAGGAAAACATACACAGCAGCCCATTAAGAGGGGAAGTGCCATAGCAGCAGTTTTGGCAGATCTGCTAAAAGTATCTATTGCCACTTCATTGCCTTTCATGCCATACCGCTCCCGGAATACCTGCATTATGGATTCCGCCGTTTTATTTTCCGGTATATGAACGGCTGCGGCATCCATAACAGCTTCTGTTTTACTGTCTGCCTGATGAATGATCGTATCCTTTCCGTCTTTTAATATACCACGTATTATAAATTCTCTTTCAGAGTATTCGATTGATTTTCCAATGATATCCGTGCTGCCAAATAGTTCAAAGGCCGTATCACTGGAAATCAAACAGCCTTTCTTGTCATCGATATCTAAATATCCGCTTGATTCCAATAGAAGAGCAGGACTTCCGCATATAACGATTGCGTCAGCCCGGGTAGTTCTTTCCAGATTCTTATTTCTCAGTTCAATGCCTTCCTGCACCCCCCAGGTTGTAAATGAAATTGGTACCGCTTCTTCACGTTCTGATGTTTGCATTTGGATTGCCCTTACCCCGTTAATAAACTCATTTTCTTTATAGAGCATATAGACTTCATTCTTTTGCTGAAACCGGCTGCTGTATATTAATGTTAGTCCAAAGCAGAAGATCATCAGTCCCAGCATAAAGAGATTCCGTATATGCTCTTTCATACGCCTCATTCTTCGGTCAGGCGCACCCGGTCACCTGGCTGTAATGTTTTATTGGAGTCAATCACTACTTTTGTATCACTCGTGAGTGCTCCGTCAGTCAGAGCAGCATAAGACGTGTTTTTAACCTGAAGGGTGACGTCAATTCTCTCTACCTCGATTATGGTGCCCAATATGGACTGCTTTTCTTTGATAGCCAGTACATAGTAGGTGGCATTATCCTGATTCAGAGCCTGAAGAGGAACACATGTAGAATAACTTTTGGAGGTCTTGTTAACCTTCACTTCTGCTGATTCTCCAAAGCTTATGTTTTCATTATAATCCAGCAGGATTGTGACATCCATCATCTCACCGTCCTGTGCATTCTGGACAATAGAAGAGATCTTTAAACCTTCCAGAACCGTATCATTATTCAAAGTCAGAACTGCCGTATCGCCCTTAGAGATATATTTCTGCTCGTCTTTGGTGATGGAGGCTGTAAATCTCATTCCTTTACTTGTATCGGTAAGCAAAAATGCTTCACTTTCTTCCGTAAACATTCCCGTAGCCGCCGTAACATCAGTCACGACTCCGTCTGACGGAGCAGTTACCAATCCGCCGTTCCCATCTAAAATCTTTAATTTTTTTAACTCTTTATATTTGGAATCGATTTCCGCTTTCTTCATTTCTTCGTCCGTAGTAAGCGTACCCGGGGCGTTTTTGTCTTCAATGCTTCTGCTGGCTGTTTCTACCGCGTTATTCATAGAAAGGACTGCATCTTCATAAGTCTCTATGGCAGACTTGTATGCCGACTGCAATTCTGTTTCCTGACTATCCAGATCAGTGTTTGCATTTTCAGTCTGTGCCGATTGATATTCCGCCATTGCTGCCTCTGACTTTGCTAAGGCATTCTCCGCATTGCTGACTGCCTGTTTCGCTTTTTCTAATTTTATTTGATATGCCTCTTGTGTCTGCTTTTCAATTGCTTTTAATTCACGGTTTGACAGGGGAGATTGCGAGTTGATCTGCGCATTGTCCTGTGCTTCTGCAATGGCATCTTCCAGTTCCGTTTTTAGTTTTTCCAGATCTGTTTCGGCGGTATTCAATTGTTTTTTACATTGCGTACAGGCAGATTCAAGTGTTTTGTAAACGGCATCGTTGTTTGAACCTTGGGCGGCGGATCTGCTGTTTTTAAAATTCTCAAGAGCTTCTTTTGCCCGGATCATAGTTTCATAAGCCCTTGTAACCGCCGTATTTCCCTGCGACACGGCACTCTTATAATCCTCTTTGGCTCTGGCAAGATCTTTCGCTGTTTCACTGTCCGATATGGAAGCATTATGCTGCAACGTTTCCAGCTCCAATTCCAGTAATGTAATGGTATTTTTCAGTTCCGTTATCTTTTCCCCTAAATCACCTGTTTCCAATTCCATCAATGTATCACCCTGTATAACGCTGTCCCCTATATTTACATTCACTGATTTTATTTTCAGCCCTGAAACGGTATATACTGCCTGTTTGCCGTTTTCCAAAATAGTCCCCTGCTTGGTAACGCTATGGTCAAGAGTTCTTTTCTGTACAGAATCTGTGGTCACCCGGGCAAGGGTCATTGCGTTTGCAGCCCTGGAAAGAAAAGTAAAGACCAGCATTAGCGCAAAGAAACCTGCAATCCCTTTTACGGCAGTTTCCCTGACAGAAATTTTACTGTTATTTTTAAATTTATAATTCATCAATTTTTTGATTACTGCTTCCATCCGTCATACCTCCAATCTCTGCATAACCTGCTCATTTCCGCGAGCAATGAGCCAGGCGCATGTTTGTATTTGACTATTCCTTCACCGCAGCAGCCACAATTCCCTGTTCCAGGTAATCCTGCCCGCTTAAAAATACAAGCACTGCCGGAACCAGCGTTACTACGGATGATACAAAAGCAATTCCTGCATTTTCAAGGGAGATTTCCGGCAGATACAGGGATAACGGCCAAAGGGTTTGTGTATTTAAAAATGTGAGCGGCTGCTCAATTAAATTCCAATATTCCAAAAATCCAAGTACCATGGCAGATATGATACCGGCACTGCCAAGAGGCAGTCCGATATAAATATAATTCTGTACTGCATTTGCTCCATCGATTTGCGCAGCTTCCATAATTGCCTTCGGTATCCCCTTGAAAAACCGATACATGATAAAAACCGGAAAAGTGGAAAAACCGGCCGGCAAAATAACGGCAAGATGTGTATCCATAAGATGAAAACGGTCCAGAACCAGATAGCTGGACAGCATAGTCACCTGAAATGGCATCATCATAAGAACGATATAAACCGTAAACAATAACTTCTTACATGGAAATTCATACCGTGCAAATCCCCAGGCAGCCGGTATACCGACCCCTAACTGAATTACTAAAATGCAAAACGTAAGCTTTACCGAGTTCCAGAACATAGTAAAAAATTCAGGAGTATCCAAAAGCAACTCCACATAATATTTTAACGTGGGATACATCGGGATGATCCTCCAGGCGACAAAATTCTCAGAACCTTCTGTCATCATCGGCAGCAATGCATTTTTCAATTCGCCCATACTCATGACAGAGCCGGAGAGCAGGAACACAATAGGGTAGCAGACAATGACAGCCAGGATTATAAGCAAAACAAAAATAAGCTTCTTTCTCATTCGTCCATCGCCTCACTTCCCTTTTGCAGCCATATTACAAACAGCGTGATTACAAGTGCCATAACGACTGCCGCTGCGGTCAGTTTATCCAAAGATAATTCCCGATACCAGTTATTAAATAAATGCTGTAATAAATACATGCTTTCATGTGGGTAACTGCCCGCCACCAGGTAAGCTTCACGGAATACTTTAAAAGAATTCAGCAGGGACAAAACCGTGATTACAGCGGATATCGGCAGAAGATTGGGAAGAGTGATCTTCCAAAAAATGTTCCATTCACCGGCGCCGTCAACTTTAGCAGCTTCATAAATGTCGGCTGGGATGGAAGAAAGCCCTGCCATCCATAGAACGATATCATACCCCACATTCTTCCATATATAACTAAACACCAGTACACCAAAGGCATACTCCGATTGCATCCAGTCAATGGGTGAAATACCGATCATTGCAAGTAACCCGTTCAGCATGCCCTGCTCATGAAACAAAATCTGCCACAAAAGGACTACAGAGGCAACCGGGATCGCCATGGGTATCAAATAGGCCATTTTCAGGAAGTATCCATATTTTAACTGCTTATGCAGAAATACGCTGATCAATAGGGAGAGCAGGATTAATAAAGGCATACATACCCCTATAAAACGCAGTGTATTTACTGCTGCCAACTGAAAGGCCGGATTCTGAAATACCGCCATATAATTTTTTAAACCAACCCATTGTTCACTTACCGCTTCTAAAAAGGATCTCCGTACCACATCTGCAAATGGAATCAATACAAAGACCGATACGCCTGCCAGGCTGGGCAGTATAAACAGCAAGCCTGTATATGGATATATTTTTTTTCTTTTCAATCTCATTTCATATTTCCTGTTCTGGTTTTACTCTGATAAGTACAGGTTTACAGACTGCATGATACTGCTGACGGCATCCTCTACAGAGGAACTGCCGGAGAGGCATTTTGCAGCGCCCTGTACGATGGCATCTATTATAATGTCATTAGTTACAGCTGCCGTTTCCAGTGATAAATAGGATTCCTTAAATGCTTCATATTCCTGTTCTGTACCAGGCCTTATGCGCAGAATACCGGAGGAGGTTACATTACCCTCATCATCTTCAATATCATAGGAAAGCATCTCTGCTGATTTATCAGCGGATTCTATTGAGTCCCGGCAGTTTTCTTCATATGCGGTTAAATTCACAGGGAAACCGCCGGACAGGTCCACTTTTTGAAAATCCTTGGAAAGCAGCGCTTTTACAAATGCTTTACTTTCCTCCATCATTTTGCTTTTTGCATTTATCCCAACGGTATCCATGGGAATATAGACATGATCCGATAGCGTGTTTAGTAACCGGTAATCCAGGTCTTTTTCTTCCAAAGCAGAGAATAAGGAGTTCAAATCGGTTATTTTACTTACATTTCCAATGCCTAACTTCTGGTATTTAGAAAGCATGAAAATCAGTGTTCCGAGAAAGCCGACATCGGAGATCGACGTTTCCGCTCCATCTGTGCCGGAGCCGGCAGTGTTTTCATCATAGATGCTTTTCACCTGTGTAAGGAATTCTTTCAATACCGGTTCATTCATTGTTCCATCTGCTGCCATAATTGCCGGAGAGGAGGTATACAATAGAAGCTTTGTCAAAGTCTCAGGTGAATACATTCCTAAAATGCTTTTTATTTTGGAGTTACTTTCCCGTATGGATTTTACGGTATCGGCAAGAGAAGATAAACTGGTAATACCGGAAAGGGTTTCTTTTTCACCATATATGACTGGTACGGCGAATCTGGTTGGAATCGCATATAGTCCATCCTCTGTTTGTTTGGAATAAATAATCTTTTTGAACAATTGATCTTCTTTGGAAGTTTGTTTGATTGTATCACTTAGATCAGCAAGCAAGCCTTTTTCAGTATAGGAATCTGTCGGCATACCATCCAGGACAATGATATCCGGTCCATTTCCTGCCATGATACGGGTATTCAATGCGGTGATTGCATCAGATACGGTAGCTGCGTCTTCACCAGACATTCCGATTTCAAAATTCACATAAATATCCGGATTACCAGACTGAAATTTAGAAATTGCCTGCCGGATATTCTGATTATCTTCCAGGCTGTATATGGTGAGTTCTTCGGTAGGTACGGTAGCTGCCTGATCAGAATACTCATAATGCATTAATTTCATGTTATTATTCATATCCGTATAAACTATTAAAAACGTATCATCCTCCTGGTATATCATATCCTGAAAATAGTATTCCTGATTAGACATAGATGTTAAGGAGCCATTTATGACAGACTCTACAGCGCTGGTTTCTAAAGTATAGCGATACAGTCCCGATCTGTCACAGAAATAAATTGTTTTATCACCGGACGAAATCATTAAAAATTCACTGCTGCCTGATGAAAAATAAGTATCCGTATTGATGGAACTGTCAGATTCGGCCCCTGTACTAAAATAATCATTCAGTGCCGTTTCCGGATCCAGTAATTGACCATTCGTTAAATCATAAATATCTACCCCTTTCTGATGGGGTAAAAGCAGCCTATTGCCAACAGATGCAAAGTTACCGCTATAATTATAGGATTCATTTTCAAAAGTATAGTTGATTTCTCCGGTAGCCGGATCGATCAGGTAAATACTATTTATAGTATCCTTTCCCAGAAGCTTTCCGTCCTGTGTAAATTTTACTTCCATAAGAGTATTACCGATTGATGTATCGTTTACCATTGCCTCGGTTTCTGTCTGTGTATCCTGATCCTCATCAGCATTCGCATTTTCCGTATCCTTATTGTCAACTACTATGGTTCTTGAACTGCCAATAAGGTCAAGTTCCGGCAGCGTGATGTTCAATTCTTTTTGATTGTTGTCAGAATCAACATACAGATAGACTGCTTTGTAAGATTCGTTCATATAGATAAAAAACATATTTCCATTTTCATCCATATTTGCAGCCAGCAGAAAATTGGATTCATGAGCAGCCAATGCCTCATAAATAGCCGGTTGCACGGCAGCTTTCTCCCATGTTGCGCCATTGTCGGATGATTCATACACTGCCGTGTATCCGATCAGGCGTAACGTTTTGTCAGGGAGTTTTTTGATTTTAAATACGGCTCCTACATCCTGCGGCAGTTCATATTCCTTTTCTACATATCTGCCGGTAGCATTTTCTGTCAGTCCATTTTTAGCACTCGAAGCATCAGTTGTTTCATTTGACTTACCTTTTGCACATGCGGTCAGCAATATCGAAAAGACGAGTACATAAGCTGCCATCATTTTTAATTGTTTCATTTTGCTCCTCCTTGTATTTGAATGTTCATGACGATTCCGCCACAACTCCTATTTCTTTTTGAGAATATCATGCTAATCTCTAAATAATCTCTAAAACAAACCGATTCCTGAAAAGTTCATAGGATTTTCACAAAATTAAGCATTGATATTATTTTATTAGAAAAAAGTTTGATTGAAACAGTGGGCTTTGTTATAATGTCATCATCAATAGATGTTTTTGCAGAGAGGATGAATGAATATGCGGATTTTATTAGTAGAAGATGACAGGAATTTAAGTGATTCTCTTGCGTTTCAATTAGAGAAAGAGGGCTTTACCGTAGATACCTGTTTTGACGGAGATGACGGTCTGCACTGGACTGAGCAACAGATACATGACCTGATCCTGCTGGACCGTATGCTGCCCGGTACAGATGGAATTCAAGTGTTAGAAAAAATGCGGCAGGAGCATATTTCCACTCCTGTTATATTGATCACAGCCCTTGGCGGATTAAATGATAAAATTGAAGGGCTGGATTCCGGAGCCGATGATTATATCGTGAAGCCTTTTGCTTTTGAAGAACTCATGGCACGCATCCGGTGCATCAACAGGCGCCCGAAACAATGGGACGGTAACAAATCCCTTGCTTTTGGCGATATCACTTTTTATGATGCAAACAAGCAATTAGCAAAAGAAAAAATGTCCTGCACGCTTTCTAAAAGAGAAGCTGATTTAATGGAGTTATTTATAAGAAATCCTGATCAGGTCTTACCAAGAGAAGTAATACTGTCACGTGTATGGGGACCCGGCGCAGATGTAGAGGATGGAAATCTGGATAATTATATTCATTTTTTAAGAAGACGGTTAAAAACAGTAGACAGCTGCCTGGTTATTAAAACAATACGGGGAATTGGCTACCGTTTGGAAAATGGGGGGCCATTTTAATATGTTTAAAAAACTGCATAGACAGATGACATTCTTTTGTATACTGATCACAGGTATTATTTTAGTAATCATGTCTTTTGCTTATTTATATATCTCTGAATCAAGGATAAAAGAGAACGGATATGCTACCTTTTTAAATGAATCCAGGACTATGATGACAAGCCTGGAAAACCAGTCCATAATATCCTATGAATGGATCTCCAGGATGGAAAATGGCGGGAAGTATCTGATACATTTATCAAATAATGGAACGGAAATTTTATTAGACCATTTAAAAAATGATAAGAGTAAAACGGCATTAATAGAGCTTGCTTATAATAAGGCGCAGGAGTTATATGATTTTTCTTTTGATAATAATATAAAATCTAAAGTATTATCGCAGTCCTATGATTTTTCTATGACGGATGAGCAAAAAAATGATTATTATGTCTTTTGTTCTAAGATATCAAAGTCAGATGGTTATATAGGTGTATTTATTGTCTATCCATTGGCACCACAGAAAGCCCAGATTACACAACAGCGGATATTATTCGGCACCGTTAATGTAATTGCAGTCCTTCTGCTTGGTATATTTTCTTATTTTTTTACAGCTATTATGATAACACCAATAAAAAAGAACAGAGAACAGCAAAACCAGTTCATAGCATCTGCTTCCCATGAATTGCGAACGCCGCTGGCCGTTATTTTATCGAATTTATCTGCACTTAAAAAAGCAGATGCAAAAGAACAGGAACGCTTCACCCAGACCATTCAGTCTGAAGGCTTGCGAATGTCCAGGTTGGTGAATGATTTATTACTGCTTGCCAGTGCGGATAATCATTCCTGGAATTTGAATTTGGAAAAGGTAGAAATGGATACCTTGCTTTTAGAACTCTATGAAAAGTTTGAGTCTATAGCAGAAAGACAAAAAATCAAATTAAGTGTTGATTTACCACCGGGTGTGATTTCGAAATGCATTTGCGACAGAGTGCGTATGGAACAGGTATTATCAATTTTGCTGGATAATGCAGTCAGCTATACGCCGGAATATGGAACAGTGGTAATGAAGATAAGGGAAGAAAACGGAAAAATTACAATCAGCGTCATTGATAATGGGCCAGGGATACCGGATAAAGACAAGGAACATATTTTTGAGCGTTTCTATCGCAGTGATAAAAGTCATACGCAAAAGAAGCATTTTGGACTGGGATTGTGTATTGCAGAAGAGATTGTAAGGCTGCATAGAGGTAAAATCCGGGTCAGGGATACGCTGGGAGGAGGTGCGACGTTTGTTTTGCAGCTTTTGGTGGAATGAATGGGATGGGGAATCGGACGCTTTGGATGGGGAAGTCATGAAAGAGGGAAAGATTGGAACACACTAGCGAAATAAGAAAACGCTATCCTCGCTCTATGCAGTCCGGCACCATTGTTCCAATCTTTCCCTCAAGCCAAGGTTTTCGACCAAAGCTGGTTCTACTCTTTTCCACACTCACAACCTCCTAAAAATCAACAATAACCGTCCCCGCCTTACCGGAAACCGCATCCATCACATTTTCCAGGTTCGTGATAATCGCTTTACGGTTTGTGCCTGATTCTATAAAATCAACAGAGGCCTGAATCTTTGGCAGCATGGCTGTTTCTCCAAACTGTTTGTCGGCAATATATGCTTTTGCTTCAGCGGTTGTAATCTTATTAAGCGGAATAGGAGAGTCCGACATGTGGTTTATATATACTTTATCGTCATTGGTCAGGATCAGCAGTATATCGGCATCTATGAGTTCCGCAAGTTTACCGCTGGCATAATCTTTTTCGATGATTGCGCTGGCTCCTTTTAATTCACTGCCCTGCGCAAGCACCGGAATTCCGCCGCCGCCGCAGGCAATTACCAGCTGGCCGGCATCCACCAGTGCCCTGATGGCATTAATTTCGATAATATCCTTTGGTCTCGGGGCAGATACAGTACGGCGGAAGCCCTTCCCCGGCTCTTCGATTACGTGGTTGCCTTTTTGTTCTTCTTCTTCCGCTTCTTTGGCAGTCATATAACGTCCAATGACTTTCACAGGATGATAAAATGCATCGTCATATGGATCCACTAGTACCTGGGTCAGGATCGTACTGACTGTTTTATAAATACCGCGTTTGAGTAATTCTGAACGAATAGCATTCTGCAGGTCGTATCCGATGTAGCCCTGACTCATGGCTGAACAGACGGACATAGGTGCTACCGTATAATCCTGGTGTGCTTTTCCAAATTCATTCATGGCAGTATGGATCATGCCTACTTGCGGTGCATTACTGTGTGAGATGATCAGCTGGTATCCGTTTTCTGTCAATTCTGCCAGAACAGCAGCGGATCTTTTTACCGCAATTTTTTGTTCCGGGAAAGTGGTACCAAGTGCATTGTGTCCCAGTGCTACTACAACTTTTTTCTTCATCTATCCTACCTCTTTATATATTTTTTTGGGTTTTTTAAAGTCAAATATGATGTTATTATATAGTTACAATTTAGGAAATGCAATCCTTACTTGAAATAAATTGTTACAGAGTAAATTTGATGGCTCAACTGTAATAATAAATTGGAATTTTAGATGAATTATCAATGGTTAAAAATTCAGATAATTTATAACAAATAAAACATATAAAAATTAATATTAAAATATAATAAATTAAGGTTGACATATAAGAGCAATTGATATATAATAATGACAACACAGAAACAAACACCTTATTTATAAGCTAACTTATAAGGAGGAGATTCCATTGGGAATTAAATGATTCATTCAAAAGCAATTATTAATGAAATTGAATGATGAAATTAATTTAATTAACCTTTCCGTATAGGAAAAATAAAAGAAAGAGAGGTACGGACCACCAAAAACTTAAAGAGTTCCTGTATTTGTATATCACAGAATCAGGAAAAAGAAAAATGAAAGGTCAATTTACAAAAGACCTAAGAAAAAAACGAGGTAAAATAATGACGGAAGTACAATAGGGGTGAGTATGTTAAGAGAAATATAACATACTCATCCCTTAAAAGTAATTGCTCAAAATCTACCGCTCAGGTGCAGCATAAATCCGGGTCGGACATATTCACACGTGAGATATCCTTACCTCCTTTTTCACCGGCGCTCATATCGTACCTTATGTCTAAGTGAATCCTGTTCTGTTCCGCTATTATATTGTAATAGCTGGACAGCACATTTATAACGCCTAAACGGTTTTCGGTGAAAGCGAAACGTCCCAGACGTTTTTGACAGCGGGAGGAAAACAAGAGGTCGAATGGTTTACCTAATATGAATATATTTGTGCAAATTGACTGAAACGGGCGACTGTTTCAGTCTTTATTTTTGTGAAAAATATTTTTTATAAAAACCGTGGGTTTTTTTGATTTCTATACTCTAATAAGTATATAAGAAAATTAAAGCGGATTCTCAATCTATCGAAAGGAGTGCATTTTATGTGGAACAGCATTGAGATCGCCCAAGCTGCATTGTGCCGGGCCGCAGTGATAAAAGCGCGAAGGAAGCGTGTGCGGGACAGGCTGATAACTGCCGTGCTGATAACGGCCTGCCTGTCGTTGGCCTTGTGCATTGCTGTGTTGCCGGGGCGGTATGACGGGACAGGTCCACCGCCCGCTCAAGCCGTCGTTTCGATGTTCGATGGCAGTACAGTGGGTGGCTATGTATTGGTTGGCGTGATTGCCTTCGCGCTGGGCTGCGCGGTTACCCTGGTCTGCCTGAAGGCAAAGGAGCGTAGAAAATAAAGGCATAAAGAAGGGAAAAGCGACGATCACCGCGACAACATGGAACGGCAAGACGGCGAAATGTAATGTGAAAGTGAAGTAGTTCCTGCTGCCAACGCACCTTGCCTCATTATAAAAATCATATGCGGTGGCTACTTTAATTGGTGGCCGCCGCATATATAGATTAATACCACTTGACACTATTCGTAAGTACGCATATAATGTACTTATACACATATTTAATTCAAAGGTGGGTGTTGTTGTACATGGATTACATGTCTGTTAAACAAGTGGCGGCCAAATGGAACAGATCGGAGCGCTGGGTGCAAAAATTGTGTGAAGGAAATCGGATAGAAGGTGTGCAGCGTTTCGGGAACGCGTGGATGATCCCCAAGGGAGCCGAGAGGCCGGCTGATGCGAGGATCAAAAGCGGCAAATTCAGAAAGCCTCCCAAAAACGGCCCGATACAAGAATGATTTGCTGAATGAAGGATTATGGGACGCCATAACCACATATAGAATTAGCGTGGAGTAATAATGATTCCGCATTGAAAGAGAGGGGGCGCGAGCGTGGGCCGGGAAAAAGGAAACGATAATGGCGAGGAACTATATCGCCGTTTTCTGGACGGTGATGAAAAAGCGTTTGAGGCGCTTGTCAGCCTGTACGAGCATGAATTATCCTTGTTTATCTTCGGCATGGTTCATGATCTGCATGAGACCAGGCATTTTGTGATTGAGACCTTTGCGCAGCTTGCCGTATGCGGGAATTTTAAAGGAAAATCCTCCCTGAAGACGTACATATTTTCGCTTGGGAAAAATCTTGCCGCACGGCATGTCAGGATGCGGAGGTGCGAAGCGCATCTCGCATTTGAAAATATCATGGAAACGGTTCTCGGTGAAAGCGAAACGCCCCAGACGTTTTTACTGCGGGAGGAAAACAAGAGGTCGCTCAATGCTGCCATGCAGGATTTGAAACCGGACTACAGCACTGTTTTGCATCTTCTCTATTTTGAGGATATGAGCTACAGGGAAGCCGGGCAGGTTATGAAGAAATCGGAGCGGAAGATTGAGGGTTTAGCTTACCGTGCGAAAGCCGCACTGAAAAAGAAACTGGAAAGCGAGGGGTTTGACTATGTGGGACAGTAAAGAAATAGCGGAGCGGGCATTGCAGCGGGCCGGGATTATCAGGAAACAGCGGAGGGAGAGAAAAAGAAGGATTTACTCCGTGCTGTTGATGGCTGCCTGCCTGGTGGTGATCGTGGGGCTCGCTTTCGTCATTCCTTTGGCATTGACGGACGTTCCCGGAGCTGTTGACTCTAGGATATACGGCGCGGCCTGGGCGGTGGGCGGAACCTTTGGCAGCTATGTGCTGCTGGCGGTGGTTTCCTTTGCGCTTGGCTGCGCGGTCACAATATTCTGCTACAAGGTTCTCTTGAAGAAAAGGCCGGGGGAGACAAATGAAAATGACGGAGACGATTCATCTCATTAACCAATTCATACAGATCGCCTGCCTGAGCGCCGTGACCTTATTGTCGGCGCGCCGGAGCGGGTGGCTGTTCCGACTGCTGACCGGTGCATTCAGCTGCTACTTATTGGGTGACATTTTTTATATGCTGCATATGTGGATTTATGGGCAATTCCCTTCGGGATTTTCAGTTGCGTACCTCTCCTATATCGGCACATACTTTTTCCTGCTCACCATCGACCTGTGGCTGGCAGGCGAATGGACGGACATACAGAAAAAGGCTCTGCGGCCAAACGTCCGCATATCCCTGACTGCCCCCGCCGCCGTGGTCATCCTGCACCTGGTGTATTATATCAGGGACGGCGGTTTTTTCATCAACCTGTTGTTTTGCGTCCCCCTGTCGCTATTGGCCTACTATTCCCTGCTAATGCTGTTGGCAGGCGGTGCTAAAAGCGGGCTGGAGCCGCCTTCGCAGCGGTATCATGGGGCGGTGCTGCTCTATGTGCTGGCGGAAAACATGATGTTCCTCAGCTCTTCCCTTGGCAGCGACGCGATATACATTGCCTTTGACTTTATAATGAGTGCTACCCTGGTGATAACATACCGGGCGGCGGCAAAGGAGGCGGCGGCATGATTTTCACGGAAAATATCTTCGTCTGCCTGGCTGCGCCGCTTTTGATCGCAGTATTCCTGCTGGAAGGCGAGGCTCGGCGTTTCAACAGTTTTTTCCTGCTGGGTCTTACGGCCTGCCTGCTGGCCGGCTACTGCAACGGTTATTTCGAGCAGGCCGCCGTTTGGAGCGGTCTCGGCCACACCCAATTCGTCATCCAGTTCGCGCCCGTGTGCGAGGAAATCCTCAAGGCGCTGCCCGTGTTCTTCTACATGGCGGTATTCGAGCCGAGGGGGCGCGGCATCGTTTCCTGTGCCCTGGCTGTGGGGCTGGGCTTCGCCACGCTGGAAAACGTGGGCTATATAGCCTATTACGGCGCAGGGGAATTGCCGTTCGCGCTGGTGCGCGGCTTCTCAGCGGGCATTATGCATGCCATCTGCGCTGCCATCCTGGGCTACGGGCTGGCCTTCGTCTACCGGCGCAAGTGGCTGGCGCTGACGGGCTCCTTCGCGGTAATCTGCGCAGCGGCAACCTTCCACGCCACCTATAACCTGCTGGTGTCGGCGGCGGGTGCGTGGCGCGGATTGGGGTATATTTTGCCGGTCGTTGCGGCGGCGATTCTCATGTTTTTCATCAGGCGGCCGGGAAAGGCCATAAGTGAGTGGTGAGAGTAGAACGTCGATCCGCACTTTCCAAAGCAGCAACCGATTGGTCATTTGAAGGCATATGGAACTTATGGGGCGGCAAGAAAAATTAAAACTTATGTTGGATGAATAATTACAGCATAGGTTAATCACCTAATGTTTATAAAAATAGCTATGCTAAAAAAAATTTTAATATAAAAACCGCCGTTTTCCCGAATATGAAAACGGCGGTTTTTAGACCGAAAACCCGAGTTTCTACCATTTGCATTTATAAAAATGAATTATATTAATGCCGATATTTGTCGATTAAAAGTAGAATGAATTTTCTTATATAAGTTGGAATATTTCAGAATTTAATATATAATCAAATTATATACTGAATAATTATGGTAGAATGTTTAAAGTGTTAAGTTGTTAGATGTAAATTCAGATTATCAGGAACATAAAATTGTGAAACCCTGAAATTTTTTTTCCTTAATAATGGGAGGTAGAATATATGAAGAAGAGAAAATGGATTGTAGCAGTCGTATCGCTTTGCATTCTAGTGATGGGTGGGTGTAATACGCCAAATCCGCAATATAATGTCGAGACCTATGAAGAATTGAAGGATGAGCTGAAAGATGACACAGATATTTTGTTCCCAGATATCAGCCGGTATGAGAATGAGCAGATTGACTATGTAATATATCATAAACCAGCCAATAAAAATGATAAGCATGGATATAAACTTTTTTGGGATTTGTATGCTAATGACGGAGAACCTTCATCCGAAACTGCGTTGAGTGATTTACATGTATTTTGTAACACGCTTGAGTTTATAGCTTATGATAGCGATGAAACAAAAGGATCATGGGCAGTGTACCCGGAGTTCAAACCAAACATGGAAGTAGATGGTGTTGTAGTAGAATATGAACACTATGATAGTTATGTTGATAAAAATGATCCGGAGTATGAGGAACTCTCAGAATTGTTTAAATTCCCTGATGGCACTTATGAGAGTTCAAATTATTATAAATTTGAATATCGTGAATGTCAATATAAAATATCAGGTATTGTACGTCTACTTCCAGAGGAACAGCTTGAGAAAGATATAGACCAGAAAGTGGAAAAAGGAAAAGAAGAATTACTGGAGGTTATCAGGTCTATTATTAAGCAAGGGGGCGAAGAAGAATGAGGAAAAAGTTTTTAACTGTCGTATAGTGCCCTCATTTTTAACGACGAAATAGGGAGCCGTACATCAGCTAAGTACAAAATCAGCGCCTATAAACAGGCAGGAAAAAAGAAAGTCATTGGGCGGTAGACTGGTCATTTTCAAACTGGAGGAGAAAGTATGAATAAGAGAAAATGGTTTTTAATCATTATATCACTTTACATTTTGACAATAAGTGGATGTGGTACACCTGTACCACATTATGATTTGGAGACTTATGATGAGTTGAAAGATGCTTTGAAAGAGAATATAGACATCTTGTATCCGGATATAAGCCGGTATGAGCAGGAACAGATTGATTATGTAATAAATCATAAACCAGCGAATAAAAACGATAAGCATGGATATTCCCTTTCTTGGGGAGTGTATGTTGATAACGGAGAACCTTCATCTGAAACTGTATTGAGAAAATTTAGTTTATCTTGTACCACGCTTGAATTTATTGCATATGACAGTGATGAGTCAAAAGGATCGTGGACAGAGTACCCGGAATTCAAACCAAATATGGAAGTGGATGGTGTTGCAGTAGAGTATGAGCACTATGATAGTTATATTGATCAAAATGATCCTGAGTATGAGAACCTCCCAGAACTGTTCAAATTCCCTGATGGCTCTTACGAGAGTCTTCATATTTATAAATTTGAGTATCTTGGATGCGAATATGAATTATTAGGTACTGTACGCCTTCTTCCAGAGGAACAGATTGAGAAAGATATAGATCAGGAAGTGGAAAAAGGAAGAGAAGAATTACTAGAGACCGTTAGGTCTATCATTGAACAGAGGGGTGAAGGAGAGTGAAGAAAAAATGTTTAACCGTTATATTTATGCTTGGTCTACTGTTCATTTTTTCAACAGTATCATACGCCGGAGAAGGTATAGAAGATATAGAGTGCCTGTCAGTAATTGTGGACGATTATGAAATAGCCGGGGAAATTACCGGAGAAATTCTGTATAATCGATTTCTTGAGCCAACGTTTTTAATGGAAATATCAGAAAAAGGCTATATGATTTTATATCGTGACACTATGGAGTTTCTTGAGTGTGGGCAAGGACTTAATAAATACAAGAATAATGTAATTATTTAGTTAATCAGATTGATCAAAATAAACCAGCTATTATCAGTCATTTTTAAAGAAGGCAAAGTGAAAGGGAGGCAAAAGATGAAAAAGGGAAGTTGGATTCTAGCAATGGTATTAATTTGTATTTTGTTGAGTAGTGGGTGTACGTCAAATCCCAATTATTATGTAGAGTCATACGATGAATTGAAGAATGAGTTGAAAGACTACTCAGATATTTTGTTTCCGGATATCAGCCGATATGAACAGGAGAATTTTATCTATGTAATAGAACATGCGCCAGCTCATAAAAATGATAAGCATGGTTATTGTTTTAGCAGCGACAGTTTGGCAGACAACGCAGAAACTTCTTCTAATAAAACTGTATTAAGCGTGCTTAATGTAGGTTGTACCACGTTGGAGTATCGTGCTTTTCTGACTGACAAAACAAAGGGGTCGTGGTCAGTATTAAGCGAGTTTGAACCAAATAT
>Ga0153928_1000311_pt1 | contig 24995 bp, 20 predicted proteins | sample TSNJ012MetaG_FD_106656 | JGI IMG/M metagenome (GOLD analysis project Ga0153928, IMG submission 106656) | Attine ant fungus gardens microbial communities from New Jersey, USA - TSNJ012 MetaG | ecosystem: Host-associated > Fungi > Mycelium > Unclassified | place: USA: New Jersey, Wharton State... | reverse complement strand
GCTGAGCTGCACGCTGTATTGCGAGGCGCCGAGCGCGGTCGCGCGGATGCACTCGCCCGCCGGCAGTAGCGGCCAGCCGAGCGCGCCGGCATCGATGCGCTGGCGCAGCGCCCGGCCCAGGCGAAGCCCGATGTCGCCGAAGTCGCGCGTCTCGCGGCCATAGACGTATTCGGCGACGCCGCCCGAGAGCATGACGCCGTCGATGCGTCCAAAATCGGCGATCGGCTCGGTCAGATAAAGCCGCGCGATCGTGTCCGGCAGCGGGCGCGCCGCGATTGCATCAACGAGCGCGTCGGCCATGGCGTCGGCGACCGTGTCCATTGCGGCGGGGGAAACGACGTCGCCGCGGCTCCATGACAAGCCGGCCATCGCGGCATGCTCCCGCCCGGCGGGATCGAGCCGCACGACGCGGCCGTCACCGTCGACGGCCACGAGCCGGCCGCCGATATGCACTGCCGCCGTCGCGACCACGCGTCCGTCATCGACCACGGCGAGCTTGGTGGTGCCGCCGCCGATGTCGATGTTGAGGATGCGCTGGCCTTTCTCGTGCGCCGCGCTCGCCGCGCCCGAGCCATAGGCCGCGAGCATCGCTTCCATGTGATGGCCGGCGCTCGCGCACACGAACTCGCCGCCCTCTTCGGCGAGGACGGCGGCGATGGCCTCGGCGTTCTCCCGCCGCAGCGCCTCGCCGGTGAGGATCACGACGCCGGCGTCGACGTCGTCGGGGTGCAGCCGCGCGGCCGCGTAGGCCTGATCGACGATGGCGGAAAGCGCCTCCTCGTCGATGCGCTCCTCGCTGCGGTAAGGCGTGAGCGAGACCGGCGACTGATGCAGCGTCTCGCGCGCGACCACGTAGTAGCGGCTCGACAGGTCCTCGCTCAGGCGGCGCAGGTCGAGGCGGGAAAAAATCGCCTGCGTGCCGGCCGACCCGATGTCGATGCCGACGCTCACCAGCGAAACGTGATCCTGCAGCCAGATGGGATTCTCGTCGCCGGCGTCCTCGGCGCCGAAATGATCGTGGTCGTGATCGGCATCGCCGTCGTGCACGTGATCGACATTCTCGCCGAGCGCGTGGTCCGCCAGCGAGTGGGCCGGCTTTTTCTGTTTATCGCTCTCGGTCATCCACGGTCCTCGAAAGGGGAAAACGGATCATACGGACTGCTCCCTCTTCTGTCCTCCGTCGTCCGTCCTCCGTCCTCCGGCTTACTTCAAGAACAGCTCTTTCCAGATGCGCTGCCACCTGAGCGCTTGTTCGCGCGGCTGTGCCGGGTCGACCAGCACGTATTTGGTCGTATCGAGGGCAGTTGGCATGGCGCGGGCGGTCGGGACACGTCCCATCTCCTGCAGCAATCCCATGCCCGCCGGCGAGAGCAGGAAATCGGCGAACAGCAGCGCCGCGTGGGGATGCGGTGCGCGGCGTGCGAGCGCCACCGCCTGCAAGCGTCCGACCAGCGGCTCGACCGCCGCCCAGTCGACCGGTCCGCCCTTGCGTTTGATCGATTCGGCGTTGCCGCTGTAGGCGGTGAGCGCAAGCGGCACCTCGCCGGCGCCGACCAGTTGCGCCAGCAGCACGTGTCCCTTGCGCACGTCGGGCTTGAGCGCGGAAAGCGCGCGGGCAAACGCCAGGCCGCGCTCCTCGCCCCAATATTTCACCAGCGCGCCGAGCCATTCGTAGTCACCCGCCTCGACCGCGATGCGTCCCTTCCATTTCGGCTCGGCGAAGCCCTCGTAGGTCGCGGGCAGTTCGTCGCGCCGGACCTTGCCGGTGTTGAACGCCGCGACCCGCAGGTCGACGCGGTCGCTGATCCACAGGCGATGGGACGGCATCGCCCAGGGATGCAGGTCGGCGACGTGCGGACTGAAGAATTGCGCGGTCAGCCCCTCCCGCGCCAGCGCCTCGACCTCCGGGCTGTTGGTTTCGACCACGTCGACGTCGTTCCGGCGGGCGCGCGCCTCGGCGACGGTGCGCTGCAGGATGTTTTCGCTCAGCGCCCGCCACAGCTGGACTTTGACGCCGTACTTGCGCTCGAAGGCGCCGATGATCGGGACCGCCTCGGTGGTCGCGAGCGAGGTGTAGAGGACGAGCGTTCCTTCCCGCCGCGCGCCCTCGAGCAGGCGTTGGTCGCGATCGCCGGAACGATCGAGATAGACCGTGGGGTCGGCCGGATCGGCTTGCGCCGCTGCGCCGGCGAGCGTGGCCACGGCCAGAATCGCCGCCGCCACCGCTTGCTTCCAGTCGCTGCGCCCCGACATCGTCGCGCTTTCTGCCGCCGCGCCCGCATTTTACGTGCGGCGAGGAGGCGAACAATCGCGGTGGCGCCGGCGGCGGCGGAAATCTACTGTGGTTCGGCAACATACGAGGCTTGCATGATGCTGCTGCGAGGCGCCGTTACGGCCGCGCTGCTGGCACTCACGTCGGCTGGCTTTGCGCAAACGCCACCGACCGTCGCCGAGATCGCCGCCTACCAGGGCGCCGACCGCACCGCGCGCCTCGTCGAAGGGGCGCGCAAAGAGGGGACGCTGACGCTCTACGGCTCCGCGCCGGTCGACGACCTCGCGGCGGTCACCGCGGCGTTTGAAAAGGCGTATGGCGTCAAAGTCCGGATGTGGCGCGCCAGTTCGGAAAACATCGTGCAGCGCGCGGTGACCGAGGCGCGCGGCGGCCGCTTCGACGCCGACGCTTTCGAGACCAACGATCCGGAGATGGAGGCGCTGCATCGCGAAGGGCTGCTTCAGGATGTCAACTCGCCGCATGTCGCCGAGCTGATCCCGGCCGCCGTGCCGGCGCACAAGGAATGGATCGGCACGCGGGTCAATATTTTCTCCGCCGCCTACAACACGCGCCTGGTGCGCAAGGAGGAGTTGCCGCGCAGCTATGCGGACCTCATCGATCCCAAATGGAAGGGCAGGCTCGGCATCGAAGCGGAGGACCTCGATTGGTTCGCGGCCGTCGTCGCCGGGCTCGGCGAGGCCGACGGGCTCAAGCTCTTCCATGACATCGTTGCTGCCAACGGCGTCTCGGTGCGCAAGGGCCACACCCTCCTCACCAACCTCGTGATCTCCGGCGAGGTGCCGCTGGCGCTGACGGTTTATCAATACAAGGCGGCGCAGCTGCGCGACGCCGGTGCCCCGATCGAGGTGCTCGCGCTGCCGCCGGTCGTCGCCCGCTTTCAGGGCATCGGCGTTGCCCGCCGCGCGCCGCACCCGCACGCCGCCGTGCTGTTCGCCGATTTCATGTTGAGCGAAGCGCAGCCGTTGCTGCTCAAGCGCGACTTCCTGCCAGCGAACATACGGATCAATCCGTCATTGACGCAAATGAATCTGTCCTTCATCGATCCGGCGCGCGTGCTCGACGAGCACGACAAATGGGCGAAGCTCTACAAAGAGATATTCGTCAGCAAATCGAAGATGTAGGGTGGGCCAAGCCCCTGGAGCGCGCAGCGCGAATCGGGCGTGCCCACCAATGGTGGGCACGCGGTCTCCACTCCGCTCCGCCCGCTTAGCCCACCCTACGACGCCCGCTTTCGCAGGCGATGACGATTGTTAGGTTTTTGGCAATTCGGCGGTGTTTGTTCCAATGGCAAAAACAATTTGTCATTAGATCGATCACGTTTTGTTGATCCGAAATCGGGGCAAATTGTTTTCGACCCACGCAATCCTCTCTGCGCATTATGTCAGACGAAAATGAATGCATCGGCGGCAGCCCCGGGTGGTTTGTTGCCGAGCGTCCGTTGAACGTGCCTGGTGGAGAAATGTGCTTACACGTGGAGAAAACAAGGTGAGGAAGTATCAAGCGATGGTTGCGCTAGTGCAAAACGAACCCAGTTTTTGCTCCGCAGCATTGCGGCGAGGTGTCCGTGATGGTCGGTCCTGTAAACCCCTGTTAATTCCCGGCGGCCGGGCTACGCGATCGGCTCGACTGCCCGGCGCCGGCCAGGCGCGGGCGATGCCGCTCGCCTGTAAATTTCTGTTATTTCCGCGCGCACGACCCGGCCTACCTTTGGTGCGGTCACCGGTGATGCTTGCAGATCGTTGCTGATTCGCCGGAACGCCGCTGATTTGCGTGCGCTGCAAATATGGAAGGAAACGATCAAGCCGGAGCAAGGCAGCCGGGAACTCGCTATGCCGCCCAGCGCCAATCCTTCACTTCCGGCATGTCCTCGCCGTGCTCGCCGACGTAGAGCTTGTGGCGCTCCATCGCGGTCCAATACAGCTGCGTCGCCGCTTCGACCTGGTCGCGGTAGCGCGGGATGTAGCGGACCGCGTCGAGCGCCAAGCGAAAGCGGTCGAGGCCGTTGAGCACGACCATGTCGAAGGGCGTCGTGGTGGTGCCTTCCTCGCGATAGCCGTGGACGTGCATGTTGTCGTGGTTGCGCCGCTTGTAGGTGAGCTTGTGGATCATGGTGGGATAGCCGTGATAGGCGAAGATCACCGGCCGGTCCGCCGTGAACAGATCGTCGAACTCGCGGTCTTCCAGCCCATGCGGGTGGTCCGTCTGTGGTTGGAGCACCATCAGGTCGACGACGTTGACGACGCGAATGCGGATGTCGGGCACATAATCGCGCAACAGGGTCACTGCGGCGAGGGTCTCGAGCGTCGGCACGTCGCCGGCGCACGCCATCACGACGTCGGGATCGTCCGCCCCGCGGCTCGCCCATTCCCAGATGCTCGCGCCGACGATGCAGTGGCGCAGCGCCGCCTCGATGTCGAGCCACTGCCATTCCGGCTGCTTGCCGGCGACGATCACGTTGATGTAGTCGCGGCTGCGCAGGCAATGATCCGCGACGGCGAGCAGACAATTGGCATCGGGCGGCAGATAGATGCGCACGATCTCGGCTTTTTTGTTTGCTACGTAATCGATGAAGCCCGGATCCTGGTGGGAGAAGCCGTTGTGGTCCTGACGCCAGACGTGCGAGGTGAGCAGATAATTGAGCGAGGCGATCGGCTTGCGCCACGGGATCGAGCGCGTGGTCTTGAGCCACTTGGCGTGCTGATTGACCATCGAATCGACGATGTGGATGAACGCCTCGTAGCAGTTGAACAGGCCGTGCCGGCCGGTGAGCAGGTAACCCTCGAGCCATCCCTGGCACAGATGCTCGCTCAAGACCTCCATCACCCGGCCGTCGGCGCCGAGGTCCTCATCGACCGGGGCGAGCTCGGCGAGCCAGGTCTTAGGCGTCTCCTCATAGACCGCGTCGAGCCGGTTCGACGCCGTTTCGTCCGGCCCGAACAGGCGGAAATTGCGCTTGTCGCGGTTGAGAGCGAACACGTCGCGCAGGTAGGTGCCGAGCACGCGCGTCGATTCCGCCTCGATCGTGCCGGGCGTTTCCACGCGGACCGCGTAGTCGCGGAAGCGCGGCAGCGAGAGCGGCTGCAGCAGTTCGCCGCCGTTGGCGTGCGGATTGGCGCCCATGCGGCGGCGGCCGGTGGGCGCGAGCGCCGCGAACTCGTCGCGGAAGCGGCCGTGCCGATCAAACAATTCCTCCGGCCGGTAACTCTTCATCCAGGCTTCGAGCGCGGCGAGATGCTCGGGCTTTTCCAGATGCGTGATCGGCACCTGATGGGCGCGCCACGTGCCCTCGACCGGCTTGCCGTCGACGACCTTCGGCCCGGTCCAGCCTTTGGGGGTGCGGAATACGATCACCGGCCAGCGCGGACGTTCGGGCGCCTGGTCGGCGGGCGCGGCGCGGGCACTCTCCTGGGCATGGCGTATCGTGGCGAGCGCCATCTCCAGCGCCTGCGCGAGCTGCTCGTGTACGTCGAACGGCTCGTCGCCTTCGACGACGAGCGGCTCGTAGCCGTAGCCGCGCAAGAGATTGCTCAATTCCTCGCGGCCGATGCGGGCGAGCACCGTCGGGTTGGCGATCTTGTATCCGTTGAGGTGCAGGATCGGCAGCACCGCCCCGTCGCGGCGCGGATTGAGGAATTTGTTGGCGTGCCAGCTGGTCGCGAGCGCGCCGGTCTCCGCCTCGCCGTCGCCGATGATGCAGGCGACGATCAGATCGGGATTGTCGAACGCGGCGCCGTAAGCGTGCGCCAGCGAATAGCCGAGTTCGCCGCCTTCGTGGATCGAGCCGGGCGTCTCCGGCGCGACGTGGCTGGGAATCCCGTAGGGCCAGGAGAACTGACGGAACAGCCGCGCGAGCCCGCCGCGGCTGCGCTCGATGTTGGGATAGATCTCGGTGTACGAGCCTTCCAGATAGGTGTGCGCCACGAGGCCCGGCCCGCCATGGCCCGGCCCGATGATGTAGATCATATCGAGATCGTGGGCGACGATCAGCCGGTTGAGGTGCACGTAGATGAAGTTGAGTCCCGTCGTGGTTCCCCAATGGCCGAGCAGGCGCGGCTTGACGTGCTCCAGCCGCAGCGGCTCCTCGAGCAGCGGATTGTCCTTCAAATAGATCTGCCCGACCGAAAGATAGTTCGCGGCGCGCCAATAGGCGTCCATGCGCCGCAGGAGGTCGGGGTCGAGCACGGTGTCGGATGTGCCGGCGGCGCCTCGCGCGCGTGTCGCGAAATCGGAATCGCTGGTCATGCGGAAGCCCTCGCACGCCCTCAACGCGGCCCGCGGCGGCGGGGTTCCGCCCGGTTACACCAGAACATACCGGTCGATCGCCTGGGCAAAGCCGTCCTGCGCATTCGAGCCGGTTACGAAACTTGCCTGGCGCTTCACCTCGTCGCTGGCGTTGCCCATGGCGATCGACACGCCGGCCCTTCGGAACATGGCGAGGTCGTTCTCCATGTCGCCCAGCACCGCGATCGCTGCCGCCGGAACCGCGAGGCGTTGCGACAGCGCGTCGATGAAAGTGCCCTTGTCGACGCCCGGTGGCGTCACGTCGAGGTAATAGGCTTGCGAGCACGACACCGACGCCCGCGCCCCCAACGCGGCGCGCATCGTTTCTTCGCACGCGGCGAGCTTGGTGAAGTCGCGGCTCGACCCGACGATCTTGGTGGCACGCGCAAAATAGGGCACGAAGTCCGGCACCAGCGTCGGCTCTGCCTGCAGCGTGCGGCGCTCGCGCGGCACGTAATCGCCATCGGCGTCAAGCGCGAGCCAGTGCTCGGCGGTGAAGAACCACACGTCGGCGCCGCACGCCGCGAGCACCTCGACGCTGCGCCGCGCCGCCGCCTCGGGCACGAGCCGCTGCTCGATCACCTCGAGCTTCGGGCCGACCATGGCGCCGCCGTTGAAGGCGCCGATGGGAAGCGCGAGCGCGAGCGGTTCGATCAGCATGCGCAGCCCGAACGGCGGACGGCTGCTGATCACGGTGAAGCCGATGCCGCGCGCGTGCAGGCGGTGCACGGCGCGGATGCTCGCCTGCGTGAGTTCTTTGTCCGGCGTGACCAGCGTGCCGTCGACGTCCGAGACGACGAGGGCAATCGTCACCGCCGCGCTCCGCGCGGGTGCGGGTGCGGATCACGCGACATCGCGGCGCTCGGGCGTGGCCTCGCGGTCGACGAGCCAGACGAGGTCGCCCTGGGCATGGGCGCGCGCGGCCGGCAGGTCCGCGCCGGCCATGATACGCGCGAGGATCTGGCGTTTGCCCCGCCCGACGACGAGGAACAGCATTTCGCGCGTCGATGCGAGCGCCGGCAGCGTGAGGCTCACGCGCGGGACGAATGGTTCCATCCCGGCCTCGGGCACGCCGACCGCCCAGCGTTCGGTCTCGTCGACTTGGCGCTGGCCGGGAAACAGCGAGGCCGTATGGCCGTCGTTGCCGACGCCCATCAGGACCAGGTCGAACAGCGGCCGGGAGGGATCGAGGCGCTCGGTGCCGTAGAACGCGCGCAGCTCCGCGGCGTACCGCTGCGCGGCCGCATCGACGTTGTCCGCATCGGTCGGGATCGGATGGATATTGGCGGCTGGCGGCGCCACCCGGTCGAGGAACAGCCGCCGGGCGGCGCCGGCGTTGCTGCGCGCATCGTTCGGCGGCACGAAGCGGTCGTCGCCCCAGAACCAGTGGACGCGCTCCCATGGGATGCGGCTGCGGTAGGGTTCGCTCGGCAGCAGCCGATAGAGCCCTTCAGGGCTCGAGCCGCCGGTCAGGCATACGGCAAAGCGGTCGCGCGGTTCGGCAAGCCGCGCCATAAGGTGCGTTGCCGCCGCCTGCGCCAGCGCGTCGGCATCGGCAACAATCGTGAGCTTCGGAGGTTTGGCCATCGCGGGAGCCTCGCATGGATTAGGCCGGATGCGGACCGCCGCCCCATCCTAATACGTTTTGACACCGGCAGATGTTCCGGGCCCCGCTGGAGCAAATGCCAGCAAGTCAAAAGTCACATTGCGGCCGCGCGCCCCGCGGACGGAGGCAGCCAGTGCGAATATCAGAAGAAACGATGCCGGCGCCGCGCCGGTTTAGACGCGCATGGCGCGCCGCTCGCGGTCCCGATCCCGGCGCCGTTCGTTCGCCGGCTGGTAGGCGATGCGGGCGTGGTAGCCGCAATAGGGCAGGCCGAGGATCGCCTTGCCGCCGCAAAAGAAGAAGTCCGCCTGGCCCGGGTCGCCGATCGGCCAGCGGCACTTGTCTTCGCTCAGCTCCAGGATCGAGCAGCGCTGGCCGATGGGAATGACGTTCTCGAGCGGCTCGGGCTCGGGCTCGATCTCGGCCTCGTAGGCGGCGACCGCCTGGGCGGCGAGCGCCGTGTTGCCGCGCAAGGCATTGCGGATGCTGCGGAACACGTGGGAGGGCGCGCGCGTCTTGCGCGGCCGCGGCCCGGCCGTGGAAGGTGCCTTGGCGCGTCCGGAGAGGCCGAGGCGATGCACCTTGCCGATGACCGCGTTGCGGGTGATCCCGCCCAGTTCGGCCGCGATTTGGCTGGCCGAGAGTCCGTCCGCCCATAATTTCTTGAGCATTTCGACGCGTTCGTCCGTCCACGACATGGCGCCCTCCATTGCGAGGCATCCGTGCATGGCGGTACGCGGGCCACTCAGGCCCGACAGAATCCTATCCCCACGCCGGGCGGGCTATCGCCTGCCTGTCGGTACGCAGCACCACTTTGGAACTCAGGAAACTGTCCGCCGCACGAGATGTCGTATCAAGCTGTCATCAAACCTACAATATAGCGGGACTCCGGCGCAAGAGTCGGCAGGGGAGACGGGTCGTTTTCCCCAACCAATCGGGGGCTGGCCGCAGATGGCCGCCTGCGGCGATGTCCCGGTCGCGCTGACGTTGACAGGACAGGGCCTGACAATATGATGTGTCGTGGAGTGCCGCCTCGGCGAGGCGGCACATTTCATTTCCGGCGCCCCGCTGAGGGCGTCCGAGCCCGCACGAGGCGCGCCATGACCTCGCATCTGCTTCCGGTTTTTGCCCGTATCGACCTGGCCTTCGAACGAGGGGAGGGCTGCTGGCTCGTTGCCACCAACGGCGAGCGCTACCTCGATTTCGGCACCGGCATCGCAGTGAACTCGCTCGGCCATTCCCACCCGCACCTGGTGGAAAAATTGACCGAGCAGGTCGGCAAGCTCTGGCACATATCGAACCTCTACAAAATGCCGGACGGCGAGCGCCTCGCCGCGCGCCTGTGCGAGGCGAGCTTCGCCGACATGGTGTTCTTCACCAATTCCGGCGCCGAGGCCAATGAGTGCGCCATCAAGATCGCGCGCAAGTACCACGCGGCGAACGGCGCGCCGGAGCGCTACCGGATGGTCACCTTCGAGGGAGCCTTCCACGGCCGCACGCTCGCCACCTTGGCGGCCACGGGACAGAAGAAATATCTCGACGGCTTCGGGCCGGTGGTCGACGGCTTCGACCAGGTTCCGCTCGGGGACCTGGATGCGGTCAAAAAGGCGATCGGGCCGCAGACCGGCGCGATCCTGATCGAGCCGATCCAGGCCGAAGGGGGCATCCGCAACGTCCCGCCGCAGTTCCTCAAAACGCTGCGGCAACTGTGCGATCAACACGGGCTGTTGCTGATTTGCGACGAGGTGCAGACCGGCATCGGCCGCACTGGAGAGGTGTTTGCCTATCAGCGCTCGGGCATCACGCCGGACATCATGACGCTCGCCAAAGGAATCGGCGGCGGGTTCCCGTTCGGCGCCTGCCTTGCCACCGCGGAAGCCGCCAAGGGCATGACCGCCGGCACCCACGGCTCGACCTTCGCCGGCAACCCGCTCGCCATGGCGGCCGGCAACGCGGTGCTCGACGTGGTGCTCGCGCCCGGCTTCCTCGACAAGGTGCGGCGAACGTCGATCCTACTCAAGCAGCGGCTTGCCGAGCTCAAGGATCGCCACGTCGGCGTGATCGCGGAAGTGCGCGGCGAGGGCCTGCTGATCGGCATGCGCACGGTCGTGCCGATGGGGCAGCTGGTCGATGCGCTGCGCGCCGAAAAGCTTCTGACGGTCGCGGCCGGCGAAAACGTGGTTCGGCTCCTGCCGCCGCTGATCGTGAGCGAGGCGGACATCGACCAGGCCATCGGCATGATCGATCGCGCCTGCACCAGCATCGAACGGGCGCAGGCCGCATAGAGCATGATCCCGAAAAGCCTGCCCCGGACTTGACCCGGGTGGGCACCGGTTTTCGGAAAGATCATGCTCAAAGGATGAAGGAGTTTTTGGTGGACGCCAGCGTTCGCCATTTCCTCGACCTGATCGACATTCCGGCGATGGAACTGCGCGGAATGATCGAGGCGAGCCGCGCGATGAAGAAGCGCGCGCAACGCGACCGCCTCGCCGACCGGCCGCTCGCGGGCAAGACGCTTGCCATGGTGTTCGACAAGCCCTCGACCCGTACGCGCGTGTCGTTCGACGTCGCCATGCGTCAGCTCGGCGGCGACACCATCATGTTGACCGGCCAGGAAATGCAGCTCGGTCGCGGCGAGACCATCGCCGATACTGCGCGCGTGCTCTCGCGCTACGTTGACGCCGTCATGATCCGCATCCTCGACCACGCGGCGCTCACCGAGCTGGCGCAGCACGCGACGGTCCCGGTCATCAACGGGCTTACGCGCCTCTCGCATCCCTGCCAGGTGATGGCCGACGTCATGACCTTCGAGGAGCACCGCGGGCCGATCAACAACCGAACGGTCGCCTGGGTCGGCGACGGCAACAATGTGCTCGCGTCGTGGATGCACGCGGCGCAGCGTTTCGAGTTCCGCCTCAATGTCGCAACGCCGCCGGAGCTGGCGCCGCGCCGGGCGTTGTTGGATTGGGTGCGCGCCAGCGGGGCGGCCATCCACGTCGGCAACGATCCCGAGGAAGCGGCCGCCGGCGCCGACTGCATCGTGGCGGACACCTGGGTGTCCATGGGCGACAAGGACGGCGTGCGCCGCCACAACCTGCTCATGCCCTACCAGGTCAATGCCCGGCTCATGGCGCGGGCGAAACCGGATGCCGTGTTCATGCATTGCCTTCCCGCGCACCGTGGCGAGGAGGTTACCGACGACGTGATGGACGGACCCCAGTCGGTGGTGTTCGATGAGGCGGAAAACCGCCTGCACGCGCAGAAGGGCATCCTCGCCTGGTGCTTCAACGCGATCGCGTGATGACCGACGTCGGGATTCCGGTGCGAGCGCCAGCGGCCACTTCGGCCGACGACACCATCCTGCCGTTCGGGGTGGCGGCGCTCGACCTGCGCGGCCGCGTGCTGCGGCTGGGCGCCGCGATCGACGACATCCTCACGCGCCACGATTACCCGACGCCGGTGAGCAAGCTGCTGGGCGAGGCGGTGGTGCTCACGGTGCTGCTCGGCTCGACGCTCAAGTTCGAAGGCCGCTTCATCCTGCAGACGAAGAGCGACGGGCCGGTGCGCATGCTGGTGGTCGATTTTGCCACCCCGAACCGCATCCGTGCCTGCGCGACCTTCGATGCCGCCCGGGTGGGCGCGGCAATCGAGGCGGGCGAGACCTCGCCCGGCGCGCTCATGGGCCAAGGTCATCTCGCCATGACGATCGACCAGGGGCCGGAGATGAGCCGATACCAGGGGGTCGTGGCGCTCGACGGCGGCAGCCTGGAAGAGGCCGCGCACGAATACTTCCGCCGCTCGGAGCAAATCCCGACCCGCGTGCGGCTTGCGGTCGCCGAGGAATATCGCTCGGGCGACGACGGCCTGCGGCGGCATTGGCGCGCCGGCGGCATCCTGGCGCAATTCCTGCCGCGCTCGCCCGAGCGCATGCGCGTGGCCGATCTCGATCCCGGCGACGCGCCGCCCGGCACCGCGCCCCATGTCGTTGCCGAGGACGATGCCTGGGTCGAGGGCCGCTCGCTCATCGACACGGTCGAGGACCTCGAGCTGATCGATCCGGCCATATCGAGCGAGCGTCTGCTCTACCGGCTGTTCCATGAACGCGGCGTGCGGGTGTTTCGCAGCGCCGAGTTGCGCGCGCAATGCTCGTGCTCGCGCGAGGGCGTCGCCGCCATGCTCGGCCGGTTTTCCCGCGAGGACCGCGCCGACATGGTCGAAAACGGGGCGATTGCGGTGACGTGCGAGTTCTGCAACGCCACCTACCATTTCGCGCCGGACGAGATAGTGACCAGTGACCAGTAATCAGAAGGGCCGCTTGTTCACTGGTTACTGTTCACCGTTCACTAAATTAATTGACGGTGCGGCGCGCGTTCGGGCTGTCGAGCGAGAACGCCGGGATTTCGATGTCGAAGCGATCGCCCTTTTCCGACACCATACCGTATGTGCCGACCATGAAGCCCGAGCCGGTGGTGAGCGGCACGCCGCTCGTGTATTCGAACGATTGGCCCGGCTTGAGCACCGGCTGCTCGCCGACGACGCCGGCGCCGCGCACTTCCTGGGTGCGCCCCAGCCCATCGGTGATGCGCCAGTGGCGCGACTTGAGCTGCACCGTCTCCGACCCGCGGTTGACGATCTCGATGGTATAGGACCAGAAATATTGACCCTTTTCCGGTGACGAACGCTCCTCGAGAAAGCGTGGCGTCACGCGCACCTCGATGTCGCGGGTAACGGCGCGGTAAAGGGTGTCGGTCGATCCGCTCATGGGGCGAATAGTGGATTGAGCCTGCCCGCGGCGCAATGGTGGACGACCGGACCTGTACCGGTTTCCGAAAAGATCATGTTCCTGCAAAAGCCCGGTTGACCGCATGGTCGTGCTTCGGACAACGCCAGAGCCGATTTCGGAGACGGCGCCTGCACGGGCGGCAACCGCGGCGCCGGCCGGGCGCGATCTGCGCCTCGATCTGTTCCGCGGCATTGCGCTGTGGCTGATCTTCCTCGATCACATTCCCTCGAACATCGTCAGTTGGATCACGATCCGCAACTACGGCTTCTCCGACGCCGCGGAAATGTTCGTGTTCATCTCGGGCTACACCGCGGCGTTCGTTTACGGTCGCGCCATGCGCGAGCGCGGATTCCTGGTCGCGGGCGCGCGTATCCTCAAACGCGCGTGGCAGGTCTACGTCGCGCACGTTTTTTTGTTTGTCGTTTACCTCGCGGAAATCGCCTACGTTTCGAAGAACTTCGAGTCCTCGCTCTACGCCGAGGAGTGGAACATTTTCGATTTCCTCAAGCAGCCCGACGTGACCTTGTTCCAGGCGCTGCTGCTCAAGTTCAAGCCGGCCAATATGGACGTGCTGCCGCTCTATATCGTGCTGCTGCTCGGCTTTCCGGCCGCGCTGTGGCTGCTGCTGCGGCGGCCGACGTTGGCCCTCGCCGCTTCGGCGGCGCTTTACTGTCTCGCCCGCACCTTCGAGTGGAACATTCCCGCCTACCCGAGCGGCGAGTGGGTATTCAATCCGCTCGCCTGGCAATTCCTGTTCGTGATCGGCGCGTGGCTCGGGGTCGGCGGCACCGAGCGTATCGCCGGTCTGATCCGCTCGCGGGTCGTCGCGGCGCTTGCCGTCGCCTATTTGGTATTCGCCTTTGCGATCGTGATGACCTGGTATTTCCCGCGTTATGGTTATCTCGTCCCGCGGTGGCTGGGCGACATCATCTACCCGATCGACAAGGCCAATCTGGACGTTATGCGGCTGGTGCATTTTCTCGCGCTTGCGGTCCTGACGGTTCGTTTCGTGCCGCCCGGCTGGCCCGCGCTCGACTGGCCGATATTCCGCCCGGCCATCCTGTGCGGCCAACACTCGCTCGAAATCTTCTGCCTCGGCGTGTTCCTGGCGTTTGCCGGGCACTTCGTCCGGGTGGAGCTCTCCGGCGGGGCATTGCTCCAGCTTCTCATCAGCCTTACAGGTATAGGTGCTATGATATTGGTTGCGTGGTTGTTGAGCTGGTACCAGGCGTTGGAAGGTCGAGGACCCGGCGCCCGGCGCAGCCCGAATGCGGACTTGGCCGGGGGCGCGGTATGAGGGTGCTCCCCTTGATCCTGGCCGCCCTGGTGCCGTTAGGCCCCGCCCTCGCCACGGAGGATACCTGCGAGGCCGGTACGGGCCTGGTTCCGGCCGAAGCGACGCTTCCGCGGGCGGCCGCCGCGCTCGGCGAGCGGCACAGCCTCGACATCGTGGTGCTCGGCACCGGGTCGTCGGCGCTGCCGGGCCCGGCGGGCGATCGGGCGGCTTATCCGGCACGGCTTCAGGCGGCGCTCGGGCAGCTTTTGCCCGGGATTGCCCTCAAGGTGGTTCCCGACATCAAGGCGCGGCAGACCGCGGCCGAGATGATGGAACAGGAATGGCAGCGGATCGCGGAGCAACGGCCGGCGTTGGTTATCTGGCAGAGTGGTACCGTCGATGCCATTAAAGGGGTCGACCCGGACGAGTTCCGCGCGACCCTCAATCAGGGCGTCGAAATGCTACAGGCGCAAGGAGTGGATGTCGTCTTGATGAACATGCAATACAGCCCGCGGACCGACGCCATGATTTCCATCGACGCCTACGCCGACAACATGCGTTGGGTCGCGCTGCAGCACGACGTGCCGCTGTTCGATCGCTTTGCGCTCATGAAGCATTGGACCGAGACCGGGACGTTCGATCTCTACGACGCCGGCAAGAACACCGACACCGCGGAACGGGTCCACGACTGCATCGGCCGGCTCTTGGCCGGGCTCATTGCCGCGGCGGTGAAGCAGGCGCCCGCGGCGGAGACCCGCTAGCATGGCGCGCCTCCCGCTCGTCTTTGCCGGTGCGGCCGCGGCCGCGCTTGCCGCGGTGCTGATCGCCACGCATCCGCCCGCGCAGTGGCGACAAGCGGAGGCGCCGGCGCGCGTGGAAGCGGGCGGGCCGCCGGCCGCGTCCGCGCCCATGTGCAGCGCGCCCCCCCAGCTCACGCGTTTCACCCATCGGCTGCCGCGGCTTGCCGACCGCGTGGCGCATCGCGCGCCAATCACCATCGTGGCCGTCGGCTCGTCGTCCACCGCCGGTGCCGGCGCAAGCTCGCCGGCCGCGACCTATCCGGCGCGCCTCGAGGCGCTGCTGCGCGAGCGAGCCGCCGGCGCGATCCCGATCACCGTGCTCAACCGCGGGGTCGGCGGCGAAGAAATCCGCGAGATGCTGGCCCGCTTCGACCGTGACGTGATCGCGCCCCAGCCGGACTTGGTGCTCTGGCAGGTCGGCACCAACTCGGTCCTGCACGAGCACGAGATCGGCGGCAATGGCGCCTTGCTCGCGGGCGGCCTCGCGCGTCTCAAAGCGACCGGCGCCGACGTCGTGCTGATCAATCCGCAGTACGCCCCGAAAGTGCTCGCCCATCCCGCCGTCGCCACCATGGTCGACCTGATTTCCGCGACCGCCAAGGCGTCGAACGTGCAAGTGTTCGACCGCTTCGCGGTGATGAAAGATTGGCGCGACACCCGCGCAATTCCGTTCGAGGCATTTCTTTCGCCCGATCTGTTGCACATGAACGACTGGGGCTACGATTGCATCGCGCAGCTGCTCGCGAACGCGATCGCGGATGCGGCGGGACGCGCGCCGGTTTCCGCCGGAATCCCGGGCATGCCGGTCACCGCGCACCGGTGAGCGCGTCGTAGGGCGCAATAGGCCGAAGGCCGTATTGCGCCGTCACGCGCCCTACAACTCACACCGCGTCGAGCGCCGCGAGCAAATCCTCGACCACGTCGTCCGGGTGCTCGAGTCCGGCGGAAAAGCGCACCAGCCCGTCGGTGATGCCGAGTTCCGCGCGCTGCTCCGGCGTGAGCCGCTGGTGCGTCGTCGTCGCCGGATGCGTGACGAGGGTCTTGGCGTCGCCCAGATTGTTGGTGATCGCGACGAGTTCGAGCGCATCGAGAAACCGGAACGTCGCCGCCTGGTCGCCGTCGATCTCGAACGCCACCAAGGTCGAGCCGCCCCGCATCTGCTTAGCGACCGTTTCCGCCTGCGGGTGGTCGGGCCGACCGGGATAGATCAGCCGTCTGATCTTGCCGTGGCCGGCAAGCGCGGCCGCGACCGCCGCCGCCGTTTCGGTCTGGCGGGTGACCCGCAGGTGCATCGTCTCGAGCGACTTGAGCAGGACCCATGCATTGAACGGCGACATGCACGGCCCGGTCTGGCGCAGGAACATGTGCACGTGCTTCTGAATGAACTCTTCCGAGGAAAGGATGATGCCGCCGAGGCAGCGGCCCTGGCCGTCGATGTGTTTGGTCGCAGAATAGACGACGCAGTCGGCGCCGAGTGCGAGCGGGCTTTGCCACAGCGGCGTCGCGAACACGTTGTCGACGATGAGCGTCGCCCCCGCGCGATGCGCGATCGCCGCGACCGCGCCGATGTCGATGACGTCGAGGGCGGGGTTGGTCGGGGTTTCGAGAAAGAAGGTCTTCGTGTTGGGCCGTACCGCCGCCTGCCATTGCGCAAGATCGAGCCCGTCGACGAGCGTCGAGGCGACCCCGAAGCGCGGCAGCAATTCCTCGACGACCCAGCGGCACGAACCGAACAAGGCCTTGGCAGCGACGACGTGGTCGCCTGCTCTGACCTGCCCGACCAGCGCGGCCGTCACCGCCGCCATGCCGCTTGCGGTCGCGCGCGCCGCCTCGGCCCCTTCGAACGCCGCCATGCGCGCCTCGAACATCGCGACCGTCGGGTTGGAGAAGCGCGAGTAAATGAACCCCGGCTCCTCGCCTTTGAAACGCGCGGCGCACTGCGCGGCCGTGTCGTAGACGAAGCCTTGCGTGAGATAGAGTGCTTCGGAGGTTTCGCCGAAGTTCGAGCGCACCTGTCCGGCTTGGACGAGGCGGGTTTCCGGGCGATAGCGGCGGGGTGCGGACGCTGACATCATCGGCCTCCTCGGGCCAAAGAAAAACCCGGCCGGGGGACAATCCCAAAGCCGGGTCGCAAGCGTCCCCGGCCTTTTAGCGATTTGTTTTACGTGGCTGCAAGCCGGCCGGCTCAAATGACCACGGGATAACCTTGGTCTTACGCGCTGCGCGCCTTTTCGTCAAGTCGGCCATCGGCTACAGGCTCGTTGTATGCCGCTGTCCTTTGCTCCAAACGACGCGGGCATCCTGCCGGACCGCATGATCGCGGCGCTCGCCGACGCCGGCGCGATCCTGCCCGCCTATGCGTTCACGCCCGACCAGGTGCAGCCGGCGAGCCTCGACCTGCGCCTCGGCGACATCGCGTACCGCGTGCGCGCGAGCTTCCTGCCGGGTCCGGAGACGGACGTCGCCGAGCGCATCGACGATCTCAAACTGCACGAGATCGGCCTTGCCGACGGCGCCGTGCTCGAAACCGGTTGCGTCTACATCGTGCCGCTGATCGAGAGCCTCGCGCTGCCGCCGAGCGTGTGCGCGTCGGCCAATCCGAAAAGCTCGACCGGTCGCCTCGACGTGTTTACCCGCGTGATCGTCGACCGCGCGCGCGGGTTCGATCAGATCCAAGCGGGTTATCATGGGCCGCTTTACGCCGAGATCAGCCCGCGCACCTTCCCGGTGCTGGTGCGCGAAGGCTCGCGCCTCTCGCAGATGCGCTTTCGCCGCGGCGACGCGGAGCTCGATGCTGCCGCCCTCGCCGAGCTCAACGCGCGCGAACGTCTGGTCGACACTCCGACCGCGGACGTTGGTGCCGGCGTGGCGGTGAGCGTCGATCTCGCCGGTACCGGCCCCGACAAGCTTGTCGGCTATCGCGCCAAACGACACACGGGTTTGATCGATGTCGAGCGCCGCGCCGGCTACACGGTTGCCGATTTCTGGGAGCCGATTGCCGCGCGCGCGGACGCGAACCTCATCCTCGATCCCAACGAGTTCTACATTCTTTCCTCGAAAGAGGCGGTGCAGGTGCCGCCCGACTACGCCGCCGAAATGGTGCCGTTCGACCCGCTCGTGGGCGAGTTCCGGGTGCACTACGCGGGCTTCTTCGATCCCGGCTTCGGCTACGCCAGCGCGGGTGGACGCGGATCGCGCGCCGTGCTCGAAGTGCGCTCGCGCGAGGTGCCGTTCATCCTTGAGCACGGGCAGATCGTCGGCCGGCTCATTTATGAGAAGATGCTGGCGCGTCCGTCCAAGCTCTACGGCGAGGGCATCGGCTCGAACTACCAGGCGCAGGGCCTGAAGCTGTCGAAGCATTTCCGGACGTGATGAACTGTTGGGCCGGCAGAGGCCGCGCAACGTGGCGAAGCCGGCGTGTTCACACGGACGAACGCAAATAGGAGTTCGATGTCCGATCGCATCAACGGACTGGACTGGAAGATTTCCGAGCCTATGCGCGAGCAGGCTCTGGAGTGCTTTTGCTAGCCCACCCCGTGGATAAGCGATTTGGCTCGTTCAATCGTTGCGCTCACCGCGTCTCACAAGACCGCGACTGACTGCGCTGTCTTGGATAAGCAGCTTACCGACCTCCGAGAATCACTCGATCAGCTAAAAGCGAGATACAGTGAATCGACAGGAGCCTCCCTCAGAGGATATCTTTTCGGAAACACAGTGAGTTTGGCTGGCCCAGCAGCCGGTGTCATCAAGGGCCAGATGAACAATCTCCAAGCACAAATCGACAGAGTTGAGGGATCGAAGAAAAGCCGCAACTGTCCAGACTGCTTTTCGCGCCTTCGATTTTGCGGCATGCCCGTTTTCAATCTTGAAAGCGTGCATCGCTCGCGCGAGGTGCCGTTCATCCTCTAGCACGGGCAGATCGTCGACCGCCTCATTTATGAGAAAACGCTGGCGCGGCCGTCAAAGCTTTACGGCGAGAGCATCGTCTCGAATTACTAGGCCCAGGGGCTGAAACTGTCGAAGCATTTCCGAACGTGACAAACCGTAGGGTGGGCTAAGGCCGCGAAGCGGCCGTGCCCACGCGGTCTTTGTTTGAAATCGCACTGGTCAAATCCGCGTGGGCCCGCGGCCTTCGGCCGCTTTGTTTGCCCACCCTAAATGCCCACCAGCATCTTCTCCCACGCCGGCCCTGATGCTGAAGATCAGGCGTGCGCTTCGCCAATAACCCGGATGCGTCCGCGAGCGCGGCTACGCGGTTTTGTCCTGATCATGATCTCCACATCTTGGCCGAGAGCAGTCAACAGCCGCATCAGCCGCTCGCTCGAAAAATTCGCGAGACGCCCGTTGAGGAGAGCGGAAACCTTCGGCTGATCCACACCCATGAGGGCGGCGGCCGCGACCTGGGTCAGGCGTCGTCGCTTGATAACTTGTCGGATGTGGCTGGCGAGTTGAGCTTTCGCCAGCTCTTCCTCGGGCTCGGTAAAGCCCAAGTCGGCGAACACATTGCCGCTGCTCGCGGTCACGGCGATGGCCCCGGTTCGCTTCCTGACCATTGTTCGTAATCCTCTCTTGCGCGTTTGAGCCGACGTTTGATCAGTTCCAAGTCGGCCTTCGGCGTAGCCATGCCACGCTTGGATTTCTTCTGGAACGCGTGCAGCACGTACACGGCGCGGGAGAACCGGACGGTGTAGACGGCTCGATACGTCGCGCGGTCATGGTCCTCGACTATCTCCAGCACAGTGGCGCCGCCGAACCCGCGCAGCGGCTTGGCATAGGCCGCTTTTAAACCACACTGCGCCTCCCAAAGCGCACCGCCTACCCGGCGCCGAACATCGAGCGGAAATTTGCTCAGATCGTCCTTGCTGCTGCCGACCCAGCGCACTGGCTTTGGTTGAGTGTCGCTGCCGGTCGGACGCGCCATCAGGTCCACCTATCTATGCCTATTCAGGCATAGCTGCAAGATGGCTCGCTGGGGTTACGCCGCGGCCACATACCCGTCGCGACGCAGGTCGCAGGCGCCGGCGAGCACGCCGGTTGCGGGGTCGCGCACGATGCCCTGCATGCCGCCCACCAGCATCTTCTCCCACGGCGGGGCCACGTCGACCTCGTGTCCGCGCGCGCGCAGCGCATCGATCGTCGCCGGGCCAACGCGCGACTCGATCAGCACGAGCCGCCCGTCCCACAGCCGCGCGCGCGGCTCGTCGATCGCGTCTTGGAGCGGGAGGCCGTAGGCGAGGTGCTCGACCATGACCTGCGCCTGCGTCTGGCAGATACCGTAGCTGCCGGGCGTGCCGAGCACGAGAACGGGCTCGCCGTCGCGCGTGGCGATCGAGGGCGCGAGCGGCAACGCGAGCGGCGCGCCGGGGGTAAGCTGATTGCGGGTGCCGACCGCAGCCTCGCCCCAATAGAGGAAATTGTTCAAACAAACACCGTGCTCGGGCACCACGACGGCGCAACCGAACGGGCTCCCGAGGCTTTGGGTCACGCACACGGCGTTCCCCTCGCGGTCGGCGATGGAAAACGACGTCGTGTGCTGCTCCGCCATCGACACCGGCTGCGGCATCGCCGATTGCTCGACCTGTCCCTCGATCGGCTTGCCGTCGCGCACGCGGGCGCGCAGGCGCGCCACGTGATCGTCGGCCATCAGCTTCGCGAGCTGATCGGGCGTCGGATTGTTGTTGGCGATGCGCACGCCGGCGGCAAGCCGGATCGTGCGGTAGAGCGTGTCGAGATGATCGACGCCGTTGCGCTCGAATTTGGCAAAGTCGATGCCGTCGAGCGCGCGCAAAGTGAGAAGATATTGGAACGCCTCAGCCGGCGGCGGCAGCGTGTGCACGAGCAGCCCGCGGTAGCTTGCGCGCAGCGGCTCGAGCCACTGCGGCTTCACGCCGGCCAGATCGTCGAGGGTAAGACAGCCGCCGTGGCGCTGGGCTTGCGCGACGAGCGCGCGGCCGAGCGGACCGCCGTAGAGATAACCCGGGCCTTCGCTCGCGATCGCTTCGAAGGTGCGCGCCAGCGCCGGCTGGCGCAGCACTTGTCCGAGCGCGGCTTTGCCGGTTCCGCCGGTATAGAGCGCGGCCCATTCGGCAAACAGATCCGCCCGCGGCTTGATCTCCGCCGCGACCTCGTGGATTTCCACCACCCCGTATTCGACGATGGGAAAGCCGCCGCGCGCCAGCTCGATGGCCGGCGCGAGCGCGTCCGCAAGCGGCCTGCGGCCGTAGGCGCGCACCAGCTCGCACCAGCCGGCGAGGTTGCCGGGCGTGCCGCAACCCTGCGCGCCGCGCTTGAGTTCGGCGCGCTCCTTGAACCGGCCGGTCGGAAATTTGCGCGGCACCGGCGGCACGAAATCGAGGGTGCGCACGCGCTTCTCCTTGGCCACGTAGCACGTGGCCATCCCCATGCCGGCGAGCCCGGACATGTAGGGCTCGACCACGTTGAGCGCGGCGGCGACCGCCGCGGCGGCGTCGAATGCGTTGCCGCCCGCTGCCATGACCCGCACGCCCGCCTGGGCGGCGAGCGGGTGCGCCGCCGCGACGATGCCATTGAGCGACGCGATGGTGGAACGCTTGCCTTCCATAGGGGCAGATCTCCTGATGAGGAGGGCGTGATGGGGCGAGGGTAGTCTAATGCTGCCCGGTCGGCCAAGACTACCAGGCGCGCACTAAACCGAGCTATTCTTTGTCGGCGATGTCATCGGATCCAAGAGTGGCGCTGGCGCAAGAGCTTCGGTTTCACCGACTGATGCTGCGCTCCGGTACTTTCGTCGACGTTGGCGCTCACATCGGCGCTTTCATTTTCGAGATTGCCAATGTCGCAGGCATTACTGCGGTCGCGGTCGAGCCCCTTCCTAATGCTTTTCAGGTATTGCAACAGCGCGCAGCGCAAAACAGCAGGCCGATCAAGCTGATCAACGCAGCGCTGTCGAACACGCCGGGCGAGTCGGTCTTGACCGTTCCGGTGCTCGCGGGCGGAGCACGGATTTGGGACTGGGCATCCATCAAAAAGGACTTCCCGCTGCTGCAACAGAGCTTCCCGGAGATCGTCGCCACACAGAGTTTTCGGGTTCCGGTCCTCACGCTGGACTCGTTGAACCTTTCGAATATTTCGGGAATGAAGATCGACGCCGAAGGATCCGAGTACGAAGTTTTACAGGGCGGACGAAAAGTACTCGCAGCGATGCGTCCCGTGATCTCGGTGGAGTTGGAGGAGCGGCACCGGATCGGTTGTACCTATGCGGTTCCTGCTTTCATGGATGCCTCAGGTTACGCCTGTTTTTTCGAACTCGACGGAGAGTTTCTGCCGTTTGCGAGATTCGATCGTGCCCGCATGCAGCGAGCCAGTCCGTCGCCGGTCCGTCACGAGTATTCGGACCCCTATGTCCACTGTTTTTACTTCGTGCCGGCGGAGGAATCCGAACTGCTTGATCGCATGTCGCGCCCGAAGCCGTGAAGGCCGCCGCCATGCCGCTTTTCTTTGCGCTCCGCTTGCCATAGCTTTCCGCGCGGGCGTATTGCCCTCGCAACGAACAAGACTTCCGGGGAAAAGCATGGCCGACCCGACCGAAGTTCAAGTCTCCCGTTTGCTCGACGAGCATGGGCTTGGCGCATTTCAGATCAAGCTGATCCTGTGGTCCACGGTGATCGCCTTCATCGACGGATATGACATCGGCGCCATAGCGTTCGCGGCGCCGCATCTCATTCAAGCCTGGTCCGTGCCGCCGAAGTCGCTCGGGCTCGTGCTCACGGCCAGCAACTTCGGCGTGCTCTTCGGCTCGCAGATTTTTGGCTGGGTCGGCGACCGCTACGGCCGCAAGACCTCTTTGATCCTGTGTAACCTGCTGTTCGGCGTATTTACCTACGGGGCCGCTTATTCGACCAACCTCACCGAATTGTTCATCCTGCGCACGATCGCCGGGCTTGGCATCGGCGGCGTTATTCCCAATGTCGTGGCCATCAACGCCGAATCGGCGCCGCGGCATCTGCGTGCGACGCTGGCGATAATCGCCGTCGGCATGGTGCCGATCGGCGGCGCGCTGGCCGGCTTCGCTGCCGCCGCGCTCATTCCGCATTATGGCTGGCCGATCCTGTTCGAGATCGGCGGCGTCGCTCCGGTCGTGTTCGCCATCGTCGCCTTTTTCGGCATGCCCGAATCGATCAAATATATGACGTTGCATGAAAGTCAGCGCCGCAAAATGGAGCGATTGATCGCCGCAATCCGCCCGGATTTTGCCGTACCGGCGAATGCGCGTTTTGTGATCGAAGACGAAAAGCAATTTCCCAGCTCCAATCCCCGCTATCTGTTCCACAACGGCTTGGAACTGATCACACCGCTGACATGGCTGATGTTTATTCTCAACCTGATGGGCTATTTCTTCCTGATCAGTTGGACGCCGACGTTGCTGGTCGCAGCCGCCAAGGCTTCGCAAACGGTCGCGGCCCTTACCGGGGCGGGACTGCAGGTCGGCGGCACGATGGGTGCGTTGGTGCTGTGCTGGTGGCTGCAACGGCAGCGCTTCCTTGCCATTGCAATCCTGTTTGTGATTGCGGTGCCTGTCGTGGGCGCGATCGGCTATGCCGGATTGGCCTCGACGACCGCGCTCGTGGCGGTGGCGTTTTTGGCCGGTTTCATCGTGCTCGGTATCCAATCGGGCATCAACGTTGTCGGCGCGATGATCTATCCGACCTCGCTGCGCGCCAACGGGTCCGGCTGGCAGCTCGGGCTTGGGCGCTTCGGTGCCATTATCGGTCCGCTCGCCGGCACCCTCCTCGTCGGCCTGCCGATCGAGAAGCTGTATCTATGGGCGGCAGTTCCCTTCGCGCTGGGCGCGGTGGTGACCTTCATCATCCACCTGCTCAATACGGCGCGGCTGCAGGCAGATCCGGAGCTGGCGAAGGCGCAGTAAGCCGGGTTGTGGCCACGCCAAAGCCGACCTCATCGCGGACATCGGTCTTCCTTGACATCGGTCGAGGCGACCGATCTAATTTTTGGCATCACACATCGCAGCCATCGCACCATGACCGGCAATCTCGCCAGAGCAGAATCGGCGCCTGCGCCGCCGATGCCGATGCCGATGCGAACCATCGACGGGCCCGCCGCGTGGCGCGGGCGCGACCTTGAGGACACCGGCGCGTTCACGCATCGGCTGACCGGCGCCGAGATCGCCGAGATCGACGCCGCCGTCGGCGCGATCGTCGACCGACGCGTCGATCACATCGCGATCGACCGCGGGAATTTTCCGCTGCCGCAGTTCGGCGAACGTCTCACGCGCATCCGCGACGACGTCCTGCTGGGCGGTCGCGGTTTCATCGTTTTCCGCGGCCTTCCGGTCGAGCGCTACTCGATGGAACAGTCGGCGGCGGCTTTCCTCGGCATCGGCGCATATTTCGGGAGGCCGGTGTCGCAAAACGGCAAGGGTCATATCCTGGGCCACGTGAAGGACCTCGGCCGCAGCGTCGACGATCCGACGGCGCGCATCTACCAGACCACGCACAAGCAGACCTTCCATACGGACTCGGTCGACATCGTCGGGCTGTTATGCCTGAAGACCGCGAAGGCCGGCGGCCTGAGCCGCATCGTCAGCTCGATCTCGATCTACAACGAGATGTTTCGCCGGCGTCCCGATCTCGCCGCCGTTTTATTCGAGCCGTTCTGCTTCGACCGCCGCGGCGAGGTCCCGGCCGGCAAGAAGGGCTGGTACGAGACGCCGATCTTTCATTGGCATGCCGACCAGCTCTCGGTGATTTACGGCAACCGATATTACATTCAGTCGGCGCAACGCTTCCCCGAAGCGCCACGGCTCACCGCTCAACAGATCGAGGCGCTCGATATGTTCGACGCACTCGCGAACGACCCGTCGAACTATCTCGATATCGAGTTCAAGCCGGGCGATATCCAGCTCATCCACAATCATGTCACCCTGCACGACCGCACCGACTACGAAGATTGGCCCGAGC